>JAABUQ010008141.1_pt1 | contig 14842 bp, 22 predicted proteins | sample 5560001 | NCBI WGS metagenome assembly JAABUQ01 (sample SAMN10711888, study PRJNA513371) | rock metagenome | isolation source: Antarctica rocks | place: Antarctica: Victoria Land, Finger Mt nord | collected 2015-12-18 | reverse complement strand
TCCAGCCAGTGTGCCCTCCCTGCACCCTGCAGGGTCGTGCTGAGGGCCGTTGAGGATGTGTTATTTTAGTTTGTTTTAGTAGGAGTGTTTCTTGAGCTAGGAAGAGGCCGATCATTGGCTTTAGTCGGACCAGGTAAAGATGCAGCTCGGGTGCCTGGAGTGCGGGATGCGGCCAGCAGCCGTTCTGCGCACGCAGCAGCTTGCCGGGGCACGTGTATGCGGCAGTAACGCGTTGAGGCGGCAACCCCGCACGCCTGTACAGCAAGGTACGCGCACAGCCCCCTTTTATACCAAAGCTTTGCATTTTGCATCGTGCCTGGTCTTATAGTGTATTTTTGCTGCCACCCGCTTCAGCACGTCAGCGTGCACGCTCTCCCCAGCCGCCGTGCAGGCACGGCTTTCTCAGCTAGGCAGAGCTAGGTGTGCGGTGATGGTGCCCGGCATGCAGCGCAGCGCACGGGGGTGTTTGCTTTGTCAGTACAACACGCGCCCACGCTTGGAGATGAAACGGCGTGGGCCCTCTCTGTTCACGTCTCGACGGGGCATACACAGCCGCTGCAGTCCTAAACTTTCTGTATGTACCTCCACCTCGCACACTGTGAGACACACACGTTCGGGCGGTTACCTTGACGCTGTGCTTGCGTGCGACTTATGCTCCGCCGCAGCCTGGTGCGGGTTGCTTTGGGGAGCTGCCCAGCGGCGGCGGACGCCTTGCACAGGCCTGCAGCCGCGCAGCGCCTGCTGCGGCTTGACGGCCGCTAGCAGCAGGGTTGAGGCGGGGACGTTGTATTAACGAGGAAGGCAGGCGCTGCCAGTGTCCGCACAGCTCTGCGTACCGCAGGGGTGCTGTGAGGGCGGCCCGCGCAGTCCGGCGGCAGGCGCGGCGCTGCGTGCGGCGCCGCGCAGCAGACCAGAGGCACCTCCGTGAAAGTACAGCCTGCTGCTGCTACTTGGCAGCCGCGCCGTTTGATACCTAGCAGAAGGGCCGGCCGCGCAGGCAGGCGGCGAGCGGCGGCGCCGCGCGGCGCCGCGGGCGAGAAGGTGGAGGCGGCGACCAAGGACGCGGCCGCGGCGGCGCGGCGCACGGGCGCGGAGGCGGCGGCGACGGCGGGCAAGGCGGGCGAGGTGGTCAAGGGCAGCGTGGCGCAGCTGCTGGGCATGAAGGGCGCGGACGCGGCGACCAACATCTGGAAGATCCGCCTGCAGCTCACCAAGCCGGTCACGTGGGTGCCGCTCATCTGGGGTGCGCCGTGCCCTTTCCCTAGCACACCCCAACATCTGGAAGGTCCACCTGCAGCTGACCAAGCCGGTCACGTGGGTGCCGCTCATCTGGGGTGCGCCGCACCGTGGCCCTATCAGACCCGGGCACGCCGGCTTCCAAAGCAGCCGGCCGGCCTGCTCTCTGACCTGCTGCGCTCGTGCATTCTGCAGCGCGCGCCCAAAGCTGCTGTGCTCTGCAGCAAGCGGTGCAGCCGCCTGAACGTGCGCTGGCACGGGCCCTGCATCGAGGGTTCGGGACGCAAGGCATGCGTGCGTATGTGTCAGCCCGCCATGCCCGCCAAATGATGAGCGGCAGCGTGGCCGCAGGCGTGCTCTGCGGCGCGGCGGCGAGCGGGCAGTTCACGTGGACGCCGGAGCATGTGGCGCAGTCGGCGGTGTGCATGCTGATGTCCGGGCCGTTCCTGACGGGCTACACGCAGACCATAAACGACTACTACGACCGCGAGATCGACGCCATCAACGAGCCCTACCGGCCCATCCCCTCAGGCGCGCCGCCTCGCACGTTGCACAGCGCTGCAAGAGCTATCATCGCCTGTCATTGCCTGTTATTGCCTGTCATTGCCTGTCAGCCGCGCTCATGCTGTGGGCCGCACTGTCGTTGGCGTGGCTGCGCACGATGCGCGTGCGCGCCTGGCACCTCTTGGAAAGTGCGCAGGGGCGCCTGTTGGCCGTGCGCGACACCTGCATCGCCGGCGTCGCGGCCGCGCGGGCACCGCCGGCCGCGACTGACGCGCGCGCGGGCGCGGCGCCGCGCAGGCGCGATCTCGGAGCCGCAGGTGATCACGCAGTTCTTGGCGCTGCTTGTCGCCGGGCTGGCAACGGGCTACGGCCTGGACGTGTGGGCGGGCCACGAGACGCCCACGATCTTCCTGCTGGCCGTGTTTGGCTCGTTCATCAGCTACATCTACTCCGCGCCGCCGCTAAAGCTGAAGCAGAGCGGCTGGGCGGGCAACTACGCGCTGGGCTCGTCCTACATCGCGCTGCCCTGGTGGGCGGGCCAGGCGCGCCGGGCCTCGGGCAATCAAGTGTAGTGTGTGGGTGGGCGGGGTTGAAATCATGCTGCCCTGGTGGGCGGGCCAGGCGTCCCCGGCCTTGGGCAAGCAAGTGTAGTGTGTGCGTGGGCTCGTCGTACATCGCGCTGCCCTGGTGGGCGGGCCAGGCGCGCAGGCCTCGGGCACATAGTTGCATGATGTGGGTGGGCTTGTTTGACATCATGCTGCTGCCCCGAAAGGCAGGCCAGGCGCGCGCCAGGCCATGGCACTTTCTCCTGCAGCAGTAGCATGCTGCCCCGCCCTGCGCCCTGGCAGGCGCATCCAGCGGCCGAGGCAGGCCTGCGCCGCGCAGGCGCTGTTCGGGACGCTGACCTGGGACGTGGTCGTGCTGACCATGCTCTACTCCACGGCCGGCCTGGGCATCGCGATCGTGAACGACTTCAAATCTATTGAGGGCGACAGGCGCGGCCTGGCTCGCCGCGCCTCGCCCCGCGGCCGCCGTGCCCCACTCGGCCTGTGGCCTGTGTCCCCTCGCTGGGCGGGGCGCTGCCAAACCGTGCCGCGCACCTGCAGACTATGCATGAGGGCGAAGCGTTGCAATTAACACCCTGTCCATCATGCTCTGCTGGACTGGTTGGCTGTGACGCGTCTGTTACAGAGACGGGTCAGAAAATAAGTGTGAATGGAGAGCAAAGTCAGGCTGCGGCGGAGGCCGGGCCTGTTCGCCGTCCTTACGAGAACCGCCAGGCCTGACAGGGCTGCTGATCATGGCCTGGTAGCGTGCGCGCGCAAGCGCGATGCATGCCCGCGCATGCAAGGCCGTGCAGGCTCGAGAGGGGAGAGAGCCCGGCGCGGGGAGGGGCAACAACCCTTACCCTACCCTGCCTGCGCGCCGCGCAGGAAGATGGGCCTGCAGTCGCTGCCGGTCGCATTCGGCGTCGACACCGCCAAGTGGATCACGGTGGGCACGATCGACGTCACGCAGTTCGCGGTGGCCGCCTACCTGGCCTTTGGCCTGCATGAGCCGGTCTACGCCGCCGTGCTCACCGCGCTCATCCTGCCGCAGGTGCCGCCCTAACCCTACCGCAGGGGTGCGTGGAAGTCCAGTGCCCGCTCTGGACATGCTGGCTGTGCCCGTCCGCCTCGAGAGCAGAGCAGGGCTCGCCGGCCCTGTGGGGACACGCCTACGCGTCGGGGCCCTGCACCTGTCCGCCTGCGCTGGTCTGCCAGGCGGCGCCGGCTGTGCATGAGATTGCAGGTGCATCTCCGCCCATGACAGAGTGACTCTTGAGAGAGAGCTGCCCGCCCTCCGCGGCCATGCAGCACACACGGCCGCAGCCCGCGCCAGGCACGGCACGTGCACGGTGACTCCAGAGAAGGGCTGCCCGGCAACGCGTCGTGCTCCGCGCGCGCCGCAGGTGTTTGCGCAGGTCAAGTACTTCATCCCGGACCCCATCGCGAACGATGTGGCGTACCAGGCGCGCGCGCAGCCCTTCCTCGTCTTCGGCCTGCTGACCACCGGGCTGGCGATCGGCCACCACAACGCGGCCGCGCTGGGCATGTAGCCTCGCTCATCACCGGGCTGGCGAACGGGCACCACAACGCCGCCGCGCTGGGCATGTAGCCGCTGCGGCCGGGCTGCGCGGCTGCGGAGCCTCTCCAGTGTTTACGCAGGCGGCGGCCAGTGCCTGCCGCACTGGGCTTGCCGCCCAGGGTTTCATAAATCGCATGGCGGGTGCTGGGGCGGGCGCGTCGCTGTGCATCGAAATCCATGCATCCGGGATATGTTGGCTGAGGTCTAAAGCTGTCTGGCCCTGATGGGACGCAACAGCCTTGACGGGCCTGGGGATGGTGTCTGCTAGCGTGGAGGCCATTGTGCGCTCGGCGCTGCCAGCGACGAGCGCGGAAAAAGCAGCTGTGCGCATGGCACTGCAGGCCCTGCCCCTGAGGGATAGGGGGCGTGGAGGGGGCGGCATGTGTTTTTTGTTCCCTGCTTACATGCTCAGTTGCTGCAATGTTAGCCTGTGCGTGTGATGCAACAGCTCGGCGCTTCAGGAAGCACTGCTGTACAGTGGGACAGTGGTGCATGGCGTGGATGTGACGACCAGGGATTTTGCCGTGTGGCCAGTCCTGTCACATTCTGGCTACGGGGCGCGGCAGGCATCAGATTAGGCTCAGCCTGCGCCTTTGCAAAATGTGAGGACCTTAGGTAGCCTCCTCCAGTTGCCGGTGTGCATTTGCTATACCATTCACTACATTCGCCGGTCACAGCAGAGCTGTTGGCTGACAGACTGTGTGGCTTGTGGAAATGCATGTCTAGGCTCCCCTGCTTGTCCCAAGGCATCATATGAGGTTGGTCCGCACCCCTCACTCGCGTGTGCCATGTAGATATGCACGGCGCAAGCTTGGCCAGACTGCATCACTCCAAGAGACAGGCATGGCATGCCTGGCATGCGCGCTTGATCAATCGAATGGGACCTCTGTATGCCAGCATGATTTGTGAGCTCGCATGCTTTTCTTGCTTAGTCCTCCTTCCATCACACAGGCGCCTCTGGTGCGGTCACCGCATGGAATATCTGGTCATGCATGCCGCAAAATGCCGCAAAGCTTGGGCAAGAGGCTGAGCGAGCGACCCGGACATCAATCCATCTTTGTTCTCAGGAAACAAATCCAGACACCCTGTCAGACGCATGCCCGGGACAAGCATACCATATGACATTCGAGCCCCCTCCAGAGCACCGCCCCGCGCGTGCACAGCACACGAGGCACGGGCGCTGAACAGGCACGCCCGCCACCCTCACCACCTCACCTTGTTGTACGACTATCACCACCTCACCTTGTTGTACGACTATCACCACCTCACCTTGTTGTACGAGTGCATGTCGTGCACTCCGCCCTCCGCCTGCAGGCGGGGCGGTGAGCACAGCTCAGTCGCGGTCCCTCAGGGCATGGACGCTGCCAACAACAAGCCCATCCACGTCCTGTGGATGCGCTTGCACCAGGGCGCGACAAGCAGAGCTGATTCATAAATCCGCGACGCTCCCGCTCCCGGACGTGCTGCTGTGGCAGGACACCCGCGGTGATCCATAAGACCGCAAGCGGCTGGCGGCGACGAGCGAGCGGCCGCAGCCGGCCGTGCGCATCGCGTTGGTGGAGACAGACATCCACATGGCCATCCCCATGGACGACAAGCAGAGCTGTGAGTCATCGCCCATGGGGATGGCCGTGCGGATGTATGTTTCCACCAGCGCAATGAGCCCGGCCGGCTGCGGCGGCTCGCTCGGACATTAGCCACTTGCGGTCGGCCTTTGCCAAAAGGCCATGCTTTTGCAAGAACTCGACAGCAGTATTTGTTCCACTCTGGCAGTGGAAGCAATGCTCAGATACCATCCAGTACGCACACCACAGCATGCAGTGCCTACTGTAATTTAGGTAGACATGTAATTTAGGTAGACATGGCTACTCCTTAATCCAGCATGGCAAGCCTTTTCCGTAGGGCAGCAGCACTGCGCAACAACATGCAGCTCGGCGTGCACATCTCGCACATTGCCGCTCAACGCAACAGCCAGGCTAGCGTCTGAGCGCACAGCCCGGCAGCCCACCAAGCAGCCACCATGAGGCGCCTGCGCCGAAGTGCAGCACGCCGCCACGCGCACCGCCCTCGCATGCCGGAAATGTAGTCCATGGAGCGTAATCAGGCAGCGGGCGGGCGGCACCTGCGCGGAAGAGGAGCGCGCCTCCACGCGCTGCGCGCCCGCGGCAAGCGCGGCGCGCGCGGCGGGCAGGTCGCGCGCGCCCAGGTCCTGCAGGCCCTGCCGCACCGCCTGCAGCAGGAAGGGCACGCTGCGCCTGCGCGCAGTTGCCGCGAGGGTCAGGTTTAGGGTCAGGGTGACACGCGCCTCGCGCGCGGCGCGCGCAGGCCGCGCGCCCCCCGGTGGCCCGCAGGCGCCTGCGGCGGCGCCTGCGGACGGAGTGCTGCGCCGCGCCTGCGCCAGGCCAAACGGGCCCAGGCCCAGGGCAAGCGGCGCCCGGTGCATGCAGCGCCCGCCACGCCCTGCCAGCACGCTGCCGCCCTGTCACATCAAACCCTGCCACCACAAAAGCAGAAGCACACCCTCCAGGGTCATACGCGCGCGCAGGCACGCGCCGCACGGAGCCCTTGTCGCGCACGGTGCCCGCGACGCCCTGGGCGACCTTGAGCGCCTGCGTGTCGCTGTGGTAGCGCGCCTCGCTGCCCTTGGCCATGGCCTCCAGGCTGCCCATGCCGCGGTACGCCTTCACGCGCACGCCGTCCTGCGTGAAGTACTCGCCTGCGCGCGCGCGCCGGGCACTTGCCGCCTGCCGCGCAGGGCACTTGCCGCCTGACGCGCCGGGCACTTGCCGCCTGCCGCACCGGGGCCCTTGCCGCCTGCCGCGCCGGGCACTTGCCACCTGCCGCGCCGGGCCGGCGCCCGGACAGCGCATGCATGGAGGCTTTCCACCATACAGCCAGACGCCCAGAACACGCGCTTGCTCCCATGCAATCCGCAGGACTTCGCAGATGCTGGCCTGTGCGTGGGTGATCGCGCCCAGTGGCCAGGCCTGTTCAGGCCCGCGCCAGGCGCAGCGGCGGCGCTAGCAAGCAGCAGGCCACACACAGCGGCGGACAAGCTCAATGCGAGCACCAGCGGTGTGTCTCAAATTGCCATCTACAGAGTTTGCCCGGGCGAGGACCATGCACTCGTTGCGAGGTGCATAAACTCCGGTCGCGGCGCGCCTGGCGCCTCGGCCGTGCCAGCAAACAGCGAGCCGCACATGACGGTCGACGCGCCGAGCGCGAGCGCCTTTACGACGTGGCCGCTGTTCTGGACGCCGCCGTCGGCGATGGTCGGCACGCCCAGCGCGTTGGCCACGCGCGAGACCTGGAACACCGCCGCCGCCTGCCCGCGGCCCACCGCACACACCTGCGCCGGGTGTCCAGTGGTCAGCGGGTGCAGGGTAGGGTACTATCCGGCCAGGCGCGCGCCCCGGACCCCGTCGCGGCCTGCCGTGACCAGATGAATTAGGGTTCGGGTTTGAGGTGCTGCACGGGCGCGCCTCCTGTGTGGTGCAGATGGAGCCGGAGCCCATGCCGACGCGCAGCGCATCGGCGCCAGCCTCGGCCAGCCGGCGCGCCTGGCCGCCGGTGACCACATTGCCGGCGACCACGTCCAGGCCCGGGTGCGCGCGCTTCAGGTGCCCCAGCATCTCCAGCTGGTACACCGAGTCGCCTGCCGCGGCCGGGGCTTGTCAGGGTTGCTAGGGTTTGCGGCTGCACCCTAGACGGGCGGAGCGGGGCGGGGCATGCGCGCGCTTCAGGCGCGCCAGCTCTTCTAAAGCTGATACGCCGAGTCGCCTGCCGCGCAAGCACGGGCAAGTCGCCAGGGCTTGCTGTGCCACAGGAGCGCCAGGCCAGGCGCCTGATGGCTCTGTCGACCTGGCACAGCGCCAAGCAGAAATATGTCCCCTGAATAAGCGCTCGCATGCCCACTGGATGCTCTGCGTCGCTTGCCGCAGCGCGCTCACCACCTATGCCATCCCACTATCAGTCGGAGTGCGCAGAAAGACGGGTCCTAGAGCCTGCTCCTTCATGCCAGCGGGCACTACACAGTATCGGGCGCAGACGAATATTGGCGCACAGAAAAAAAAACCCCGCCGCAGCACTTCCATGACGTATGCTGGACGGGGGAGCGCTGCTGGGGGCGCGCGCCCTGGCTGGAGTCCAGAATGACGACGTCTAGCGCGTCGGCGGCGCGCAGCGCGTCGACGCGCGCGCGGTCGTCGTCGCGCGTGCCCACGGCCGCGCCCACCAGCAGCCGCCCGGCCGCGTCCGCGCTCGGCGCGCCCACGCGCGGCCGCCGCCGCTCCTCCAGGAACAGCTCGCGCGCCGCTACGCGCACCTGCGATCGTCCCCGGCTGATGAGAGTAAGGGTTAGGGATATGGTTAGGGTTAGGGTACCCTGTCAGAAGGCTCTCCTTCTTCAGCAAAACAGGCCTGGTGCGCCCCGGCTGCGGCCATGCGCAGTGCGCCTCTGCCCCGTCCGCCAAGCGCACCAGCTCGCCGGCTGCATTGACGACGGGCAACAGCTTGCGCCTGCTTGACCGCAGTTGCTGGAGCGCCTGTTCGCTGTTGCACGCCTCCGCGGCTGCCTCCACGTCCCTGCACGCACGCAGCCGCGCTGTCAGAAGCGTGTCGCACCTACCGGTCTTCCTACCCCAATGCTGACAGAAAGGAAAGGAATAACAAGCAACAACTTCCTGACCAACCACCCACGTGACACTGTCCAAGCAATGAGCGCCTCTGGCCGGCCGTAAAATATGTCGCGTCGTAACAGCAAGCAGTGTGAATCGGAATGCTGGCTGGGTGTGCATGTCCAAAGCCCCCAACATTGCGCTGCGCGGCAGATCAGGTGCCTGCACTGTGTGCATGTACGACCTTTGCGCAACGGTGTGCAGGCCTGCTCGGCAACACAGCGCAAGATGGCAGCTCCCAGGGATGGGCGGAGACGCGGGCGCGGGCGCGCACGCGGTCATGACCTCGCGCAGCGGCGTGCCGGCCCTGTCCGCGACGAAGTCAACGTCGCGCGCGGCCACCACGCCGACCAGCCGCCCGCCCACCTCGCCGGTGTCTGTCACGCACACGCCGCCGCCGCCGCCGCCGCTGCGCCGCGCCTGGCCGCGCCAGCCTGCAAGTCTCAGGAGGGTGTGCATGGTCCGCGCCACATGGTCTGCGTCACAATGCTCAGCGGCCGCGCGTCCTCCCTGTGTAGCACGCACGCGCCACAAAGCCTGCAGTTGCCTGTGCAGAACCTGAGCAGGTCCAGACCCGCCACCGCGCTGTGCAGCTCGAGTTGCGCGGTGAGGCCCCTGCTGCATGCGCGCGCGCGGTCGCACAGCTACCCCGCTCCTGCTGGCGCAGCTCTGCAGGGTGCGCTGCAGACCCACTGCTTGTTGACCCGCACGACCTCGAACTGCGTCCCACTTTGCTGGCCCGGACGAGACGCGCCTTGCTTGACCAGAGCGGCAGCGCAAACACATGCTGCTTGAAAAATGGGCGTGCGCCTCGCCAGCAGCCCTACCATAACCCAGGTTACAAGTAGGGCAGCAGCAGTGGCGCGGCGCACCCTCAGCGCGTCGTACTCAGCCACGGTGGCCTGCGGGCCGAGCACGGCGGGCGACACCACGAAGCCCGGCGCGTGGCGCTTGACGCGCCGCGCCTGCGCCAGCTGCTCGCCGGTCGTCATGTTGTAGTGCAGGAAGCCCAGGCCGCCCAGCTGCGCGCAGGGGTGCCGCCGGCAGTCAGCGGCGAGCGTGCGTTGCCCAACAGGCTGCCTCCGCGCTTCGGAGCCGCACAGCAGCGCGCGCGAGCTCAGCTGGACCTCGTGGCGGCGCCCCCCTTGGTGCCTCAGCTTGCGTACGGCAGACGCTGGCGTACGTGGTGGCCAGCAGGACACAAACAACGAGCACAAGGTAAATATGCCTCAAGTTGCGCTGCTCAACACTTACAGCGGGGTGTGGCAGCAGCGAGCGAGAGGGGTCTGCGCACGGTCGCCATCGCGATAGCCATCTCCGCCTCCGTCACAGTGTCCATGGGCGAGCTGACCACCGGCGACGCGAGCCTGATCCTCTTTGTCAGGTTGGTGTGCAGGTCCACCTGTTGCGGGGCATACAGTGCCCGTTTAGCGTATGTAACAGCCGCCAAGCAGAGCCCAGTCAGACTGCAGGCTCTGTGTAAGTGTACTGTGCACTTGCACTTTACTGTAGAACTCGAAATGCTGCATAAGGAGCTGCCGCAGATTGTAAAAGCAGACTGCTGGAAGCAGCGGGTGTGCAGGCGGCGCACGTCATGCGCCGCAAAGTCGATGTGGCCGGGGAGGAAGATGACGTCGTCGTAGGTGTACGTGACGCCCTGCCCAAAGAGCTGGGCAGCCGAGTAGCCTGCAAAAAAGCGGCAGTCCACTTGGAAGCGTCAGGAGTTACTCTGAAGCCTGCAGGCAGCCCCTTGCGCAACCAACAGTATGTACGACCAGCAGCATGCACCAAGCAGGGCTGCAGGCGCACCATCCAAGCAGTGGCCAGACGGCGCCCCGCCGTTGTCCATTGTTATATATGCTCAGGCCAACGGTTTACTACAATGCCCCTTGCCTGGCAGATGCCGCAGTGTTAAGGAGGCAGGGCTGCGCAACAGGGCTACCAGCTTTTCAGTTTCACCGGCTCAGGGTTGGCAGAGAAACCTTGGACGCTCGCCACGGTGGAAGACCGATCCGAATGAGCAAAGTTGTGCAGCCTCCTAAGAGAAAAGGGGTAGGCTCAGACAGCAGGCTTGCCCGAGCCAGCTCTGCCCGCTGCCAGCTAAGCGTGTGAGGCAGGATGAGCGGCAATGGGCCAGATGCCCGGCGCCCGCTGTTGAGCGAGCCCGTGTCTGAAGAGGAGAGGAACGTCATCAGCCATCCACCTGCGGGAATTGAGGAGAACGATGTCGAGCAAGGGTGCGTTCAGAGCAAGGGGCTCGTGTTGAGCGCGGAGTCCCTGTGCGCTGGCGTGACACCCAGAGTGTCGCCATAAGCAGCGTGGCCAGGATGTCGAGCGGCGTGGTCACGACTGATAGCAGCTGTGGCGTGGCGTGCACTGCTGGTGCTTGTGCGCTCTTGCGCGCTGCCCCTGTGCATGATCTTGCAGTGTGCCAAGTCACTCACCGACTGCTTTGCGATATGGCTGCATTGCGTGCGGCTACGCGCTTGTCACTGCCTGCACGAGCAGGCAAGACCTAGGAACCACGAGCCCCTCACCTCAAACCGCTGCAGCGCATCCTGATGCCTCAGCCACCCTCTTGCGCATGCGAGCAGGCAGGACCCAGGCGAGCCGCAGCACTACTCGGACCGGGCGCCCTGGCTGCGCGCGGCGGTGCTGGGCGCCAACGACGGGCTGGTGAGCGTGTCGAGCATCATGCTGGGCGTGGGCGCGGGCAGCAGCGACCGGCACACGCTGCTGCTGTCGGGGCTGTCGGCGCTGGTGGCAGGCGCGCTCCAGCACATTGAGGCGCAGCGTTTAAATATCGGTGGCGGGCTGGGGGGACTCAGCTGGCCCATGCCTATCATCAAGCCTTGGACTGCACTGGCTGCAAAGCGGCCTGTGTCAGAACAGAGAAGCTGCTTTCCCGCTAGTGACCCAGTTCTGTGAGCAGTCAGCACAGCGTGCATGGGTGACTCGTCAGACTTGTTTTGCACCCACCGAGTAGCGGTGCATCTTCCACCTGTTCCCGGCGCGCGCGCGTGCTGACGCGTGCGGCGCGCGCGTGCAGGCGCGCTGTCGATGGCTGTCGGGGAGTACATCAGCGTGTCCAGCCAGCGGGACAGCGAGGCGGCCGACGTGGAGACGGAGCGCTCGCAGCAGGCTCGCGGCCCGGCCGCGCGGCAGCGCGAGCTGGTGAGCGCCCGCCCGGCGGCGGCCGACGGTGTCAGGCCAATGCTGCCATCACTGTAGGAACCTGCGCGTCCTGCGCTCTGAGGTCACGCCCTCCTGACATTCCATGCTGACGGGCAAGAGTGTGGCAGGGCGTGCGCCTGCCTGCCGCTCCCTTGAGCCTACCGCCTCATTTGAGTGTGTTTGAACCGTCGCCGCGGTCGTCTGTACATGCAGACCGCACTGTGATAGCGCGTGCAAGGCCACTGCGGTGTTTCGCAGCGGTCCAATCAAGGCGTGGAGTAGCACGTAGCACGCGCATGGACGCTGCGCATAAGCACAGCTCTCACGCCCCGTGACTGCAGGCACGTTGCTGATCTAGCGTGTTGCTGAGCCCTGGCGCTGCGGCGTGCGCAGGAGGAGCTTGTGCAGATCTACGTGGACAGAGGTCTGGATGAAGACCTAGCGCGCAAGGTGCGGCAAGTGTTGGCCCCCAGGGTCAGACGGTGGGCTCGATGCGGGCTCGTGTCGCATCCACGTCATCCCAGGCTTGGTCAAGCCCGCGCAGGCTGCTACTGTTTGCCGATGGGCCTGCCGAGGTTGCGTTATGAAGCAGTGATCTGCGCTGCCTGCCTTGCCACCGTCGTGTCAGCCTGATGAGCGGGTGTGGTGCCCGTGCGCTGGGTGTGGGCCACCACTGCAACAGATGATGTTGTCCAGGCTACCAGTATAGAGTCAGCATTGGGTTAGGCTACGTAAGTGAGCCGCATGCGCACAAGCAGGTCGGTCAGACTCAAAGGAACCCCTTCATGCATATGGCGGGGACGGACAGGGAGGAGAGGCCAGCCTGGTGCCATGCTATGGCCACCATGGCCTGGGGCGTGTGAGCGCACAGGCGCCAGCACAGGTTGTCATGATACTAGGACATGTGCCTTTATCAGTGTCTCAAGGGGTGGATGGGGCGTTAACGTGCCATAACTGAGGAGTCGCCATGCCACAGTGTCAAAGGCGGATGCCTCAGCTGGCCACCTGCGGCGCAGGTGGCAATCGCTTTCACCAAGCGCGACCCCATCCGCACGCACGCGCGCGACGAGCTGGGCATCGACATTGACGAGCTCGCCAACCCCCTACAGGTCCGCTCAACCCTTACTCTGTGCAGCTGCTGCAGGCCTTCACCAGTCTGACGCGCGCGCTGCAAGCTTGAGCTGCAACGCGCGGTCGCAGTCCTGCTGGTGAAATAGCAGAAGGGTCTGAGAAAGTGGTGGACTTGTGAGCTTTGTGTCAGGCGCCCAACCGCGCTCCTGTCAGGCAAGCCGCGTGCACAGCCCACCCTCGACCCGCAGATTGCATGGGGCACCTGCGGCTGCATGCAGCTGGCCTTGCATGCGCAGTGGCCGACAGCGGCGCGGCGTTTGGTTGGGCAGGCTGTCTTGCGCCTGTCCTGCAGCGCGCCTGATGTGGCGCCCCGCGCGCAGGCCGCGCTGGCGTCGCTGGGGTCGTTCGTCGTCGGCGCGGGCATCCCGCTGGTGGCGGCCATCTTCTCTAACGACCAGTACATCCGGCTGGCCTGCGTCCTGGTGCGCCCGCGCGCCGGCGCCGGCGCCGCGGTCCAGACACACCGGCACCCGCCCGCGCAGCTCAGGTCATCGGTGTTGTCCGGTGCAGCTGTTTGTGAGATGGACGGTGTGCGGCATTGCGTTTGCTGCTGGTCTGTCTGCACTATGTGACACACATGCGTGTCTAAGGCCTGGTCAGGCGCCTATTTTGTGGGCTTATTGGATGCGTGCCGTCGCATTGCTCGGGTGCACCGCTGGTGTGTTGGCGCTCCAGGGCATGGCTGCAGCACCACACACCTGCAAAAGTGCCAACTCTGTGACATCCTGTGACCCTCGCACATGCGACCCTGTGTCGGCTGACACGCCTGCCCATCCTGCGGCTGCTAGCCATGTCCAGCCGCCAACCATGCCCGGCGCGCAGGTTGCGTCGACGGTCGCGCTGCTCATGTTTGGCGCAGTTGGCGCGTGGCTGGGCGGCGCCAAGCGCATCCGCGCCGCGCTGCGCGTGCTCATCGGCGGCTGGCTCGCCATGGGGATCACGTTCGGCACGGGGCGTCTCTTTGGAGAGGACCCCGCCTGAGAGCGCCTAGGGGCGGCACTGGGCGCGTCCGCGCCGCACTGCCCGCGCTCGGCATTGCCGGCGCGCCGCGGGCATCATGTGTGGCACACGAGCCAAAAATAATGATCTAGTGTATGTGCTGTGGCGCATTTTGCCAGCGGTTAAGATGTGAGCCCCCAGGCGTGCCTCAACTAATGCCCATGCTCTGGACGCTGCTTTGGCATGTGCCCTGCATTCTGGACAATAGCTATAGGGCAGGATCGCAGGACTGCAGGGAGAAGAAAGGTGCTGTATCATCCCAGGCTGAAGGCTGGCTGTGGGCGTTGGTCCTTGTCCTCACGGACGACAGTGGGGTGATGGCATCCCCGCTCGCTTCGTCATCGTGGCGTCCAGTACCCCCTGGCGTTGCATGCGCCTCTCCACTGTGACATTCATAAGCATTCTTTCAGAGGCACTGCATGTGGCCCATGTGCGCGAGACTCTGTTTCTGCAATTTCAGTGCAGCCCATGATACATGGCCAGGTGGTTGTTTGGGTTGTTTGGACCTGCTTGCGGTCACATGCCCATCTGCTGGACTCGCATAACCGGACTAATCGGAAAAGATGCATTGGACAGGGGTTACCCTATATGCAGCGCTCAATGCATGCTTGGTCTGCAAGAGTACACCCTACTGCCCTGCGTTGTAATTAGCGTGTTCAAAGCGATTTGAGAGAAAAGAAAAAAAACAAGCCGTGAACCTAGTCACCACATGCGCAGCCAAAGCACAATTTACAGTCTGGAGTCTGCGCCCTGCACAGCGCATCCAGGGCCTAGTGGGGTTGCGGCCGTGCGTCTGAACGGCACGACTTCTACTAAAGCAAATGTTATGCGCGCGTGCTGCCACCCGGCTAACAGCGGGCGCGACGCGTCGCGCAACTCAACATAGAAAACCAAGCAGCGCAAACCGTGATGAGACCGCCGCCGTCATGAAATGCGCGCATGCATGGCGGCAGCAGCAGCCGGCATCATGTCTGGAGCCACACGGGACGGGCGGC
>JAABUQ010008140.1_pt1 | contig 14844 bp, 9 predicted proteins | sample 5560001 | NCBI WGS metagenome assembly JAABUQ01 (sample SAMN10711888, study PRJNA513371) | rock metagenome | isolation source: Antarctica rocks | place: Antarctica: Victoria Land, Finger Mt nord | collected 2015-12-18 | reverse complement strand
GTGGATCGTCCTCGACCTGAATAGCGACGTCCAGGCCGGCTCAGGCGTAGAAAGCACCGAGGAATATGCCGTCACCACGGCCGCGTCGCTGGCGCGCCACCTTCTGGAGCAGGGCCGCGCGGTGGGCCTGGTCTCGCAGGGCGCGGTCCTGCCGGCGGACCGTGGCCCGCGCCAGGTCGAACGCATTCTGGAGGTCCTGGCGCTCGTACGTACGAGCAGCCATCTCAGCCTGGCCACTCTCCTTGGCGCCGAAACCAGCCGTTTTGCCCGGAGCTCGACACTCGTCGTCGTCACGGCATCGACGGCTGAGGCATGGGGCCGCTACTGCCACGCGCTGGGCACGCGGGGTGTGCATACAACCGCCGTTCTTGTCGAAGCCGCCACCTTCGGGCAAGCTCTGTCGCCGCTGCTACTGGTGAGCTCGCTCGCCGCAGCCCACATTCCGACCTACCTGGTCAAGCGGGGTGACGCCCTCGAGGTTGCGCTGTCCGCACCTCGCCTCAGTGCAGGCCGGCCGACGCTGTGACAACCACCACGCGGAACACAACCTGCTTCCGGCTCATGGACGTGCTGGTTCTGCTGGCCGCCGGGCTGCTGCTCGTGCAGGCGCCGGCGTCGCTGGCGCAGGCAGGCTGGGTGCCGCATCTCGAGCCACTGCCCAAACTGGCTATCGCTGCGCTCCTGGTCGGCTACTTGATAGAGCGCACGCAGGTGCCTGCTCCACTCGGGCTGTCGCTTGGCCTCCTGCTGGGCATCGAAGGGGTGACGTACGTATTTGCCCAGGTCGCCGGAGAGGGCAGCCTCGCCGAACAGGTCGACTGGCTAGGCGGTCGTATAGGCACCTGGCTGGATGCCATTGCCGGCGGCGGCGTCAGCAATGACCCGTTCGTGTTTGCCGTGGCGATGGCTCTGCTGGCCTGGGTTCTCGGGCTGCTGACGGCGTGGCTGCTCTTTCGGGACAATGCCGCTTGGCTGGCAGTGGTTTTCAATGGCGTAGCGCTGCTGATGAACCTCTCCTACGCGTCGACCAGCCTGGTTGGCTATGTCGGGTGGTTTGCGTTCGCCACGTGTGTGCTGCTGGCGGTCAAGCAGCTTGCCAACCGGTCCGAGCTATGGCGTCGCGACGAGCTGAAGGTGAGCTGGCAAGTCATCGCCAGCGTCCTGGTCGGGACTGCCGTGGCTTCAGGCGGGTTGCTGTCTATTGCCTGGGCACTGCCTGCCAATGTGTCCAGCAGCGAGGTCGCCAGCGGGTGGAATCGAGTGACCGCGCCGTGGTTGGGTCTCGAGGGTGAGTTCGATCGCTGGTTCGCCGCCCTGAACAGCAGCGACCACACCGCGCGTGGGCTGAGCTTCGGGCGCACGCTGGCGCCGCGGGGTTCCTTTGACCTGGCGGATACCCCGGTCCTGGAGGTGCATGCCAGCGGTCCACTGTACCTCCGAGCCACGACCGCCGACCGCTACACCGGTCGGGCTATCACGAGCTCCGAGGCCACCGCCAGCCAGTTCGATGCGAACGCCGATCTCCTTTCCCAGGACGCGCTGCCACAAGGCCGCGGCCTCCTTCAAGCGCAGATCAAGGTGCTAGCCAGCCGCACCACGGTCGCGTTTGCGCCCGACGCTCCGGTCCGATTCAGCCAGGCCGTTCAGGTCGACACTCGGGGCGACTCCAACGACGTATCCACGGTGCACCTCGAAGCACCGGTGCTGCAGAACCAGGAATACACGGTCGTGTCTGCGCTTTCGACGGCTACGGTGCAGCAGCTACGCGCGGCAGGTGAAAATTATCCGGATTGGGTGCGTCAGCGCTACTTGCAGCTGCCGCGCAGCGTGTCGCGAAGGTCGATTGAGTTCGCCCATACAGCAGCTGGCGGTGCGCCTTCGGCGTATGACAAGGCGAGCGCACTCGAGACGTATCTTCGCGACAACCTCACCTATTCGACCCACGTTGACACCGTTCCGGCCGAGCAAGACTGGGTCGATTACTTTCTGTTCGAAGCCAAGCAGGGGTACTGCGATTATTTCGCGACCACGATGGTGGTGCTCCTGCGAGCGGAGGGTGTGCCAGCCCGAGTAGCGTCTGGATTTGCTCCAGGCGAGCTCGATGCCGCCAAAGGCATCTCGATTGTTCGCGAGAGCCATGCCCACACCTGGGTGGAGGCCTACTTTCCAAGCTACGGCTGGATCACCTTCGAGCCGTCGGCGATTCGGCCGATGCCCAATCGCCTGGAAGAGACGCCCGCTCCGCTGCCAGTCGCTGCACCGGCGCCGGCGCAGCTGCCAGATGCCAGTGGCTTGACCCGGGCGGAGCTGGATGAGTTGTTGACGATCCGCGACCAGGGCGCGCCGGTGCCGTCGCGACCCTTCCTGACGACGCTGCCCGGGCTGGTCCTGCTGGTGGTCGGCGGGCTGGTAGTGCTGGGCCTGCTCGGTGCTGGAGGCGTGGCCCTGGCCTGGCGTCGCGGGCTTGGCTCCCTGGCCGGGTACCAGCGGCCGTACGCCCAGCTTGTTCGGCTTGGCGACTGGTCTGGAGCGCTGCGCGCTCGGCCGAGCGATACCCCCTGGGAGGTTGCGGACAAGCTTGGCCGCCAGGTGCCGCGCAACCGAACCGCGATAGACGAGCTGACCAGCGCCTACGTCGAGGGCACCTACGCCAGCTCTCCGCCAGCACTCGACCCGTGGCCCGCGTGGCTGGCAGCGCGCCGCCAGGTCGTCCGCGGCCTGTTCAGCCGAAGACTGGGCGGGTGGTTCGGCGAAGACGCGTCAGTGGCACTTGCACCGCGGGGTCACCCTGAGCTGCTGCGACGGTGGGGTGCGGCGTCCCATCGAACGACATCGGGAACAACGCGAGACGCTACGCCTACGGCCGAGCGCTGGTGGCGAAGGATTGTGCCTCGCCGCCGGTCGGAGTGAGGGCTTGACTGAGGAAGCGTTCGATCCGCTCGAAGTAGGCATCCGGATCCAGATCCCGGGCTTCGACATGCCGAGCGTCGGCGACAACCCAGAGATCCTTCGGCTCGTCCGCGGCTTTGAACAACGTGTAGGCATGGCGAAGGGGCACGATCTCGTCGCGCGTCCCATGCGTGAGCAGGATCGGCCGTGGCGCTATGCGACCAATCACGTCCACTGGCCGCAGCTGATTGACGTCGACGTGAACCATCCACTTGGCCCAATGCATGGCGATCGGCGCGACAGGAAAATGGGGTAGTCGGGAGACGAGTCGAAAGCTATACCTGACCGCCTCGAGAAAGGACGCATACGCGCTATCAGCAACGACCGCGGCGATGTCGGTACACTGCGCCGCCGCCTGAATCGTGGCCACAGCACCCATGGAAAAACCGACGACGCCGATTCGCGCGGGATCTACTTCGGGCCGCTGCTTCAGATACTGCACCGCGCCAATGACGTCGTTGGTCTCATGATGTCCGACGCTGCTGAATTGACCGTCGCTCAGGCCATGTGCTCGAAAGTCGAAAAGCAGGACGTTGTAGCCTGCGGCGCTGAAGCGCAACGCTATCGGCAGGCATTCGCGCCGACCCGTTCCGATGCCGTGGCACAGGAGCACGGCCGGGGCTGGCCCGCCGCCGAGCGCTTTGAAAAACCAGCCGCTGATACGCATGTTGTCCTGGGCAGACGTAAACTTGACATCCTCGGCCAACCCCTCTGGGGGCTCGCCGGTGCCCCACTGCCCCCGAGCGCGCGCATACTGATACACGAGAAAGCCGGACACGGCGCTAACGACCGCGGCTGCAGCACCCGAAACGCCGAGGGTAGCCGCCGTTCCCCACAGCAGGTAACGAATTACCGGCTGGGCGACACCAGGAGGAGTGAGCGTGCTAGCGCCAGCACGCCGAGTCTCGACGGCCATGCTACTAGCAGCATAAACGCAGGAAGCACACCCGCCGAGGTTTTGTTCCGAGCGTTAACCCGCTGTAGCACTTGTTTGCCACAATGCCACGCGAAGCCATGCGTCCTCGCCTGAGCGCAGCTCTGATGGCTGGCCGAGCCGCGGCCGTACTGAGCCGGCGGCTCGGTCGGGGCGGGGGCACCGTCATCGCGGGCCACCTCGTTCCGCGTATTGCACCAACTGCTCTCCGTGAAGTCACCCGCTCGCTACCCCTGGGCAGCATCGTCGTGTCGGGCACGAATGGGAAGACGACGACTACCCGTTTGATCTCGCACATCCTGCGCGGTGCTGGGATGCGACCGATCCACAACCGGGCGGGCGCCAACCTCCTGTCCGGGCTGTTCACCGCGGTGGCGCAGGGAACCGATTGGCAGGCCCGACCGCGCGGCGACATCGGTTTGTTCGAGGTGGACGAGGCCACAATTCCGAGCGCCCTGGAGCACATCCAGCCGCGGGTGCTGCTCTTACACAACATCTTTCGCGATCAACTCGACCGATACGGCGAGGTTCATTTCGTCGCGGGTCTGTGGCGGGCCGCGATCCAGCGTCTGTCAGTTACGAGCACGGTGCTCTTGAATGCGGACGACCCGCTGGTCGCGGGCCTGCCGATGGCTTCGGCTACAGCCGACGGCGGTGTGCCTCCGAGAGCCAGGATCGTCACCTACGGGATTACCGACGCGGCCGTCGGGAGCGTGGCCTCGCCGCACGCCGCGGACGCTCGATTGTGTCCGCGTTGTGGCGCGTCGCTGGTCTACCAGCTCTACTTTTACGGGCATCTTGGCCACTACGCATGTCCGAGCTGTGGGTTCGCCCGACCGGAGCCGGTTGTAAGCGCGACCAGCGTCGAGCTGCTGGGTGATGAAGGCTCGAGCATGACCGTGGCCACGCCAGACGGGGTGATCCGCGCCCGCCTGCGCCTGCCTGGGCTCTACAATGTGTACAACGCCCTGGCGGCGATGGCCGTGTGTACGTCGATCGGCGTGCAGCGGGTCACCATTGCTCAGGGACTGGAGACCTTCACCACGGCGTTTGGCCGCTTCGAGCGCATTCAGGTCGAAGATCGGCAGTTGTTCCTGGCGCTGGTGAAGAACCCGGTTGGCTTCACTGAAGTCTTGCGCACGCTGCTGAGCAGCCCGGGCAGACGCACGCTGCTGATAGCCATCAACGACCTGTTCGCCGATGGCACGGACGTCTCGTGGCTCTGGGACGTCGAATTCGAGCGCCTGAAGGACCGCGTCAACGTCGTCGTCTGTTCGGGGCTGCGGGCGGAGGACATGGCCGTGCGTCTGAAGTACGCGGGCGTCGAGCCTGAGCGCATCCGCATCGAGGCCGATTTCCGGCGCGCCATCGAGCTGGCGCTGGCAGCGGCCGAACCCGCGGAAACCGTTTACGTCTTGCCGACGTATACAGCCATGCTAGGCATGCGCAACGTTCTGCGTCAGACCGGCTACGTGCGTGGCTTCTGGGAAGACTGAGCCATGGCTCCGCTACGGCTGATCCACCTGTACCCCGACCTCATGAGCGTCTACGGCGATCGCGGGAACGTGCTCGCGTTAGCCCGGCGCGCCGAGTGGCGTGGCATCGACCTGGAAGTACACGAGATGACTCTCGGCGACAGCCTGGACCCGCGCGAAGCAGACCTGATCTTCTTCGGCGGCGGGCAGGACCGCGAGCAGGCTGTCGTTTCGCCTGACTTCCTCGCGCAGAAGGGTGAGGCGGTACGAGAGGCAGTCGAGCACGGCGCGGCACTGCTGTCCGTGTGTGGCGGGTACCAGCTGCTGGGCCGAAGCTACACCACCGTCGACGGTCAGGAGCTACCCGGCGCCGGTTTGTTCGACGTGCGCAGCCTGCCCGGCCCGAAGCGGCACATCGGCAACGTGCTGGTCGAGACGGATCTTGGCGGCCAGCGTCGAACACTGGTCGGCTTCGAGAACCACTCGGGACGCACTTACCTCGGCGCAGGCCTGCAAGCCCTGGGTCGTACCGTGGTGGGCGCTGGCAACAATGGCGAAGACAGGAGCGAGGGCGCGGTCTACAGGGGCGCTATCGGCTGTTACCTGCACGGCTCGCTCCTGCCCAAGAACGCCTGGCTCGCCGATCACTTGCTGTCGGCTGCGCTCAGCCATCGCACGGGTGAGCCGGTGCGTCTGGAGCCGCTTGACGACCGTCTTGAAGACGACGCGCACGCCGCCCTCGAAAGCCGTATGCGAGCGGCCAAGGGGAGGGTCAAGAGCGGCCTGTGGTAGCTCGCCCCGCCACCCTACCCGCTAGCACCCCGGCTGTCGATCGCATGCGGCGGCTGGCCCAGGCAGCACTGGTCGTTCTGACTGGCTTTTTGGCCAGTCGGATACTGGGGGTCGTCCGAAGTATCGTCATCGCCGCCCACTTCGGCACGGGCGTTGAGGCGAGCGCGTACGTCGCGGCCATCGCCGTCCCGGACACCGTGTTTCAGGTGCTCGTCGGCGGGGCGGTTGGCTCAGCGTTCATTCCCGTCTTCCAGCGCCTGCTGGCTCAGGACCAGGAAGACGATGCCTGGCGGATGACCAGCTCCGTGATCAACCTGGGCGTGCTGGTCGCTGGCGGGACGGCACTCGTGCTGGCGATCTTTGCGCGACCGGTGATGGACGTCCTGGCTGCTGGTCGCGACGCATCGTTTCGTGACCTCGCGGCCAGCCTGACACGGATTCTGCTCATCACGCCCGCCGTGTTTGCGGCGAGTACCTTCTGCGCCAGCGTCCTGAACTCGTACCACCGCTTTGCGGTAGCCGCGCTGGCGCCGCTCATGTACAACCTGGCGATTATCGCCGGCGCGTTCTTTTTGAGCGGACCGTTTGGCATCCAGGGCCTGGCGATTGGCGCAGCTGCTGGCGCGGTTCTGCATCTGCTGGTGCAGGTGCCGGCGCTGACTCGGCTTGGCATGCGCTGGCAGCCAATCATCGATCTGCGCCATACCGGCGTGCGGGAGGTGGGTCGGCTGTTTGCGCCGCGGGTGCTCGGACTCGGCGTGGTGCAGTTCAACAAGGTCCTGTCCGGGGTGCTGTTCGCGTCGTTTCTGGTCACCAGCAGCATGGCCTATCTCGACTATGCCTGGCTCATGATCATGACGCCTCTGGCGCTGGCTATGGCTATCGGAACCGCGGTCTTCCCGACGTTGTCAGAGGCGAGCGCACTCGATCGTCGAGCACAACTCCAGCAAGTCTTTCATCTATCGCTGCGCATGATCCTGTTTCTGACCATCCCGGCCAGTATCGGGCTGATGGTGCTCGGCGAGCCGGTGATCCGCCTGTTCTTCCAGCACGGCACCTTCAACGACGACTCTACGCGGGGCACCGTGTTCGCGATGGTCTTCTTCTCGATCGGGCTGGCAGGTCATGCAACGGTCGAAATCGTCGATCGGGTCTTCTACGCGCTGCATGACACTCGCTCGCCGGTGCTGGTCGCGGTTGGCGCTATCGGCCTCAACATCGTGTTGAGTTTGGTGCTGATGCAGGTCTGGCTGCGCTACGACCCTGAGCACGCGTACGGCGGTCTGGCACTGGCGAATTCGATCGCCGCGCTCGCCGAGGCAAGCGTGCTCATTCACCTCATCTACAAGCGGTTACCGGGTATGGACGTAGGCAGCCTGACCGTGTCGGCGATCCGGATGCTGGCTGCGAGCCTCGTCATGGGCCTGCCGGTTGCCTGGCTGGCAGGTCTGCTGGAACCGCTGCTGGGGCGCTACGGCGCGCCTGGCCAGGCCGTCTTGCTGGCAGTTTGCGTGAGCTCAGGCGCAGTTCTGTACGGAGTCGTCTCGATCGCGTTTCGCTCCGACGAGATCCACACGCTGTGGCGTCTGGTGCGACGCTAGTTCGTCAGGACGCGCCGCGGCCGTAGGCTCGGTCGAGCAGATCTACGACGTGCACCAGCTGGAGGTCGATACCCCGGCGTTGGGCACCGTACACGAGCTGCATGGTGCAGCCTGGGTTCGACGCCACGACCGTCTTCGCACCCGTCGCGATCACGCAGTCCATCTTCTCTTCGAGGACGCGGATCGACAGGTCGGGATGGGTCAGGTTGTAGATTCCAGCACTGCCGCAGCAGACGTCGGAGTCCTTCATCTCCACCAGCTCCAGGCCAGGAATCTGAGCCAGGAGCTTGCGTGGCTGCTGGCGTATGCCCTGACCGTGGACGAGATGACAGGCGTCCTGATACGTCACCCGCAGCGGCACGGGCCGCGTCGGCGGCACCAGGTCGATCGCTGCCAGGAACTCAGAGACGTCCTTCACTTTGTTGGCGAAGGCGTACGCTCGCTCGGCATAGGCCGGGTCGTCACTCAGCAGGTGCCCGTACTCCTTGAGGGTGGAGCCACAGCCGGCGGCATTGATGATGATGGCGTCGAGCCCCAGGCCGTCGAATTCGTCGATGTTGCGGCGCGCCAGATCGCGGGCTGTTCCCCGATCGCCGGTGTGCATCTGCAGGGCACCGCAGCAGCCCTGTTTAGGTGGACTGTAGACCACGCACCCGTTCCTGGTCAGAACGCGAACGGTCGCCGCATTGGTATCGCCGAACAACTGGGGCATGATGCAGCCCTCGATGAAGCCGACGCGGTAGCGCACCGGACCCATAGCCGGGGTGACGTGGGGTGCCGCCCAGCGGCGAACTCCGCCTTGAGCCGGCCCGAGCATGGCTTCCATCTCGCGCAGGCGTGTCGGCAACACGCGCAGCGCCCCGGACTTGCGCGCGAGGCGCTGCAAACCGCTGCGCTGGTAGACTCGCAGGCCGATGCCGGCGGCGTCGAGAAGAGGCTTGCGGGTAAAGATCGTGCCCAGAATGGCACGGCCGATCGTCTTCTCGGAGGGATGCACGGGCTCGGCGACGGCGCGGGCAGCCTCGATGATGGCGCCGTACTGGACTCCAGACGGGCAGGCGGTCTGGCAGGCACGACAATCGAGACAGGCGTAGATGTGCTCGCGAAAATCCTGATTTTCGGGGCTGACCTTGCCCTCGTACACCTGTCTGATCTGGTAAATGCGACCTCGCGGCGAGTCAGCTTCGTGGCCCAGCAGACGATAGGTCGGGCAAAAGTCGAGACACAGTCCGCAGTGGACGCACTCTTTCAACAGCTTCTTGTCGAGAAGCGCGTGGAGGGGGTTAGATACCGCCAACGTACCGTCCGGGATTCAGAGTGTGCCTGGGATCGAGTTTGTTCTTCAGCGCGCGCATGAGCGGCAGACTCGACCCGGGCTCGCCCCATACGTCGAGCGAGCGCTTGAGCTCGGTCGGACAGCGCTGGATGACCAGCGACGCGTTGCTGCCCAGTCCGCCGACCTCGCGACGCGCTTCGAGCAGCACGCGGCTATCCGGCGGAGCAGAACAGGCAGCAAAGGCCACCCCGTTGCCAGCGTGCGCCCAGACCACCGGATCGAGCTCCTGGAAGCGCTGTTCCAGGATCGACACGAGGGCTGTCGAGGAGGACAGGGGGGCGGCAGCCTTGCACACGAGGGCGCTGTTGCGGAGCGCTGCCACGCGACTGCTGGCCAGGTCGTCCCAGGCGGTTTCAGGCACGTCGAGGCGCTGTCCGCCATGCTGCCGCAGCAGTTCGGACAGGTCGCGCGCCTGGCGTTCCACCGCCTGCGGGTAGCCGCCGACGCGAAAGACGATCAGCTTGCCTTCAGGAAGTCCGGCCGCGTTTGAAGCTCCTGGTCCAAGCAGCTCGATGGCCAGTGGCGCCAGGGGCGACCGCACGACGGCGTTGAGCAGCCCGCGGGCTGTATCGAGGTCCGAGAACCGGGCGACCACGGCGCCGCTGGCGGGTGGGATGGGGGCGAGCTTCAAGCTCAGCTCGACGATGACTCCGAGTGTGCCGAGCGACCCGATGTACAGCTTGTTGAGGTCGTAGCCGGCGACGTTCTTGACGACGCGGCCGCCTGCATGAGTCAGGGCGCCGTCTGGGTTGGCAATCCGCATGCCGAGGACCAGATCCCGGGGTGTGCCGTACGCGAAGCGCAGCGGACCACTCGTATTGGTCGCGATCAGACCGCCGAGCGTGGCCCCGTCCTCGGCTGGCGGGTCGAGGGCCAGGCACTGGCCCTGTTCGGCGAGCAGGCGCTGCAGCCTGGAAAAGCGAATACCCGCCTCGACGGTGATGGTCAAATCGGCCGGCTCGTACTCTACGACGCCGTCCAGGGCCGTCGTGTCGACGACCACGTCGAGACGCGTGGGCGGCATGCCGAGGTCGAGCTGGGTGCCGCCACCAACCGGAGCGAGCGCTTGCCCGTCGTGGTCGGCCGCTTGCACCACCTCGGCCAGCTCAGCCGCGGTGGTCGGCACGACCCGTCGCGTGGCCGAGACTCCGTCGATCTCGAGAACCGCGGTGGTCATGCGTGCTACCAGCCCACGGCGCGCCCTCGCCGGGCAAACAGCTCGAGGCACCTGCCCGCCGTCGGGAACATCTTGCCTGGATTGCACACGCCCTGCGGGTCGAGGGCATCCTTGATCTCCTGCATGATGGCCATGTCCGCCTGGCTGAAGATCAACGGCATCAGGTCCTTCTTTTCTATACCGATGCCGTGCTCGCCACTGAGCGACCCGCCGGCAGCTGCACAGACTTCCATGATCTCGGCCCCGGCGTCTACGACGCGCTCCTCGGCCCCCTCGACGTCGGCGTCCCACAGAATCAGCGGATGCAGGTTGCCATCGCCAGCGTGAAAGACGTTGGCGATGCGGAAGCCCGACTCGCGCGAGATCTGCTGGATGCGCGCCAGCGTAGCCGGGAGCTTTGTCCGTGGCACGACGCCGTCGACGGTGTAGTAGTCGGCGGTGAGTCGCCCGATCGCAGCAAACGCTCCCTTGCGACCCGCCCAGAGCGCGGCCCGCTCGGCGTCGTCTTTGGCCAGGCGGACGGTCAGGGCGCGATTATCGTGGCACACCTGCTGGACAGCCGCTGACTGTGCCTCTACCTCTTCGCGCAGGCCGTCGACCTCGATCAGCACCACCGCATCCGCTTCGACCGGATAGCCCGAGGGCTTGCGCGACTCGATGGCGCGGATGGTCAGGTTGTCCATGATCTCGATTGCCGCGGGCACGATGCGTTTGGCGATCATACCGGCGACGGCTGAGCTGGCATCTTCCATGTTGGCAAAGACGGCCAGGATGGTTTTGACGGTCTCGGTCATGGGCACCAGCCGCACCCAGATGCGCGTCACGATGCCCAGCGTGCCCTCGGAGCCCACAAACAGCCCGATCAGGTCGTACCCGGGCGACTCCGCGGCGTTGCCCCCGAGCTGGACAACGTCCCCGTCGGGTAACACCACCTCGAGTCCGAGGGTGTGGTTGGTCGTGACGCCATACCGCAGCGTGTGCGGGCCGCCGGAGTTCTCGCCGACGTTGCCGCCGATGGTGCATGCCTTCTGACTGGACGGGTCGGGTACGTACGTCAGACCGAAGACGGCCGTGGCCTGGCCCAGCCGCATGTTGACGACGCCTGGCTCGACAATGGCCCGCATGTTGTCGACGTCGATCTCCAGGATGCGATTCATACGTGCCAGACTGATGAGCACGCCGCCGTTTGAAGGAATCGCGCCGCCCGACAGGCCCGTTCCTGCGCCGCGCGCCGTATACGGCACCCCGAACCGCGCGCAGGCCCGAACGACCGCACTCACCTGATCGGTCGTCAGCGGGAAGACGACGGCGAGCGGACGATGCTTATCGATCGACCCGTCGTACTCGTAGAGCATGAGATCATAATCGCGCCACAGCACCTGCTCTGGCGGTAGCAGCTGCCGCAGCTCATCCACGACGCCCGCTTCAACGACGACGGCCATAGCCAAGTGTACGCTCAGACTGGCTTTGCCTGGAAGGACGCGGGCACCTGGACGCGGACGCGATCCCGCAGTCGGACCGTCTCGCGTACCAGCTCCGCGACCATCTCGTAGCGATGGAAGCTTGGTACCAGCAGCACGCCGTCCACGCGATCGAAGACGTCCAGGAGGAACTGGTGCGCGAGCTCGAAGCCGACGTCCATGCCACGCTCGCCTGCCTGTTTCATGCGGTTCAGGTGGTGCTCGGGGATGACCACTCCGGCGAGCTCGTTGTGGCAGAACTCGGCGTGCTTGTAGCTCTGCAGCGGCATGATCTCGACGACGGTCGGGATAGGCGGCTTCGGTACTCGACTGAAGAATCGGTCCAGCTGCTCGAGGTCATACAGGGGCTGGGTGATGGCGAAGTCCGCGCCGGCCTCGACCTTCTGGTGGTACCAATCCAGCTCGTACTCCAGATCGTCGGCCATCGGATTGACCGCGCAGGCGACCAGGAAATCGGTGGGCTTGCCGATCGAGTTGCCGGCCCAGTCGACGCCCTGGTTGAGCTGCTTGATGATGCGAATGAAGCCGGGCGATTTGACGTCCCAGACTCCAGTAACGCTCGGGTAGCCACCCATCTGGGGCGGATCGCCCGTCAGTGCGATCACGTTGCGGATCCCCAGGGCGTACGCCCCGAGCAGCTCAGACTGCAGTGCCATCAGATTGCGGTCACGGGTCGTGAAGTGGATCAGCGTCTCGACCCCGATGCGCTGTTCGCACAGGGCGGCAAACGCAATACAGCTCATCCGAACTCGCGCCATCGGACTGTCGCCGATGTCGACGCAATCGGCGCCGGCTTGCTTCACCAGAGCGGCGCCCTGGAGCATCTTGTTGGGATTGAAGCCGCGAGGTGGATCCACCTCGACGCTGATGATGAACTCTCCCGAGCGGACTTTGCGGGCCAGCGGCGACGACGTTTCGGCACCCGACTGGACTGGAGGCACGAGGGTCCTCGGCGAGGTCGCATCGGCAAAGGTCGCATTGGCCGGCCGCGCTTCTGAAGCGACGGACAGCGCTGCGCCGATGCGGCTTAGCGCGGCGCGCATCGCGGTGATGTGCGCAGGTGTGGTTCCGCAGCAGCCGCCGATGACCGAGACTCCGGCCTCGGCAAAACGTCTGGCGTAGTCGGCGAAATAGTCCGGCGTCGAGACGTAGATCTGGCGCCCGCCCTGGTGGGTGGGAAAGCCAGCGTTGGGCATGGCCGAAAGCGGGGTGCCGGTCAGCGGCCGCATCTGCTTGATGGCCTCGAGGGCAGCCTGGGGTCCGACGCCGCAGTTGACGCCCAGAACGTCCACCTTCAGCGCGTCCAGCAGCTCGACCACTTCGGCAGGCGATGCCCCGGCAAGCGTGTTGCCGTCTTCGTCGACGCTAACCTCGGCGATGATCGGCAGGTCGGCTGACACGCTCCTGGCGGCAAGGACTGCCTCGCGCAGCTCGGGCAAGCTCGAAAACGTCTCGAGTACCAGCAAGTCGACGCCAGCTTCGAGCAGTGCTTCGATCTGTTCGACGAAAATCGCCCGAGCCTCTTGCGCCGTAACGGTGCCAACCGGGGCTATCGGTTGCCCGATGCTGCTGACCGAGCCGGCCAGGAACACCGGTTCACCGCTGATTTCACGCGCCTCGCGAGCGATCTTGACGGCGCGGAAGTTGATGTCTCGCACGCGCTGTTCGAGGCCGTAGGCTGCCAAGCGAATGCGGTTGGCGGCGAACGTATTGGTCTCGATCACTTCGGCGCCCGCGGCAATATACGCGCGGTGCACAGCCTGGACTACGTCGGGCTGCAGCAGGTTCAATTCGTCGAAGCAGCGTTCGTACGGCACGCCCTGGGCGTATAGCTGGGTGCCCATGCCGCCGTCGAACAGGATGGGCGTGCCCGTGGCGAGGCGATCGAAAAAGGCACTGCGCACGGTTGACGAAACAGTGTACCCCCAGGGCCGTTGACGTACCATCTACGCATCTCAGACGAGGGGTGGCCATCGATCGGGTAATCGGCTGCGGAGCAAGACCAACCAAATACACCGGACACTCCGGTAGCGCCAGGTTCTGGCTGCTTGGATTTCCATCGAGCGCCAGGATGACGAGGTAGGGGATCTCGAAAGATTCGGCGGGTGACCCTCGGCCAGCACGGTCGTTACGGGCGGCACAAACCAGGCGGGTAACCGTCTGCTACAAAACCGCTCCGACGTGATCGTTCCGCACGTGCGCGGAACGCATCCGCTGCTGCCTGCCTGGTTCGCAAGGCTCCTCTGTCGCCCGAAGAGGAGAACACCGCCATGTGCGGGATATTTGGGTACGTTGGCGCGCGCCACGAGGCGTCGCAGCTGGTTCTGGCTGGGCTCAAGAAGCTCGAGTATCGCGGCTACGACTCCTGGGGCATTGCTTCGCGCCAGGAGGATTTCTCGATGCCGCGGCTGCTGGTTGAAAAGCACGTCGGCAAGATCGGTAAGGCGACGACAAGTCTGCCTGGCAGTCGCGCCGCACTGGGTCACACGCGCTGGGCAACGCACGGGGGCGTGACGTATGCCAATGCCCACCCGCATCTCGACTGCTCCGAGCGCCTGGCGGTGATCCACAACGGGATTATCGAAAATCACACCGAGCTGAAGCGGGCGCTGGTGGTACGCGGGCATACGTTCCGCTCGCAAACGGACACGGAGGTCGTGTGCCATATGCTCGAAGACGAGCTGCGAAACGGTGCGGATGACATAACGTGTGGCGGGGGCGAACGACTGGTCGGCGCGCTCATGTCCGTCTTCTGTCGCCTGGACGGTCTAAGCGCGCTAGGGGTGATCGACCAACACCAGCAGTACATTGCCGCGGCCAAGAATGGCTCGCCGCTGGTGCTGGGCTGGGGTGAGGACGGGAATTACCTGGCCAGCGATTCCTCAGCCCTGCTCGAGCACACACGTCAGCTCACGTTCCTGGAAGACGGTCAGGCGGCGCTGATCAGCCCTGAGTCCGTGGCGGTGTACGACATTGCCACCCGTCGGCGCGAAGCGGACCCACGTGTGTGGACGATCACCTGGAAAGAAGAAGCAGAAAGCCTCGAAGGCTATTCGGACTACATGGCCAAGGAGATCCGCGAGCAGCCGCTGGTGCTCC
>JAABUQ010008139.1_pt1 | contig 14844 bp, 10 predicted proteins | sample 5560001 | NCBI WGS metagenome assembly JAABUQ01 (sample SAMN10711888, study PRJNA513371) | rock metagenome | isolation source: Antarctica rocks | place: Antarctica: Victoria Land, Finger Mt nord | collected 2015-12-18 | reverse complement strand
CGAGCCCCCGGGTCCGACTGGCCAGCCATCCTGCGAGTAGGCGGGGCATTGCTTCGAGACCGAGGCGACCGGCCACTTCGTCCAGAACTGCCCAGGGTCGAGGATCGACGCCCAGGCCGATTCGTAGCCCTGGCCCGTCGGGAACATCCCGAAGTAGAACGGATAGACGCCGATGATCTCTTTCACGTCGGCGCGAGCACCGTCGCCGGCGCGCAGCGAATAGCAGAAGCGGTCGTCCTGGCTCCACATCCTGGCCCGGACCGCCCCGGCGATCTTCGCCGCCAGCTCCTCGAATTCCCCGGCCTTTTCGGGCTGTCCGATGGCCCGATAGATCCTGGCGACGGCGGCGGCATTGCCGAAGTGGTAGGCCGTCAGGTCGACGCGATCGAGCGTCACACGCGTTTTCGGCTGGTTGCGGTCCTTCGGGTCGGATTCATAACCGCCGAAGGCGAAGAACGACGGCTGCCACTCCATGCCGGTCCACCAGTGGTCGTCAACCCGGAGCAGGCCGTCGCCGTCGGGGTCGCACGTTTGCTGCCAGCCCCGGACGTTGGCGGCGAGCTTGTCGACCACGTCGGCGAGGAAGGCCCGATCCGGGTGGGTCAGATGCGCATCCCAGGCCGTCGAGGTGATCCAGTCGGTGTACTGCCCCCCCGAGGGCCCCGAGGGCCGGACGTGGCTGGGATACACGCCGTCAGCCTTCGCATTGTCGGCCCAGGTCCTCAGGTGCCCCTGCGCAAACGACGGATCGCGCAACCAGCGGGCCTCGCGCACCTGGTGAGCCGCGCCGTAGCTGATGACGTTGGCGTACCAGTCGGACCGCCAGCGGCCCTCGCTCTGCGTCGGGTAGTTCAGGCGGCCGAGCTTCGGGTCCATCATGTTCTTGCGCAGGTTGTACGCCCGGTGGTAGTACATCTTGCGCACCCAGGGGTCCGAGCAGTCGAAGTAGGCGAGGTTGGCGTCGTACCAGGCCTGGTGGCGATCCATCTGGTCGCCGAGCGTGTCGCGTAAATCCGCCGGGAAGCGAGGACGTACCTCCTTGCGAATGGCGAAGATAGGGAGTAATTTGACGACCTCGTCGATCCGGAGGGCCTGCGTTCTGGGCGTTCTGAAGGCCATTGCCGCCTTGAAGACCTTGGTTTCCCCAGATTTTATTACGTACACATGTTCTCCTGTACTTTTATTTTTGTCCGCGTTGTCCCCTACGGATTGGAGTTGGGAAGCGATCTCGAACCCGAAGCCGCCGCTTGGTTCTTCGACGACGGCGGGTTCCCCACGTGCGACCGTGAAGCGAAACGGGATCTCCACGTCCTGGTCATGCAACCGGCGGCGGCCAAACGCCTGCAAATGGAGGAGTTCTTTCCCAGGAAGTCCCCGTCCGACTTCGCCCAATCCGCGCGACCGGTAGAGGGCGCCGTAGATGTTGAAGCCGCGCAGGAGCGGGTTGACGAGAACGGTTTGATCCGCATCGGTGGGGTTATGAATGCGCACCACACACGCCAGCACGTCGTCGGGCGTGATGAATTTATCCGCGACGACTTCGACGACCGGCGGCGGCCGAGGGCCGGGGTCGTCGGGAGCCCAGATCGGCTCCAGGCCATAAAGCCCGGTGTAATGATCCTCGCCCTCGTTGCGGAAGGTGACGCGGATGAGGCGGGCGGAGGTCGGCTCGAACTCCTCGACATTCTCACCGGGGGCAGGACGCTCAGGGGTCCGCTTCGTGGCTTCGATCTTCGTCCACGGCTTGGGGTCGCCCCCATTGACGGTCGTGGAACTCCAGCTCGCGAACCTCGCTGGCGGGCGACAGCCGCCCGCCGGGGCGTCGTCGAAGAAGAACACGCGCAGCCCGGCGAGTCGCCTCTCCGACCCGAGATCGACCTGATACCAGTCCTCCCGGTTGCCGCTCGACCAGCAAGTCCAGCGCTTCTCGGGGCGGAACGGCCTGGCAAGGGGGTTCTGGACGTTGTCCGTGCGAAAGGTGAACGAGGCGGAAGCAAGTCCCGTCGCCGGTCGCGCCGCGTGCCCGACGTGTACGTGACTCGGGTAATACGTCATGCCCGCCGGTTCGATCCGCCCGTGCGAGTCCTGGATCGCCAGGTCGAACGCCTGGAAGTTGGTCTGGTAGAGCCAGTGGACGTCGTCGGCGAACGCCCAACCTTGCGGGCTCGACGCCCAGAGGCGACCGCCCGTCGCGCCGAAGGGGACCTCCGGCCCGTAGGGCCGAGCGAGGATCTCGTCGATGTGGAATCGACTGGTGGCGAAGACGCGATGGGGCAGGGGGGCGGGCTGGTCGTCGTTTGCGTGGGCAAGCGGCCCGACGGCCAGGGCCGCCGCCAGAATGCTGAGCCATCCCGGCTTCAGGAGGGGGGTCGTCGGCAGTCGCATGGGGATTGCCTCGCACGTCGTTGGGAACGGAGTCCAAGGCCCTCGTCCACCTGCCCGATATCATGCCGCCAGACGGGCGAAACCGATAGGACTTGCTGGCAGGCGGGACGAACGAGGGGCGGCGCCGACGTTGAAGTTGGCGCCGCCCCTCGTGGGCGAATTCCTCGGAAGGTCCGGCCGGGTCAGTGGTCGGCGGCGATCGGCCCCGCGGGTCGGCCGTTGGCGGTCGGTCCCGTGCTTTGGGAGTCGCGGGTCTCGTTGGCGAGCTTGCCGAGCATGATCTGCTCGAAGCCCTTGAGGTCGGTCCAGAAGGTGCCGGGTCCGGCGTAGAAGACGCCCAGGCGGAGGTCGGTGGGGAGCTTCTCGGCGAAAACGTAGCGGTTGTACGAGTCGGGGCCGCCGAGGGCCTCGACGTACTGGCGGTAGCGCTGAGCCTTGGCCTGGTTGGTCAGCTCGACCTGCTTGGCTTCGGCCTCGCCGAGGATCAGGGTCGTCTTGGCCTCGATCTTGGCGGCCTCCGCCTCGATCTTGGCGCGGAGCTTCATGGTGGTGGCCTCGATCTCGCCGGCATCCTTGGCCCCCTCCGCCCTGAGCCCCGCGATCTTGTTGTCGGTCTCGGCCTGGGTGAGCTGCTCCTGCGACTTGACCTCTTCCTTGGCCCGGATGAGAGTGGCCTGGGCCTTGGCGGTGAGCTGCTCCTGGTCGCGTGTCAGCTTCAGCTCGCCAGCGATGTTGGCCTTCTGGATCGGCTCGCGGACGGCCGCGGGGACGTAGATGTGGCGGGTCAGGCCAAACAGGAGTTTGAGATCCTTGCCCGTCAGGATGCTCTCCAGGTCTTCGGCGGTGTCGGTCTGAAACTCCTCGCGGCTCTCGCCGACGAGCAATTCGACGGCCCCGCGCTTCGAGCCGTGGAGGCGGCAGACCGCCTCGATCTGCGGGAGGATCACGGTCTGCTCAACCGTCTTGAGGTCGCCGAACTGGCGCACCAGGGCCGGCGCCTGGTCGGGCAGGGTGCCCCAGATGGCGGTGTAATCCAGGTGGATCGGGAAGCCGTCGTTGGAGGTGAACTCGATCCCCTTGCCCTTGGCGTAGACCGGGTCCGACGGCGTCGGGGCATCGGTCCCGGCGGCGGGGTCGCTGCGCCCGATTCGCGAGGCGAGGACGGGCGAGCCGTCGGGGTTGGCGGCCAGGCGGACCATGAGCGTCGTCTGGTTGTAGCCGACGCTGACCAGGTCGACCTGCTCCTCGGCCGGGTTCAGGTAGTACAATCCCGGCTGGAGCACGTCGGGCTGGATGCCCTGCGACTCGCCCCGCGCCGCCACCTTCTTCGTGACCACGCCAACATACCCCGGCGGGATCAAGGCGGGATCGCCCTTGCGGCGCATGACGCCGCCCTGCGAGCCGACGCAGCGGTCGATGCCGACGGTCTCGACCTTGTAGGCATAAGGGTTGATGCGATACCGCCCCGGCGTCAACACGCGCTTACGGATGCCCTTGAATCCTTCCTCGACCAGGGTGATCCCCGGCGGCATCTCCTTGCCGACGCTGGAGGTCACCAGGCCGAGAAAGCCGGGCTCGATGATGAGGTCTGGGACGACCCTGGTCTCGTACTCGAAGGGGGAATAATAGTGCCGGCCCGGCCCGGGCATCGTCTCCAGGATGCCAACCTCCAGCGGCCTGCCCGCCTTGTCGACACGCGCCAGCGATCCTTCGGTGGCCTGCGCCGCCGAGCCAAACGGGAAGGGCCCCTTGTAACGCACCAGCAGGCTCTGGCCAGGGCCGATCTCGATACGGCAGACCGTCCATCGCCAGAAGGCGGTGTAGCCCAGCAGGTAGGCGGCGGACAGCAGCGCAGCCCCCGCGAGGCCGATCTTCGACAACGTCCGGCGGTTCATGGCAGGGCCTCCGGGGTTGGGCTCGGGGTCGGGGTCGGGGTCGGGGTCGGGGTCGAGGTCGGGGTCGAGAACGCATCGCGAGGCAACTCGGCCTTGGCCGTCGCGGGGGAAGACGTCTTCGCCGTCACTTGCGGGCGCTTCGAGGGGTCCGCGATCGGGCGCGACAACTGGCCGAACAGCTCCATCAACGGGCCGTCGGAGTTCGACAGGATCGAGCGGAAGGCCGGCGCGAGCTTGGCGATCAGGAGGTTCTGGGCGAGCGCCGCCCCGTCGCCGTTGAAGGCCGCGACCTGCGAGGCCAGGCCGGCCAGCTCGGCTTTGTTCTTCAGGACGATGACCTCGGCCTCGGCCCTGGCCTTCTCGACCTGCGCATCGGCCTCATCGCGGGCGGCCTCCAGCCGCGTCTTGGAGACGGCCAGCTTCTGCTCGGAGCGGGTCACGGCGGTGTTTTGCTCCTGCTCGGCCTTCTTCACCAGCACCTCGGCGATGCGCCCGGCCTCGACCAGACTGCGGCCCTGGTCGGCCAGCATCTTCTCGATCTTGAGCTGCTTCTCGGACTCCTGCTGGTCGCGCTCGCTCAGGTAGCGCGCCAGGTTCTGCTTGGCCAGCTCGCGCGCCCGCACCGGCTCGGCGATCTCCTGCGGCGGCTGGATCGAGGAGATTGGCACGTCCACGATCTGGATGCCCTGCTGCTTGCAGTGGTCGACCAGGCTCCTCTTGAGGTTGTTCTGAAAGACCTGGCGCGCCTCGCCGTCGAAGAACTTCCGCCCCGACAGCTTCGAGCCATTGATCCGGCAGATCGACCGGCTCTCCGGCGTGATGATCTTGGCCACGATCTCCTCGTCGATCGCGTCGCCGTTGGCGTCCTCGTTGTACAGGACGAACACCTCGGCGACGCGGTCTTCCTGGATCCGAAACTCGACGGAGCCCTCCAGGACGACGACGAATCCGTCGGAGGTCAGGAAGCTCATCTCGTCGTCCTGCCCGAGGTTGAACCGCCGGGACCGGCAATTCACCACGCTGACCCTCGTCTCGTAAGGGTTCAGGTAGTGCGTTCCCGGCGGCAGGGTCGCCTTCTGGACCCCGCGCTCCCCGCGCGCGACCAGGACGACGTTGGAGTCCTTGGGCTCCTCCCCGGCCAGCAGCGTCACGACGCCCCGCGAGCCCGGCGGGATCGCCACCTGGTCAAACTCCTCGATCCGCTCGGCATACGTGTTGATGGCGTACCGCCCGGGGCGGAGCACGTCGCGCCTGATCCCCTTCTGGCCGGGCTCGGCCAGGACCTTCCCCGGGGGCAGTTCCTCCCCTTCGAGCGCGACCCGCACGCCGATCTTGCCCGCCGGGATCTCCGCCTGCGGCCCGATCTCCCACGACCAGAAGAACGGGTTGTAGAAGTACCGTCCCTCGGTCAAGACCCCCGGCTGAATGCCCTTGGTGTAGCCGCGCTCCCGGGAAAAGGGGGCGGCCAACTCCATCTCCTTGGTCATGTCGAGCCCGGCCTTGCGGATCAGGATCGCCTGCTGGCCGGTGGACACCTCGATCTTGCATGCGTTGTAACCGAGGAACCCGGCGACCAGGGCTGCCGCCGCGACCCCCAGCCCCACCACCCCTTGGAACGGGATTCCCCCGCGCGGACCCCCGCCAACGGGTCCACGCCGCCCGGCTTCGCGCATCGCTAATGACTCCTCGAAGGCCTCCGAGGCGGGCGCCAGACACGGAGCCCGCCGCCGTGACACGGTAGTATCTTCGCGGCTCGACGCCTAACATTCCAGGCCGTGTGGACCAGACATAGGGGATTTGAGCGGGTTCGGCGGGCCAATTCACGGAGTCAAGGCCGCCAGACGCCATGCGATGCGTCGCCACGAGATCGCCGATGAACCCCGGGAACGCATCGAGAAATCGTTCCGGTCAACCTGCGGACGCGGTGTCGACGGGTCGCGTCGCGGAATGAGCAGACGGCCCGCAACGTCCCGGGGACCGTTCCCTGGGCGTCGCTCAGGGTGCAGTCGCGGAACCCCAAGCGGCGCATCCCGCCCCGGTTTCCCGCACACGGCGCAGGCCCATTGGGCGGACACCCCGCCGGGGGCGATCGGCTCAATCGGTGTCCTTCGGGGGGACGAGAGGCGGGTCGGTCGGCAAGGGGTGAGCTGCGTCGTGCAAGACGCGGCTCAGGAGGATCAACTGGTCATCGGGCTTCAATGGCCCCGCCTCCCCGCCGATCGGGTTCAGGTGCATCTCCTCGCCACGCTGAATGCCGATCAGCAGGCACGACCTCTTGTCGGCGCGGTGCCTGGCGAACATCCCGGTCAGCTCGATGAAGTCCTTGCCCACCAGCCCTTCAGGGGCCGGCAGCAGGAACATCTCATTGGCGTCCCGTCCGACGGTCAGGAGTTCCTGGTAGACCCGGGTCATCCCGTGGAACAGCGCCGAACGCGCCAGCAATCGTAGGCCGAGTTCCTCCGAAGAGATGATCTCGTCGGCGCCGGACTTCTTCAGGTTGTGACGGTTGCTAGGGTTGCGGCACTCCGCCGAGATGTTCGGCTGCGTCTCGCCCTTGCAGATGTTGCGGACGGCGATGCAGGTCAGGATGCTCTTGCCGTCGGCGTGCTTGCCCTCGCGGTCGTCGGTCAACACAACGACGGAGTGAGCCTTGGGGACCTTGGCCCGGCGTAGGACGACTTCACTCGTCGGGTCCCCCTTGACGATGTAGACGTCGCTGAACGCGGCCTCGTCCCCCTTGTCCGGCAAGTCGATCTCGTCGGGCTCGTCGTGGATGATGACGACGGGCCGCTTATCCTGGATGATCTTGGCGTGGACCTCGCGAATCCACTCCAGCCCGCGCGGCGCCCAGTTGCACAGGACCAGATGGTCTTCCATCTCAAAGGTGGACACGTCGCGCCTCCGCAAATAGCGTTCGATCAGTAGGGACGCCAGGCTTGCGGTGAATAGGCCCGCCAGGCCGACCCCCAGGACGAGCAGCGCCATGATTACCAGGCGTCCGGCGGTCGTCTTCGGGGGCGATTCCAGGCCGCTGAACATCACGACCCAGACGCCCCACAACGAATCGCCCCAGGTGGCGAAATCGGGGTTGGCGTGCCGCTCGGCCAGGTACAGCGCCGTGGCCCCAAGCAGCCAGGTCAGGAGGACCGCCGTGATGACCTGGCGGATCTGGTTGCGGTTCCAGACCGTGACCGCTGCAAGGAGCGAGTCGCGCCAAGCCCACGACTTCAGGGCGTCGAGGAGTTTCCTGCTTCGAGATATGGGGATGACCCTGGCTCTCCGAAAGTTGGCAGGGAATTTCCGAAAAACCCGCGCCCGCGACCGAAAATCTATCAAAACGCGACCGACCACGCCGCATCGGGGTCGTCGGCCGCATCGCGGAAAGTCCCCCCAGTGGGTTGACTCCTAAGTGCAACCCACGCAAGCACCTTACGAGAACCGCTCGGATCGGACGCGCGGCTCGACGCCGCGGCATCGTTTTCGGACTTAAAAGGTGTTCCTCGATGAGCAACCGAAAATTTCGGTCGTATGCGCATCGACGCTCTTGGTCGCCTGCCCGTGAGCGCGGTCGGTTGCGAGACCAAAGACCCCGCCGAGCACGCGGGCGTATCGCAAGCAACGCATCCCACCCGGATTCTGTCCACCCGGCCTAGCATCGGTGGGATTGCCGGCGAGAGTTGCCACGAAGTGGGAGACTGGGAGTTTTAGGGGACGACCCGAGAATGAAGCAGGGGCGAGCCTCGCGAGCCAGTTCGCGAGGTCCGCCCTGATTGCGGTCAGGAGCGATGCTTGACGCCGGGCAAGGCGCGGGGGCCGCGGGCCTCCGGCGGTCGCGGCTATTTCTTGCGGTGACGGATGCGGCTCCGCATGCGACGCTTCTTCTGACCGACCTTGCGGCGACCTTTCCCACGGCGGCGGCTGGCCATACGCGCTCCTGTTGGTAGCGAGAGGGTTTGCTTCGGTTCGCGACGGAGAGTTGATCCCGAACGAGCGGGAAAGAGGGAAATCATACCCGCGACGGCCTCCAGACACAAGGCGGAGGCGCAGCGCGTGCTAGCCCCGGAGGGCGACTTCCCCGGCGGCTGGCGGACGAGGGAGGCGCGGGCACACGGGTTGGTAGCGTTCAATGCCGCCCACGACCGTCGTTGGATCGGAGTGTCCCGACCAGTTCGCGGACGGAGCGGACTTCCGGGAAGGCCTCGCCGATGAGCCTGGGCAGGTCGTCAATGAGGCGGCCGGCGGCGCCGGGGTCGAAGAAGGTCGCCGTGCCGACTTGAACGGCAGTGGCGCCGGCGACGAGGAAGTCCAGGGCGTCGTCGGCGTTGCCAATACCGCCAACGCCGATGATCGGCAGACCCGGCAGGGCGCGGGCGACCTCCCAGACCATGCGGAGCGCCAGGGGCTTGATCGCGGGGCCGCTGAGGCCGCCGACGTCGTTGGCCAGAACCGGCCGCCGTCGCCGCCAGTCGACGACCAGGCCGCGGAAGGTGTTGACCAGGCTGACGGCGTCGGCGCCGGCCTCCGCGGCGGCGCGGGCGATGGCCACGACATCGGTGACGTTGGGCGTCAGCTTGGCGATGATCGGCAAGGGGCAGGCCGACCGGACGCGCCTGACCAGCCGGCCGACGGCCGCGGCGTCAATGCCGAGGTCGAGGCCGTGGCTCACGTTTGGGCAGGAAACATTCAGCTCGATCGCCGTCAGCCCGCCTTCCGACCCCAGGGCCTCGGCCATCGCGACGAACTGGTCCTCGTCCTCGCCCGCGATGTTGGCGATGACCGCCGTGCCGACCGTCCGCAGGTACGGCAGGTGGTGCGCGCGGAAGTGGTCAATCCCATCATTGTCCAGCCCGATGGCGTTCAGGAGGCCCGAGGGCGTCTCCACCGTCCGGGGCGTGGCATTGCCCGCGCGAGGGTTCGCGGTCACCGTCTTGGGGATCACCCCGCCGAGACGTTCGAGGCGGACGAAGGGTGCCATCTCCCGGACGTAACCGAACGTCCCGGACGCCACCAGGATCGGATTGACCAGCGCGATACGTCCAAGCACGACGGTAAGGTCCAGCACGTCGGGGTTCCACTCCTTGCCCTTCGATCGTGACTCCACGATCCGGATCGTACCGCCCCGGCACGCCTTCGTCGACGACCAGCGATCCCGGTGGGCCTCGTGGCACTCGACCAACCCTACACTTGTCAGAGGATCAATCCCGGAGAGCCTCTTACCAACCGCGAGCGCCCCGAATCATAATGGGGAGGGCGAAAGGCCCGAACTTCTCCCGAGAGCCCGGAATGGAACCGCAACCGTCGCCGCGCGCCCCCTCGATCCTGCAAGTCGCTGGCGCGCTGGCGACCATGGCGGTGGGGATCGCGCTCGTCGGGGCGTTGGCCTTCCTCGGCGGGGTCGTGTGCCTGGTCTCGCTGCCGGTGCTGGCCCTGATCGCGCTGACGCACGTCGCCGGCTCCCGGCTGCTCAAGGATCGCTACTGGCGTTTTCTGGCGCGGTCGTTGGCCTGGTGCTTGCGGCGGCCGGAGGGCACGCCGGGATTCACGGCGACGTGGGGGCCGGCACCGCAATCGCAAACGCAACGGCACTGGGATGCGGAGGGCGTTGAGGGAGGGCCAATCGCCTTGCCCGATCGGTCTGGCGCGCGGGAGCGGGAGCCGGGACATTGAGCGCGAAAACGGCGCGACCCAGGCAGTTCGGTCTGAGCCGGATCATGGCGGTGATCGCCCTGGTGGCGGTCGTGCTGGCGGTTCCCGGCCTCGTCCGGAGGGGCGGGTCGACGCTGCAATCCAGCGAACACCGGCTCGTCCTCGCCGCAATCGCGATCGTCGGGGTGGGCCTGCTCGTCGCCACCGCGGTGATACTGGGCGTGCTGGAATTGGCGCTCGGCGTCCGGTGTCCCTCCTGCGAAGCCTGGGGAATGCAGCTCATGGCCGCCCGTCCCTTCCGCCCTCGCTATTATCTCTGCCCGGCATGCGGGGCGAGGGTCAAGCGCTCCGCGGCCGGCAGGGCCTGGCGCGACGCCTCCTCCGAGGACGACGCCCCCTCGTATGTGACGAGACTGCCGGCGCATCCCTGGAGGCATGATCCCGATCTCCCGCCCGACGACGCGACGCTCACCGGCACGACGGGGAATTTGCTTTCCAACAAGCGGAGGCGGCAACGCCCAGGGGCTTGATTGTCCTGCGATACCCACGCACCGAGGACTCCCGATCTATGCCGTCACGCATCGAGGATTACGCGATCATCGGCGACGGCCAGACGGCCGCCCTGGTGGGCCGCGACGGGTCGATCGACTGGCTCTGCTTCCCGCGGTTCGACTCCGGCGCGTGCTTCGCGGCGCTTCTGGGGACCGCCGACCACGGGCGTTGGCGGATCGCGCCGGCGGGTCCGGTGACGGCGGTCCGCCGCCGTTATCGCGAGGGGACACTGGTCCTGGAGACGGAGTTCGAGACCGAGGAGGGGGCTGTCACGCTGATCGACTGCATGCCCCTGCGCGACAGCGCGCCGGAGCTGGTGCGGATCGTGGCGGGGACGCGCGGGCGGGTCGCGATGCGGGCGGAGCTGGTGGTGCGGTTCGACTACGGGACGATCGTCCCCTGGGTCCGCCGGCTCGACCGCGGCCTGACGGCGACCGCCGGGCCCGACCGACTCATCTTGCGCACGGGGGTCGAGTTCCGCGGCGAGGACATGAAGAGTGTCGCCGATTTCCATGTCGCCGAGGGCCAGCGCTTCACCTTCGACCTGACGTATTGCCGGTCGCACGACCCGGTCCCGCCGGCCCTGGAACCGGAGCAAACGGTCATCGACACCGAGAACGCCTGGCGCGAGTGGTCGGGCCGCTGCACCTACGAGGGCCCCTGGCGCGAGGCCGTCATGCGCTCGCTCATCACGCTCAAGGCCCTGGCCTACACGCCGACCGGGGGGATCGTGGCGGCGGCCACGACCTCGTTGCCGGAGTGGATTGGCGGGGTGCGGAACTGGGATTACCGCATGTGCTGGCTCCGCGACGCCACGTTCACCCTCGACTCGCTGATGCTGGCGGGCTATCTCGACGAGGCCCGCGCCTGGCGCGAGTGGCTTCTCCGCGCCGTGGCGGGCGACCCCTCGCAGCTTCAGATCATGTACGGCCTGGCCGGCGAGCGGCGGCTGACGGAGCTGGAACTCCCCTGGCTGCCCGGCTACGAGGGCTCCGCGCCGGTGCGGATCGGCAACGCCGCGAGCCGGCAGTTTCAGCTGGACGTTTACGGCGAGGTCATCGCCGCGCTCTACCTGGGCAGGGAGACCGGGCTGGCCCCCGACGAGGCCTCCTGGAACCTGGAACGCGCCCTGCTGGATTACGTGGAAACGGCCTGGCGCGAACCGGATGAGGGGATCTGGGAGGTGCGCGGGCCGAGGAGGCACTTCACGCACTCCAAGGTCATGGCCTGGGTGGCGATGGACCGCGCGGTCAAATCCGTCGAGCGGCACGCGGTCAACGGCCCGGTCGACCGCTGGCGGGCCATCCGCGAGGAGATCCACGCGCAGGTTTGCGAGCGGGGTTTCCATGTCGGATTGAATTCCTTCGTCCAGTCCTACGGCGGCGACGACCTCGACGCCAGCCTCCTGATGATTCCGATGGTCGGGTTCTTGCCACCGGAGGACCCTCGGGTGATCGGGACGGTCGAGGCGATCGCGACTGGGTTGACCACCGACGGGTTCGTCACGCGGTACGCGCCGAAGCCCGAGGTCGATGGCCTGCCCCCGGGCGAGGGGGCCTTCCTGGCCTGCTCCTACTGGCTGGCGGATTGCCTGGCGATCATGGGCCGCGTGGACGAGGCGCGCGCCCTCTTCGAGCGGCTCCTGTCGATCCGCAACGACGTTGGTCTGCTGGCCGAGGAGTACGACCCGAAGGCGAGACGGCAGCTTGGCAACTTCCCGCAGGCCTTCTCGCACGTCTCGCTGGTCAACACGGCGTACCGGCTCTCGGACCCTCGTCAGAAGTAGACCTGGGCGCGGAGCCAGAACAGGTCGCTCGTCTTCTGGAGGCCGGGACCGGGGCGGAACTCCACCGGCTGGGCGAAGACGGCGTGCTGCCAGTCGAAGAGGATCTTGACGTGGCGATTCAAGTACCAGTTCAGACCGACGTCCACGAAGTTCGCGCGGTTGGTCCAGAGGTTCGGATCGGCGAGCCCGGCGTTGAAGACCTGACCCTCAGCTCGTATTCCTGGTCCCGCGACTGCAAGACGAACCCGTATCGCTGCTTGGAACTGAGGTCATTGAACGCTTTCAGAGGGACGCGGTCCTTGCCCCCGCCCCCGCCCCCGCCAGCCTGGCCGCCCGCGGTCGTCGTCGCGGAGGTCAGGCCGCCCGTCAACGGACACGCGTTGGAGTTGGATTTGCCCCCGCCCTCGCCCTCGCCCTTCCCGTCGCCGTCGGATGCGCCGGTTTTCGACGAGGCGTCGAGTCGCTCGGAAAGGTTCTTGACGGTGGTCGTCAACGCCTTATTCTGCTCGGAGAGGGCTTCGAACTGCTGGAGGAGCTGCCGGTTCATCTCCTCCATTTTCTGGAGTCGATTGGCGAGCGCCTCGTGCCGAATGTCCGCGGATTCCGCAAGGACAGGTGTAGACGCGGGGGACGTGGGGGCCTGCGCAACGGCCACCGACAGCCATTCCGACAGAATCATGCCGACGGCGAACGGCCCGGCGAAGTTCCCCAACCTTCGGAGCCGAGTTGGCATCTCTCACCCCCTAGTTGAAGGATTCACCCCTGACCGTGGCCCTCCCCGCGCCGGCCGGACTCACGGACTGAGTTCGGCGTGAGGGGACTTTCACCTTGAGGGTTTTGCCGGTCGCAGGGGCGGGGAGGTCCCGGGCGCCCGTCGGTCGGAAAGCCTGCGGATGGCATCGGTCCTTGTCTGGGATCGCACGCCAATTCCGAATGGCTTGAGGGATGAGGTGGGCGTAGCCCTCAATTCTGGAGTTAGGACGTTCCTTGCTGGTTGGCTGGGGTCGGAGTCCCTCCCCCATACGCAGCAACTTAAAGCTGCATGTGTGTTCGTGCGTCCAGAAGTGACAGGGGGGGCCTCTTCCGCGATGCTCGGGGGACCTCACCACACCCGGCACCGCGCTCGAGGCCCCCGTGACCGATCTGAACCGACTGGCCGCCGACATGCAAGACCTGCTGACCTCCACCGCCGATGCCCTGGCCCGCGACTGCGGCTTCGTCCGCAGGCGTCGCAAGGTCTCCGGCTCCAACTTCGCCCAAGCCCTGGTCTTCGCCGCCCTGGCCGAGCCCCTGCCCACCGGCGGCCGCCTCCGCGCCGTGGCCGCCCTCATCGGCCTGGACGCCTCGCGCCAGGCGATCACCAAGCGGCTCGACGCCCGCGCCGCGGACTTCCTGCGCCGACTGCTGGCCGTCGCCGTCACCCGGGCCGTCACCTCGACGGTGGCCATCCCCCTGCTGCGACGCTTCACCTCGGTCGTCGTGCGGGACAGCACCGTCGTGCCGCTGCCCGCGGCCCTGGCCGAGACCTATCGCGGCGGCAACAGCCGCACCGCCGCGGGCCCCACCGCCGCGGTCAAGCTCACCGTCGGGCTGGACCTGGCCTCCGGGGCCTTGCTGGGGCCGGAGTTGGGCGATGGGCGAGCCGGCGACTTGGCCTCGGGCCTCGCCCAGGCCGGCCCGCCCCCGGGGGGGTTGCAGGTCGCCGACCTGAACTACTTCTGCCTGGCGAAGTTCGCCCGCTGGCAACGCGCCGGCGCCTCGTGGCTGTCGCGTCTGAAGTGCAAGACCGCCGTGTTCGACGAGGACGGCCGGCGCGTCGAGCTGGTATCCTGGCTCCGCGCCGCGGGCGAGGCCGATGTCGATCGCCGGGTGGTGCTGGGCGGCCAGGCGCGTCGGGAGTGCCGGCTGATCGCGCGGCGGGTGCCGGAGCGGGTGGCCGAGCTGCGGAGGCGCCGGCTGCGGGAGAAGGCCGCCGATCGGGGCGGCCCGGTCAGCCCCGTGGCCTTGGCCCTGTGCGACTGGACGATCCTGGTGACCGACGTGCCGCCGGAGAAGCTCAGCGTCGAGGAGGCCATGGCCCTGGGGCGGATGCGGTGGCAGATCGAGCTGCTGTTCAAGCTCTGGAAGAGCGGCGCCGGGGGGATCCACCGGTGGAGCGCGACGCGGCCGGACTCCGTGCTCTGCCAGCTCTATGCCAAGCTGCTGGCGCAGGTGGTCCGGCATTGGGTGATCGTGGCGGGGGCCTGGTCGCACGCCGATCGCAGCGTCACGAAGGCGGCCCATGTGGTGCGGATGATGGCCATGAGCCTGGCCCTGGCGATGCGGAGCCCCCGACGCCTGGCCGGGGTGCTGCGGGCGGCCCGCCGGCTGATGGGGGCCGTCGCCCATATGGAGCGGCGCAAGGCTCACCCGAACGCCCATGACATGATCCTTTGTCTAGGTCAAAGTCCTTAAGGTAGCCGTTCACACCCCGGTGTTACCAAATATGGTTAGTGAACAGTCAAGACCAATTTTCTCCGAGAAATTGAGCGCTGTTACTGAACAACCGGGGCACTCCGAATCGTCAATCGAGCGAATACA
>JAABUQ010008138.1_pt1 | contig 14846 bp, 27 predicted proteins | sample 5560001 | NCBI WGS metagenome assembly JAABUQ01 (sample SAMN10711888, study PRJNA513371) | rock metagenome | isolation source: Antarctica rocks | place: Antarctica: Victoria Land, Finger Mt nord | collected 2015-12-18 | reverse complement strand
CAAGCGCGCGCTGGACGACGCGCTGTTCCGCGGCCTGGGCGCCGGCAACGACGAGTTCGAGACGCCGCAGGCCGCGGTCACGCGCGTGCTGGTCGCCGGCGCCACCGGGCGGTGCGGGCCCGCCCGCGCGTCGCGCCTGAGCGCCTCGCATCTGGCCCGTTGCGGGTCACAGGCTCTGACAGGGCTGTCCTGACGCGTGTGATACAAGCCCCAAGTGATGCACGGAGCTGACCAGTCATGCTCGACTGGATGCACCAGTTGTCGCTGCTGTGGCACGCTGCCGTGTGGAAACCAGGAGCAGGTAGAGGTAGCCTGCTTGCGCCCTGTGCGCAGCTGTCCAGAGCAGCCTGCCAACTCATCTATGGGTGCGGCACCCCTGGAGCTTCTTATCTGCAAAAACATTGGCAAATTCATGGCGTTGGTGCCACCGTGACATGCACCGCATGTGTGCTGCACGGGAGCAGGGTGGGTGCGCGTCTCTTGGAATTTTCTACATGCAAACTTAATGGCACTCTGGCTTGGTGGAAAGATGGTCTGCGACGCGTGCGCGCTGCGCGAGGGCAGGGTGGGCCGCGTGCTCGTGCGCAAGCTGCTGCTGCGCGGGTACAAGGTGACTGCGCTAGCGCGGCCGCATGAGGGCCAGGAGGTTGCAAAGCCGCTGCCGCCCGCGGTGGAGGTCGTGGCGGGCGACGTGGGCGACTTTGCCGCCTGCTACCGCGCGGTGCAGGGCGTCGACAAGGCGCGCTGCGCGGGCGGCCCGGGCCCGCGACCCGCCGCTGCGTGTCGCCGAGGCGGCCCCGGGGGTTCAGCGCCGCAGCGCTGGCGTGGGCGACTTTTACGGCCTGCACGTGCGTGTGCATGTCCTTGACAACAGCAGCACTTTGATAGACTCACGACCTGCAGCGGTCCGGGTGGGCGCGCGTGCGCAGCGTGCCCCTGTGGCGGACGGCCCAGCGGGCGCTTTTGCTGTGCAATGCTGCGCACGCTCCGACACGAGCGTGCAGATTGCGCGAGAAGGCAGCGGCCAACTTTCTCTCGTCACACTTACGTCACATTCCACGGCAAAGTACGTCTGGTCCCGCGGGGAGGAGGTGGTCTTCTGCGCCGCCGCGCGCACGCCGCTCACCGTGGACTTGCCCTTATTGTAGTCATGTTGATTTTACGGTCGGTCCTGCGGGGAGCAGGTGGTGTTCTGCGCGGCCGCGCGCACGCCGCTCACCGTTGACGTCCGGCGCGTGGAGGAGGAAGGCGTCGCCAACCTGTCCGCCGCGCTGCAGGCGCGCGCGGCGCCCTGGCCCGCCTTGGCCGCCCCTCAGTCCCTCGATGCATCCGCCGCTGTGCAAAGCCTGCGTGGGGCGTGGCTGTGCAAGCAGCTGGGTTGGCAGATACGTGCCCTGCGACGTCGTTTTTGCATAACCTGCCAAATTACCCGATGCTACACCGTGCTGCCCAAGTTTGTGAGCTCCCCTCAGTGCACCAACGCATGTGTACCTGCGCTGCGTTGAGACCCAAAGGCTCACGCAGTGCTGCCGCGCGCAGAACTGGCGGCACGTGCAGGCGCGGCGCGGGGCGGGCCGCCCACAGGCGACCGCCAAGCGCACGCTCGCCGAGCGCAAGGACTTTGAGGCGTCCTGGGCGGTGGAGCACGCAGGCGCCGGCGTTGGCGCCGAGCGCACCGAGGCGCGCTCCACGTTAGGGATAGGTTTAGGGCCAGGACCAGCCCCATGCAGCGGCACGCGTGCCTGCGGGGAGGCGAGAGCGTCAGGCTCATGCGCCCATCCCGGCGCTCTGTCTTGACCCGCTCCATGCAGCGGCGTGCGTGCCTGTGGGGAGGTGAGAGCGTCAGGCTTCTGTGCGCACCCCGGCCCTCCGCCTTTGAGCGCTCATGACGACCTGCTGCGGGCGGGCCGCAGACCTGGGGCAGCCTGATTCAGCGCAAGTACCCGCCCAAGAAGCGCGACCGCGCATCCACCTTTATCAATGACCGCGGCAACCTCGTCTTCGAGGGTGCGCGCGCGGCGGGCGCCGCCCGCGCCCGCCCGGCGGCCCTCCGCAGCGGTGGGGGCGCGCGCCGGCACGCCTGGCCAGCACTGACGATCGGGAGTGTGCGCCGGGCTGACCGGCGGTGCGGGCGTCTGGCGGGGGCAAGCAGGCGCCCTGCTGGGGTTCTGCAGGCAGGCAGGGCTGCTCGACTCTTCCACAGACGTGCAGCCGGAGCAGCAGGCCTCACAGCCGCCTCACCTTGCTGGCTGTCCGCTGGCTGTCCGCGTCTCCAAAAGCTTGCTGGCTGTCTGCGCTTTCTGAAGCTCGCTGGGTGCCTACGTCTCCTACAGCTTGCCGCCTGTCTGCATCTCCTTCTGGCTGCCGAAGCTGAGCGCAGCGCGTCTGCGCGGGGCCAGGCGAGCTGCACGCGCGGGGCGCGTACGCGCAGGTGGGCACCAAGCTGCGGCCAGAGGATGCAGCGGCGCTGGTCGGCTGCGAGGGCCTGCTGCTGCGCATGGCCGGCGACGGCCAGGCGTACACCGTGCTGCTGACCACTGGTGCGCCCGGCGCCTGGCGGTGACATGCATGCGCAGGGGGGGGTGCACCCTGGCCTGAAGCAGGGGGTCCTATTTTATTTCCTGCTGTTCTTTCGGGGCGAGGGCAGTGCTTGACGGTGCTGAAGCGACGGTGCCAATGGCATCATGCACAGTGTGCTACAACCGGCCAGTCTGGATGCCAGAGCCGTGCCGCCCGCGCAGACGATGGCACGGCGTACAGCGCGCGCATGACGGTGCCGGTGCCGTACGTAAACCTGCGCGTGCCCTTCAGCGCGTTCCGGCCCGCGTCCTACTTCGCGTTCGACCAGGATGCGCCGGACACGCCCGCGCCGCTCGACCCCGCCAGGCGCGCGGCCGCGCCGCCCCCGGCCTGCAAGCGCACCTCGTGCGCTCCTGTACTTGTACCCCTTTATGCAAGATTGATCGGGTTGCATGGGCAGCGCCCAGCAGGCGCGAGCCAGGAGCTGGACGGGGTGCACTAGTCAGGGGCTCAGCCAGACTGACTAGGAGTTTTGGCTGGCTGCGTGCTCCGCGTAATCTCGCTGGGGTTGGGGCTGCATAGAGCGCGAGTATAACTGATGCACCCCATTTCTTGCAACGGACGGCGATGTGCTGACGTGACGCCAACCTGGCCCGGACGCCGCGGCATGACGCGGCGCGCGCGTGTACGGCAGGGTCAGCGCGGTGGCGCTGCGCTTTGAGCCCGCCAAGCGCGCGCTGCCGGCCGTGATGATGCCGGGGGAGAGGGGCCTGGCAGACAGCGGCGCCGCGGGCACCCCCTTTCGCCTGGAGATCGACCGCATCAAGGTGAGATTAAGGCCCATGAAGGGCGCAGGTGCCCCTGCAGGGCCTTGAAGCACACAGTGGGTGTGCCTGAGCATCATGCTGCAGAGCAGGACTAGAAGGACGCCTTGCCGCCATGTGCTGTCGTGTTTGCCCTCAGCCGTCCCAGCGCTGCGCCCCGATGCGCGTCAGACCTCAACCTACCCTATGATAAGTATGCGCCGCCAGGCAGCGTTGCGCGGGACTCCTTCCGGCGCTCTGCTGAGCGCTCGCGCCTGTAGGGGCGCAGTTGCACGCCCGCATGGAGGCAGCCGTGTCTGGCCATTGTACGCGCCGATGCGCGTGCCCCGTCGCGCGCGGCTTGTCATGCAAGCGCGCGGAGCGGCGCAGGCGCTGCCGGGCGGCGACGAGCCGGACTTCAGTCTGGTGAGCTGCGCGGGGCTGGGCGCGGGCGACGGCGCCGGCGAGCTGGGCAACGGCAACGGCGCGTCCGGCAGCGGCCGGCCGACGACGCCGGCCGCCATGGTGGCCAAGCGCGCGGGCGAGGCAGCGCTGCGCAACTGCGGCCTGGGCTACACGGTCGTGCGGCCGGGCCCGCTCATGGAGGAGCCGGGCGGCTACAAGGCGCTCGTGTTCGACCAGGCGCGCCCGCGCCCTGGCGCCAGGGCTCTGGAGCGCGAGAGCGGGTGTCCAGGGAGGAGCCCGGCCGCTGCAGCGCCCTTGTCTCTAATTGTTGCACGCATGCCCCGGGCCCTGTTGCTCTGAGAGGGAAAGAGGGTGTAGCTGGGCATGCCCTGCAGGGTTGCTGCAAAGGTTCTGTGAGCTGCTCTTGCACCTGCCTGACGCCGCGGCAGAGTGTCATGGGTCAGAGCGGCCGTGCCGCGCCCGCTGCGAGTATGGATGCCTGCCAAATGCTTCCGCGCGCGCGCGCGCATGCCCGGCACTGTCGAGCACGGATCGGGACAACGGGCGGAGCCATCGCCTCATGCTTCTGGAGAGCCGGTTGCTGATATATCTGGGCCAGCAGCATGCCCAGGGCAGCACGCGTTGTGTCTCCTGCCGTGCCTGAGGCATTGCATATCTGGGGTGGCGCGCAGGGCGAGCGCATCACGCAGGGCATCAGCTGCGCGGACGTGGCCGACATCTGCCTCAAGGCGCTGCACAACCCGGTCGCGCGCAACAAGACCTTCGAGGTCTGCTACGAGTATGCGCCGGAGGCCGGTCTGGAGGTGTACGAGCTCGTCGCGCACCTGCCTGACAAGGCCAACAACTACTTGGGCCCCGCGCTCGCCGTGCTGGAGAAGAATACGTAGCGGCGGCACCATAGGGTAGGGTGTATGGCAGGGTTAGGCCAGCGCCCTACCCTACCGGCGCCCGCCCGGCCCGCCTGCCCGCTACCCGCTCGCCCGCTGGGCGCCGTGAAGCCGCGCGGCCGGCGTTGCTGTGGCTTCGCCTGTGCCGAGACTCAGAACTTGCTGTGGGGAGTGTGGCTGTGACAGTATCCAGCGTGTGCGTTCGGGACCTGATCCAAGGGGGTCGCCGGGGCAGTGCAGACTCCGTGGTGGGTCGGCATGGAGGCTGCGGGCTGACGCAGCTCGTACGAGGCTGGCCTGATCAGGGACGCAGGGGAGTGACCCAGGACAATGCAATTTTGTAGCAGCATTGGGGCGGGAGAGTGTGATCGTGTCGTGAGGAAAGAAGGGGGACAGCTTTGCAGGCGCGCCTGCGGCTGTTGTGTAAGCACTTTGGGAAGCTAGTGGCAGCGGAATGGCGAGGATGCTGAATGCTGCCCTTTTCAACTACAGTTGCTTCACACCCGTAGCGCATGCAGGCTAGAAGCCGGGACTCGAGAAGCCATGGGCAGCAGCCACGCGCGTCAATGGTCCGCTGGCTGGCGGACAGTCTGGAGAAGCCGCGGTCAGCAGCCGCGCGCGTCAAGCTCCTGCACGTCCTCTGGCCATACTTGAGCAGGTCCCACGGGATGTCAAACGGTGGACTGCCTCTTCAGATGCGTGGCAAGCCACTGTATTATTTACTATATCCCACAAGTTTGCATTCTCTAGTATAACAGGAAAGCCTGAAGTGCGGGCCAGGCACATAGCACAAAGTTGGGAGCGCAACAATACTAAGCTAGCACGCCTGGATGTGGTCCCTTCTAGGTACGGTACGACGCATGCGCTTTACCGCATGCTACTTTACTTTGGACAGCTGGCCAACAAACTTCATGCGCGACATGGTCCCGCAGCTTCGATGCAAGCGCAGGCTGAGCCGCAGCCTAAGGACCAGAACCACAAGGTGCAGCCGCGCCGGCCGCTCTCTCGGGTCCTGTTCGCCAAAGGCTACCCGCTGCGGAATGTGTGACTCATGAGCGCCAGTTGCGCAAAGCCGAGTAATGTCGCGACGCATCCACGCTGCCCGACACGGCGAGCAGACTCTATGCACCAACCCCAAAGCAGAATCAGAGCAATGGGTGGCTTACCGCCCAAGCACAAAACACGGGTGGGTAGGGTCAGGGTGTGCGCACCAGGTGCTAGCATGGTCACATGTGCTTCAGCCTGCATCCCTCAAAAAAAAATCCCGGGCCGGGTACGCAGCGAGGGTGTGGGCCGCCAGCTAGATGGACAAAAGGCGCAGCCTCGCTCGCCACCACCTTAAGCAGAGGTGTGGGACAATGCGCGCCCAGTACTCGGCTAACCATGTGTGCAGGCTCGCTCGCCCCTGCACCCAAGCGGGACCCGGTCATTACAACAGGGTTCGGCATGGGTGCCTCCCGCCCATGCAACAGTGTGGTAGAGGCGGTACGGCGCGCGCCGGCCGCGGGCTAGATCATGTGGGCGGCCCAGCCGATGACGCCCAGGGCGCCGCCCACCGCGACGGCCGCCGGCGCGGGGCAGCTCAGGAAGTCCACCAGGCAGTAGCCGACGATGCCTGCGGGGCGGGCGCACTGTCAACGCACCCTAACCTTACCCTGAAACTGCTGCATGCATGGTGCGTGCGCGGCATGCAGAAGGTGCACTGGCACAAGGGCGGGGCAGTGTACTGTGGCCAGGACCCCAGGGCGCTCCTACATGCCATGCACCCAGCTCAGGCATCACGCCTCGCGGCCATTCGCGGTCGTGCACACACAGCTCCGGGCGCAGCCATGCCACAATGAGTGAGAGGGCGCCAGGGCGGGGGCCTCTTGCACAGCCGTGCGCAAAAGGCCCTGAGCAGGTACAGACGCACCTGCAGCGCCCCCGGCCGCGCCGCGCTGGCGGCGGCTGGGCGGGTCCCGCCACGGCGCCCTCTCACTCACAGCGGCACGGCTATGCCCAGTGCTGTGGCCCTGGCGCCAGCCAGGCGCGCGCGCACTGATGCCTATGGACGTGGTCGGGATGGGGCTAACGGCCGGACAGGGTTAGGGCGGGTCTTCCTTAGGTTAGGGCGGCGGGGCGGGCGCGCACCGATGCAGATGGACGTGGTCGGGAAGGGACTGGCCTTGTAGATCTGCAGCGTCAGCGAGAACACGGCGCCGACGATGAGGCCGACCGCCGCCGCGTTCAGGCCGGGCAGCATGCGGCGGTAGACCTGGAAGTTGCGGAAGCCGCCCCACCACGGCATGACGCCGTAGATGAGCAGGATGCCCGGCGCGAACAGCGCGACCCAGCACGTGAAGATGCCGACGGCCGCGTTGACGCCGGCGTTCACGGCGATGATCGCGCCTGCGCGCGCGCGCGCGCGGGCATGACCGGGCGCGAAGCGGCGCAGCCCCGCAGGCTGCCACCGCAGGCGCGGCGGCCCACCCGTGTGGCCCAGACAGAGGCGCGGTGCGATGACACTGAGGTGGCGGCTCGGCCGTCATCCATCCCAACCACCACCAGGGCAGTCCGGGACAGCACGCCGCGGCCGCCACGCATGCGGGCGGGGCGCGCCGCCGGCCGGGCGGCGCACCCAGGTACGCCGCAAAGTTGAACAGCGGGCCGGGCATGGCCTGCACCAGGGCGAAGCCGGTCAGGAAGTCGGCCTCGGACACCCAGCCGGGTTGCACCACCTCGTTCGCCAGCAGCGGCAGCACCACCTGCGGCCAAGCGCTGCTGTATGAGTAGGGTAACATTATAAATCCTAGCATACTCCTATCAGGCACCTCGTCATAACCGTGTGAAGCAACTCTGGGCAGCACCACGTGCGCCCAGGCACTGCTGTTTAAGTACGTCACACGATAGTCGAGCATCTCTGGGCAGCAGCGCCTCCGCTCAGGCACTGCTGCTCCTGTAGTTGACCGCTTCGGACAGACACATAAAAGCTGACGTTACGCCAGCGCGTTGAGCCGCTGGATGATGTCGCGCAGTGCGGTGCCAGACTGATAATGACATGCAGGTGGTGCGCTCCGGCTTTCGGATGCTGTGCCAGAAGAGCAGCAACAACACCTTTTTTTGGACATCATGAGGAAAGCTAATTCTCTAGCAAAACAGGCATGGCGGCGCCCTGCAGCAGCAAAGGAAGCCTCCCCTTACGCCAATCCCCTATGCTGTCAGAGGAGGGAGCGGGCCGCCGACCTGGCCGCCGCCAAAGATAATGGACCCGGTGCGGTAGAACGCCTCCCACCAGAACAGCGGCTTGTGGTCCGCATACGCCAGGCGCCGCCGCAGCACAATCGTCACGACCAGCACCGCCAGCCACGCCAGCACGAGGCCCAGCCCGACCACGCGCCCGACGCCCAGCCGCTCCACCCGGTCCGCGTCAGCGACCGTGGACACCTGCGCCGCTTAGGGTAGGTTAGGGTCCCTCGCCCAACCTTGCGTGGCTGGGTGTTTGGAGCGCGGAGCGAGTCAGGACACGATCAGGGTGTGACAGAGCCGTGGGATGCGCGGCATCCGTATCAGGTTTCACTCCATCGATTACGCCGGTAATGCGTGGGAAACACAGCATCGCATGGCTCGGCAGCAGGTGTCAGGCTCGGGCGCTGCGGCCGGGGCCGCGGCGCGGCCGTCTTGCACACATGCGCACCACCGGCAGCGAGGCCAGCAGCCCCTGCTGGGCATGGGGCTGCTGTGCAGCTGCTCATGCGCATGCCGGGCGCTCCTTCCCGGCCACGCACCAGGCCGGTCTCTGTGCGGGCGCGCCCGGTCCGGGCCGCGCACCACCTTGCGGTTGGTGTAGAGCGTGACCAGGCCGCCCGCCAGGATGCAGGCCGGGAACATGTATGTGGCCGGATAGTAGAACGTGATGACGGCCGCCGCGGCGTTGATGGCCATGGTCACGCGCAGCTTGCAGGTGCCGGCTGTCAGCCCGCGCGCCGCGCTGGCCACCAGCGCGACGCCGACTGCGGCCAGGCCTGCGCGGGGGTGGCGACGGGCGGGGTTGGCGACGAAGGGCGCGTCGCGTCGCGCTCGGCCGCCGCCGCCGGCGGGTGGGCGCACGCCGTGCATGCGAGGCAGGCTGCTTGTGGTGCCCGTGACAGCTGACGCACGGCTGTGGAATTGGTATGCTAGCCTGATGCGTGAGGTGTGTCTGATGCTGTGTCCCGGGAGGCCTGCGACCCTGCCCCCCTAACCCTGGGTGGCTCAGCCAGCAGCCGGCAGCCGGGGCCGGCACCCGAGGTGAGGCCGTGCAGCCAGGGCGCCGGGTGCTTGAGCACGTTGGCGGCGCCCGCGCCGACGAGCGCCGCGATCAGGAAGCCAGGGTACTGGAACAGCACGCCCGTCATCAGCCCGCCCGCGACGCCCTTCTGCACGACGCCCAGCGCGAAGGAGACCTGCCGCGCGGCCAGCACATGGTCGCCTGCCGGCCCCGGCCCATGTCATGAGGTCCCTAGCACTAAGCCCTGGGGGGCGGTGAGCCTTGTTGCAGGCTCCCTCATTGCCAGCCTGCCCTGGCTCAGGTCACGCAGGCCCTAGCAGTACCTGTATGGCAGTGAACCTCAGGCCCCATCAAGGCTGCCAAAAGCGCGGATGGGTACACCATACCGCGTGCCTAGCTTCAAACACATAGTCTGTCAGAACGAGCTCACGCCACTAATCCGACAGCCTGCGGTCCTGTGAGCGCTGCGTAGCGCGGGGTATGCGGCAGGCTGTGCCCTGCGCTGGCGCGCGCCTGCGTGGACGTCGGGCCAGGCAGGCACTGCGCGAGCGCCAGCAGCTCAAGGAACACTGTGCTCGTGACCCACTGCAGCTTCTCCACGAATATCTGCCGCGCGCGGCCCACGCGCAGGCACATGTAATGAGAGACTACCAGAGCTGAGACTGCCTTGCAGGGCAACCCTCTGTGGTGCTGCCCGCTCGTACGGGCCACCATGTACTGGTCACAAGTGGTCACACTGTGGGCAGCACACGAAGCAGACACATGATTGTTTTTACTGCAACATGCATATGCCGCTAGGCGCCACGCGTCCCGGGCTAGGAGGCTGGCGCCATCACAGCACGCAAGCATCGCTACGCCGCAACCTGGCTGCACTGCAGGACTGAGAATTTACAGAGCGCACCTTTTGAAAGAGCGCAATGTGGGCAGTGGGGCCACCAAAGCCAACCCACCTGCACCGCACACAGCGTGGTTTTCGCTGAGCGTCCGCTCGGCTGAACGCTCTCAACTGAGCACGTACAAGGTAATGACGAGGGCAGACGCACCCCAGCCATATCCAGCGCAGGAACATGTCGCGGTACGTGACCGTGGGCGTTGATGGTTTGCTGCCGTCCACGCCATCAACAGCCGTCATACTGCACTCTGGCGGTGTGCCTCCACCATTTCTACACATGCCACGACCTTGTTAGTGGTGGCGGAGCGCAAGAAAAGCAGTGTGGGTGCCAATGGCCAGAGCAATGCAAGTCTGTGAAGGAACTGCGACTGCATGCGTACTCTCGCGTGCTGGCGGATGGCTCTGCAGCGCCTTTGACGGGCAACGCCGCAGGTGCGGCAGGGGCCTCCACGTCTGGGTGAAGCTTTGCATCTGTGGGGGGTGGCGCCTCCTTCATCGTCCTGCTGCCTGACGCTGCTGTGACTCTCGCTCACGACACTATGCTGTTGCATAGAGGGACCATGATTTCGCCCTCCTGTTTTTTTTGCAGTCAACACCTGGTAACAAAAGGCCAAATGGGCTGCATCCCGGCATCCCGGCCCCTACATGGGGGGGGCGCCAGGCAGATGCATGGAGGCACCGCCGCAGAGCCCTTGGGTGTACCACACATACATGCGCATGCGCGCCATGGAGCGGGGCACCCATGCGCAGCACAGACACAGTCATGGAGCAGGACACCCGAGCACAAGGTGCGGCTTGGCGACAAGGAGCAGCCCTGACACACCTGATGTTTCTTGGCGCCAAGGCCAAGTGCGCAGGCGTGGCGCTGCAGTATGACCCAGCAACTGACGGACCCCATGTCAGAGCCTTCACGACGCGCAGCACATGTGACAGGCCAAATTGCAGAGCACTGCATTTGTTCACGTGCCTGGCAAGCACACGGCACCTGGGATCACGACAGCGCGTCAAGCAGGGCTGCCGCATTGTACAGGGCGTGCGCGAGCGTTGCGGCGACCAGGCTGCCGCCCGAGGCGGCTGCCACGGCGCCCAGCGCGCAGCCGAGCGCCAACAGCTGTGCCACGTCCGCGGCCGGCGCGGCAACGTGACTCGCTGCAAACGCGCCGCCGCTCAGCAGCACCTGCAGAGTAGTTGCCCTTTGGACTGCAGACCACAAAACCTTCAAGCATGCTTGGTGCAGGCAGTCTAGGGTCACCCAGTCAACCTGGGTACATGTACCGTAGATGGACCCACCCATGTACCCAGTCAACCTGGGTACATGCAAGCGCATGCAGCGCACTTGCTGCCAGTTCAGGCTTGCTGTGCCTGCTCTTTTCACTTGGTGTGGCGTTGGGGCACCTAGCTGTCTCACTGGGAACTACTCGAGAGGCTGACGCATGCGCACGTCCCCACAGGTTCTAGATGGTACGGAACGTTTGAGGCACCCCGGTTGGCGGCATTTGGTGCGCGCACGGCGGCGGGCAGGGGCATGCGCGCGGCGAGGCAGGGCAGCAGGAAGCCGCGGAAGAGCAGCTCCTCCAGCGCGGGCGCCAGCGCCAGCGAGGCCAGCAGCAGGCCCGGCGCCGCGCCGCCGCCCGGCTGCTGCACCAGCGCCGCCAGCTCGCCTGCGCGCAGGCCATGCGGGGCGAACATGCTTGAGCGTCGATTGATGGATGGGGAGGGGACGCATACGCGGCGACGGCGGGCCGCGTCCTGCTCACAGTCTAGAGGCGCGCCTCTGCAGTGTGCGCATGGGTCCTCAGCATCGCCCTATCCTGACCTCAGTCAGCATGCTTGTCAGGTGCCAGATGATGCGCGGCCTGACATGAAAGGCTCGCATGGGGCACACAGCTGCAGCAGACTTATTGAACAGAGCAGGCACTGCACCAGCGCGCTGCACTGAATCTAGGTGCCGCACTTGCATGCATGCAGACGCTGTCAGGTGATTTGTCCCCCCAAGGCCCTGACAGCGTTTGCATGTGCACATGCGGTTCGCTGCTCACAAAGCTGGCGCACCCGTGTTCTCAGCAGGGCCGTCGACGAGCGCTGACGCCAGCATGGCGCAGCCCAGGGCGGCTGCCGCGCCGGCCACCCCGGCGCGCGCCGCCTCCGCCGACCACTGGTACCTCAGCCTGCCCAGCGGCAGCGCTCAAACATGCAGAAGCTGCACGTGCGCTGACGCCGGCTAGGCACAGTACATGACCAGCAGCATGCGGCCCACGCAGCGCACGAGTACCGTGCCATGCAGTGACAGGGTAGGCTGCGGGCTCGCGCTGAAAATATCCCATGTGTTTCATTGCCATGTAGTGACCAGCACTGCAACATCTGCGCCATCACGCCTGGAGGTAACTGCTGCACACATGCAACTTCACAGAGCATGCTGCAGAGCAGGAAGGAAAAGATCTGGAGCCGAGTTGCTCGTACTGCACCGCACATGCCTCCTGCTGTGGCAGGGTGGCTGAGGACAGGACCAGGGCAGCCACCAGGGAGGCTGGTCTTGGAGACCACAGCGTGAGCACAAATCCTGCAGCAGGTAGCGCACAGCAGCCAGCTGCGCGAGCTCGACCAGCACAGCCGCGCTCCCTTTGTCGGTGTGCAGCCACCCGGCCAACAACGGGACCGCTGCGCATAGCCACGCACGGGAGCGGTTGTCAGAGAGCCAGCTGCGCTTGCACGGCGACCTTCACACATATGTCAGTGCCAGCCTTCCTGTGCGGTGAGTCATGCAGCATCCGCTGTCGCACAAGCAAGCCAAGTGCTTTGCAGCCTGAACGAAATATAGTGATAGACACTGGGGCCCGCACCGCCAGCATTTGCCGGCAGGATGATGCACCACGCCTGTACAGAGGTCTTCGCGGTGTCCCTGGCAGACAGATGCACACCTGGTGTAAGGTGATGCGACGCTACATTTGCCAGCCAAATGCGCCACTCGATGGGTGTGGTTACCAGTCATCCCACGGCACCCGCCAAGCTGTGTAGGAATGCGTCCTGCCTTTCTGAGCTTCCTGCCGCAGGTTGCAATACCACAGAGCGCTCCTGCGCTTGAAGGAGCCACAAAGGTGCTCGGTGGACCGGGCGGGGCCAGCAGAGGAAGCTGTGCGTGGTGTTGCACACCTTGTGCGTCTGTGAATATAACACGTTGCCAGTCCAAGGCAGCAGCGTTGTGTACTTTGGCGTTTCTGAAGCACCTGCTTCTCCAGGAACGGTAAGCGCTGCCATAGACACGGCTGCACTCCAGTGTAAGGGCAGTGACGAGCTGTGGGCCTCACCGCAGCAACAACCTGAGAGACTCCACGACTGTGCTCCATACCAGTGTGTTACACTATCACCCAACATTGGTTGAGCGTTGCCCGGGCACCGTCAAAGCACTGAGCACTGACCATAGCTGGGTGTACATGCCAAACTCAGCAGAAAAGGGTCATGCGTGAGGCTGGTTGCCAGCCAAAGCAGGGCTCCAACAAAATTGTTTGGAAGCAGGTTGATACTTCTGAAAGCACATACTTCCGCACGCAGAAAAGGCCGCATAGCCGCTGAGTGCCATCCTGCGCACACGGACACACAGAGCGGGCACAGCGGCAGCACATGGCACACTATCCTGAGCAGAAGCCCGGGCCGCTGGCGCTACTCATATGACTCATTCCAACCCTTAGCTACGTGGCGCAGTGCAGCCACTCGCCCCGGACTCGCACACTCCCCTTTCCAGCGCGCGCCTACGCAGCTTTGCCAGGGGGATGCACGCACGGTGGCTGGTTATGCCGCCAGCACAGACACAGAGTGCCTGTGACTCGGCACAAAGCTGACGTTGCCGCATGCGCGCGGCAAACGGCGCGCCACCGCCGCAGCAGGAGCACCATCTATGCGGGTCAGCACGCGGCGTCAGAACCGCGCAGGGTCGACGGCCTGCCCGACGCGCCGGGCGCCCCTGGCAGCGTCATGCTGCGCAGCAGCGTGCCGCCCGCGGCGGGCGCGGCGGGCGACGGTGTAAAGCCACGGCCGGGGCTCCCCCCGCCGCCGCCGGTCAGCGCGCTCGCCCCGGACAGGCGCGGCATCAGCTCCGCCTCGTGCTCTTCGTCCAGCGGCCGGAAGCGCTGGCCGCCAGACCCTAACCCGTGCCCCAGGTTCCAAGCCCCAGGCAACGCGGAGCCCCATCCCCCGCCGTCCAGCCCGCCGCCCGCGCCGGCAGCGCGCCGCGCCCTGCGTGCGCGCCACCACCCGCACGCCGCCACAAACATCATGCCGGCGAACAGCGCCGCGACCGCCACGCCCGCCACCGCCAGCACCAGGGTCTCGGGCGCAGGCCTGCACGCATGGGCAGCATGTCGCGCGAGCTCTGTGTAACCTCCAGCCGCCAGCTGCAGCGCAGCTGCAGCACAACTGTTGACAACATGCCTTGTTGACAACATGCCAGGACCGACAGCATTGGCTAGGCGCTCTCAAGACTGACCCTACGTCTGCTGCTCACACACCCTCACCCTGCACGAGGCCTTTGCAGCACAACACTGCATTGCGTTCGCTTCGTTCAGGGCGTGCGCACATGACCCAGCGCGGCGCGCCACCGGCGGTCAGAGCACCAGCTTGCGCGCGTGATGCTTGTTCTGTGAGTGGTGGCTTTTGACACCGCGGCTCCGATGACAGCGGTGGCCTATCCTGCGCGCGCGCACCCGGTCAGGCCAGCAGCACGCAGCGATTGCGCAATAATTTTGCGGCAAGCAGCACACATGCATGCTGTCACCTTTCCCCCTGCCCACGCCGCGCTCGCTCCCCTTCCCGCTGCAGCAGGGTGGGGGGGCACCTGGCGCGCGCGAAGGCGACTGGTCCGCAGGTCTCCGCCTACAAGGGACACACGCGCTGGAAAGCCCCACAGCACGCCAACAGGCAGGCGCCGGCGGACGCACTCGTGGCCGCGCGCCCGCCGCGCAAGACGCTGCGTCTGCAGGTGGGCGAGGAGCGCCCCCCGCGCACAGCAGACCCCCACCCATGCTGCAGCTGCCTAAATAAAAAAGGGGGTCAGAGACGGGTGCGCACTGCTCAATGAA
>JAABUQ010008137.1_pt1 | contig 14846 bp, 11 predicted proteins | sample 5560001 | NCBI WGS metagenome assembly JAABUQ01 (sample SAMN10711888, study PRJNA513371) | rock metagenome | isolation source: Antarctica rocks | place: Antarctica: Victoria Land, Finger Mt nord | collected 2015-12-18 | reverse complement strand
AGATACCAGCCTGCGGTCGGCAGCGGCAGCCGTGCAATTTCCTTGTCGGTAAGATGCAATCGAACATCGACCATGAGAAACTCAAACGGTTTTTCAAACGGTTTTGGCTACCCGGCGGTTAGTCGGGATGTCTTCGCTAGAGTATCCCGCAGTGCGAAAATAGCAAGCTTATCTGGGACTTACGCTAGGCTGAGAGAGCAATCGGCGACGATCGGATACCATGGCGTGAGCCCGTGTATGAACTACGAATCTGAGGGCCGGGCGTTCGAATCGCTCCGGGCGCACCAATGTCTTCAAGGACTTAGCTGGGCTACACCGTTCTAGCGGATTGAGTTAGAACGGTGTTTAGAACGGTGGTTGCAGGCGTGCCGCCTCGGAATGCCTTTTAGGCCAACGTTAAGCGCGAGCGGGTCGGGCGACTAGAAACGGTTTTCTACGATCGCCATCTCGTGATACGGCTCGGCGCGGCTAGATAGCGGATGGGTAAATTGGAGGTCGAGCTTGCCGTCACGGCAAAGCCGGGCCGCGAGCGACCGACCGGTTTGGTCCAGTGGCACGCGAATAGTTACCGAGGCACTCTGACTGCTGCCGATGTTCAACAGCCAACCTATTATGTAAAAGTTCCTGATGGCGAGGTGATCTCAGCTCTAGCGACCGACGTTATTCGTGCACCTTGATCGTAGCGGGCTGCTTACGCTCCATATCGAGATGAAGATGTCGGTTGTGGAGACGATCGCGAATGTTCGGCGCGCGTCTAGTGGGGAGGCAAGGCGGCCAAGACTATCGCGCGCGAGCTCGACTTTGCGCGCGACATGGTCCGCAAGGTGCTCGGTCGGGCGGGACGTGCTTCGTTAGCAGGATCGTGACGCCGGCGGCTTCCGCCGCCCGACCAAGCAGGCAAGGATCACGGCTTTCTCGCGATCGCTGGCCGTGCGCCATGAGCCAATCTCGTTGAGAGTGCGCGTGCAGCCGAGACACCAGCCGGTCTGCGGATGGATTTCGCAAACTTGTGTGCACGGCGAAGGGATCACAAAGCACCATAGCCCGGTTCAGACGGCTCACAAGCGCGCTGGCGCTTACCATGGCAGACCGCGAACGCGACGGCATTGACATGCACAAAGCGGCAACGCGCGACGTCCTTCGGCCTCCCTCGCTCAGCAGCCGTGCGTATCGACTAGGGGCCAGATCGGGGATGGCTATCGCCCCGCAGATCTGCCGGAAGGCTCCACTAGCGCATCCGTTTAGCCGCTGAATAACGCTTGGCTGCCGCGCATGGCTTCGACCTTTGGTACTTCGCTCGGCATGGGATTTGGCTTAGTGGGCCGATCCGACGACAATGAGACCACGAGGGGGTGGAATGTCCGAACCAATACTGACTTGCCCGGAGTGCCGGGCTAAAATAAAGCTGACCGAGTCGCTCGCTGCACTCATCATCGCCGATGCGCGCCGGAAGTTGCAGGACGAGCTGGTCGAGAAAACCGCTGCGCTGTCGGCGCGGGAAGCGAAAATCGAGGACGGCCGGAAAGCCAATGACGCCGCGCGGCGCGACCTTGAGGACGAGCTCGCACGGCGCGTCGGCGAGGAACGCAAGACGATCGCCGAGAAGGAACGGACAGCGGCGCGGACCGCGGCGAAGTTCGACCTCGAGCAGAAAGACGCGGAGCTTAAAGAGGCGCGCAAGATTGCGGCGGACCGCGAGACACGCCTGAAGGAGGCGCAAAAGGCACAGGCCGATTTCTCGCGTCGGGAACGCGAGCTGGAGGACGAGCGGCGCGAGCTGGCGCTGACGGTCGAGACACAGGTGCGGGCCGGGCTGGACAGCGAACGCGACAAGGCACGGCGTGCGGCCGAAGAGGTGCTAGGCCTCAAGGTCCGCGAAAAGGAAGAGCAGATCAACGGCATGCAGCGCCAGATCGAGGAGCTCAAGCGCCGTGCCGAACAGGGCTCGCAGCAGCTCCAGGGCGAGGCGCAAGAACTCCAATTAGAGGAGATGCTGCGGCGCAAGTTCCCGGGCGACATCTTCGATCCCGTTCCCAAAGGCGAGTTCGGCGGCGACCTGCTCCACCGGGTGATGAGCCCATCGGGCCAATCATGCGGTACGATCCTGTGGGAGGCCAAGCGCACGAAGAACTGGAGCGATGGCTGGCTGCCCAAGCTACGCGACGACCAGCGCGCCGCGCACGCCGACGTGGCGCTGATCGTCAGCCACGCGCTTCCCAAGGGCGTGCAATCGTTCGACCTGATGGACGGTGTGTGGATCGCCGAGCCGAAGTGCGCGATGCCAGTCGCGATCGCAATTCGCCAGACGCTGGTTCAGGTGGCCGGATCGAAACTCGCAAGCGAGGGCCAGCAGACGAAGACTACGCTAGTCTACGAGTATTTGACCGGGCCGCGCTTCCGCCGCCGGGTCGAGGCGATCGTCGAGCGCTTCGGCGACATGCAGTTCGATTTGGACCGCGAGCGCAAGGCGATCACGAAGTCGTGGGCCAAGCGCGAGCAGCAGATCCGCGCGGTGATAGAGGCGACCGCGGGCATGTACGGCGATCTGCAGGGCATCGCGGGCCGGTCCCTGGCCGAGATCGACGGGCTTGATATCCTTATGCTGGATGGGCCGGGGCAGGCGCTGTTGGCATCGGCCGCGGACGATTTGGCATGAACGGCGGGGCGTTCCGTTCGACGACACGGAGGAACAAAGATCGTTCCATGCTAGCGTGGCAAATCGGGGTGATGGGGCAGGTGTATGGACACTGACCAAATAGATCGGAATGCGGGGGCGAACGCATACCGACAGGTGATCGAACGCGCTGCGAGCTGGCATCCTTGGCAAAGCGATGCGCTTCGACGCCTATGTACAACGCCTGGGCTCACGCCGAACGACGAGCGTGAGCTGATGGCCGTCTGCAAGGGAGGCACCGCCGCTCAGCCACTCGCGAACGATCATGCTCCAAACAACGACGGAGCCGGTCACGTCGCCCTGTCTGCCGTTCGGGAATTGGACAACATCAATGCGCTTGCGGCGGGGCAAGAGCTTCGTTTCGGCGTCCGTGGGCTTACGATCATCTATGGCGATAATGGTGCGGGCAAATCCGGCTACGCGCGTGTTCTCAAGGCCGTGTGTCGCGCCCGGGTCGCTCGCGGCGACGTAATCCGATCCAATGTTTACGAGAGCGCGGCCGGGCTGCCGACGGCCACCATCGATTTCGTGGTAGGGGGTCAGCAACAGCATCTCGATTGGCAGCATGGAGCAACGAGTGATCCTCTACTTGCAAAAGTCAGCGTGTTCGACAGTCGCTGCGCAACGCTATACGTCGAGAACAAGGATAATCAGCTCGCTTTCACTCCAGGCCCGCTTCGGCTGCTCGCCGATGTCGCTAAAGCCTGCGACTTACTGAAAGGCGCGCTGGAGAAGGAGATCGCGGCACTTATAAGCAACGCTCCACCGTTGTCGCCGAACATGGGCGTTCTCCGGATAGCGTGGTCGGCAAGTTGATGACGTCCCTCTCCACAAGGTCGGCGGGGCATCTCAACGAGCTTGCCTCGATTACAGACGAGGAGACCGCCGAATTCGAACGACTGACGCGCGAGACGGCGGGCGATCCGCAGCGAACCGCGCGGACGTTGGACGAGCAGGCGAGAGCCTTGGCGGCTCTGGCCGGGCAACTGGACCGAATAATTCTGAGCGCGGGGTCCGAGCGCGCCGGCGCACTTCGAGAAGCGCGCGCCCGACACGCTGCCGCGAGCGCAGCCGCTCGTGCAGCCGCTCGTGCAGCCTCGGGTGACGCATTCGCCAGCGATCCTCTCGGTGAGATCGGGTCCGATGCGTGGAAGTCGTTGTGGCGGGCGGCGCGGGCCTATTCGCAGACTGTTTACCCGGAGCGGGGCTTTCCGGTCGCGGTCGCGGACGCGCATTGCGTGCTTTGCCAGCAAACACTCGGGCCCGAAGCGGCCGACCGCTTTCATCGGTTCGACCGCTTCGTCGAGGACGAGACGGGTCGGGAGGAGCAGGATGCACGTGCCGCGCTAGAGGCGATCGAACGCGATGCGAAAGCCGCTGCGCCGGTCTGGGCTGCGTTTCCCAAGGCGATCGCGCCGCTGCGCGACGTGCATGATCGGGGCGACCTCGCCGACGCCGTTCGCGCCGCGACGGTCCGCGCGGCATGGCGGCTGCGCGCGATCCTGCGCGGCGTGTCGCCGGACAGCCATCCGGACCTGCCTGCGGTGCCGGGCGAGGCGCTTCGCGCGCTACAGGCAGACCTGACCGAACGCGCGAGGGTTTTGCGGGCGGACGCTACCTCGCCCGAGCGGCGGGCGTTAGACCTGCGTCGACGCGAGCTCGCGGATCGCAAGTGGCTATTTGAACATCGGGCCGATGTAAACGCGGAGATCGGGCGCCTCGATGCGCGCGGCAAGCTGGAAGCGGCGAAGAGGCAGACCGCCACGAACGCCATCACCTCGTTCAGCCGCGAACTCGCCGCGCAGCTCGTCACGGAACCCGTCAAGCAGCGATTCGCGCGCGAGCTCCACGCCTTGGGGCTGACCGCCACGGCGGTGGAAATGTGCGAGGAGGCGGCACGGGGCGTGACCTCATTCTGTGTGCGCCTGACCGACGCGAAGGACGCGAACGCGGCCGATGTGCTGAGCGAGGGCGAGCAGCGGTGCGTCGCGCTCGCGGCATTCCTGGCCGAACTCGCCACCGCAGACGGCGCGTCGGCGATCGTATTCGACGATCCGGTTTCTTCGCTCGACCACGCTCACCGTGAGCATGTCGCCAAGCGCCTGGCCGAGGAGGCGTGCGCGCGGCAGGTGATCGTGTTCACGCACGATGTAGCGTTCTACCTCGAACTCGACGAAGCGTGTCGCGAACTCGGGGTGGAGCGGACCTGCCGCCTCGTCAGTCGCGTCGGACGGGAGGCGGGGTTCTGTCACAACCAACCGCCGCAGGACGTCAAGCCGCTCGACACCGTTCTTGGCGGGCTGCGCGAGCACCTTTGCAATGTCGAACGCCACCACGCGGGAGGCGATCAGGATCGCTGGGAGCATGAGGTCGGCGGTTTTCGGGTCGCGCTCAGGAAGGCGTGGGAGCGGGCTGTGGAAGAGGCGCTATCGCCTGTGGTGAAGCGATTGCGCCGGAAGGTCGACACCGATCGGCTCGCCGAGGTGACGGTGCTCGAGGAAGCGGATCACGATGTGATGCGCGTCGCTTATGCACGGTGCTCGGAGACGCAACACAGTCAGCCGCTCGACATCCGGCGGACCCCTCCCGCGCCGGCGGACATGCGGCGGGAGATCGACGATATCGCGGGGTGGATCGCGTCGGTGCGGGCCAGACAAAGCGATCTGGTCAAGCGCCGCAAGAACGCGAAAATAGCGACGTGATCAGCATTCCTAGCGGGCGGTAGAGCGTTTGAGCGACCAATATGACATGTTGAGCCGGGAGCAGCTCGTTGCGTTGCTGCGGCGGCGCGATGGGGAGCGGCGGCTGGGGCTGGTGTGGGAGCGCGGCGAGATCGAGGGCGATCGCGCGCGCTCGGATGCCTTCGCGGCGTGTCGGCTTCAGCCTGAATTGAAGGACGGGGCGGGGCCGTGGACGAATCTGGTGATCGAGGGGGACAATCTCCACGCGCTCGCTTGGCTGCGGATGGGGTTCACGGGCCGGGTCAAGTGCACCTACATTGATCCGCCCTACAACACGGGGGCGAAGGACTGGGTGTACAACGACCATTATGTGGGGAAGGAGGACCGCTGGCGGCATTCGATGTGGCTCGAGTTCCTTTTCCAGCGCCTCGTGCTGGCACGCGACCTGATGGCGCCCGACGGCGTGCTCCTCGTTTCGATCAACGACGAGAACCGCGCCAAGCTCGAACTGATGGCCGACCAGGCGCTGCCAGGGATGCGGGTAGGATCGCTAGTCTGGCGAACGCGAGACACCACCGCGGCCAAGCAAAATAATTTCAGTGACGTTCACGAACACATTCTTGTCTTCGGGCGTGAGCAATTCCAGTTTCTTGGGTCCGAAAAGGAACGCTACAAGTATAAGAACCCCGACAATGACCCGCGCGGCGACTGGAATACTGATCCGCTAACGCTTGCGTTCGACATTAACGACAGGCCAAACCTTTTCTACCCGCTGTATGATCCGGGCAACGATATCTGGTATCCATGCGATCCTGATCGCGTATGGTGCTTTGCAACAAAGTCACGCCTCAAAGCGGGTCAGAAGACTCGCTCACTGGCCATGGAAGACCAGATCGCAGCTGACCTGCTCGTGTTTCCTACTGCGCAGAGGATCATTGTTTGGAACAGTGAGCAAGAGGTCAAGGATGCGATCGCATCCGGCAACGTCCCGGTAACCCCCGAGATCGTAAGCCATTGCTGGATGACCGATCTGATATTGCGTTCTGGGTCGGAAAACGAGTCGGCTACGGTCGGCCCGGCATCAAGAAGTTCTGGGACAATCTTAAAAGCCATGTCTCGCCCCTGAGTAGCTGGATTGCTCGCATGGGGGAGGACGAGGCACTGGACACCGAACTTATGCGAACAGGTTCCGGTGGCGCGGGCACCAACGAGATCCAAGCAATTTTCGGCGGCAAGGCTTTTCCAAACCCGAAGCCCGTTTTACTTATTAAACAGCTTGTTCAGCAATCGACCGGCTCCGGCGACCTCGTCCTCGACTTCTTCGCCGGATCGGCCACCACCGCGCAGGCGGTCATGGAGCTGAACGCCGAGGATGGTGGCAACCGGCGCTTCATCATGGTTTCGTCCACCGAGGCCACCGCCGCCGATCCCGCGAAGAACCTGTGCCGCGACGTCACCGCCGAGCGCGTCCGCCTCCTGAACGCGAGCGAAGATCCCAGATACGCGGGCCTCGACGCCCCTTTCGCCTATCTGCGCGCGCGCAGCCTCGCGCACGAGGATTTCGACCACGAGATTCGCGCCGACGACGTATGGCCCGCGCTCCAGGCGATCCACCGCCTTCCTATGACCGCGCCGGACCCCGACGCCGCGTGGCACCTCCACGAGACGGCCGAGACCGTGCTCGTGTTCGTCGACCACTTCGACGCCGCCGCGATCGACCTCATCCGCGCCCGCGCGCAGGCGCGCGCCAACCTTTTCGTCTACGCTTGGGCCCCCGGCCAGATCGTTAACGCGCTCTGTGACGCCGCTGTGCAGGTCGCGGGCGTACGCGAGACGCTGCTCAGGTTCGCCGCCCAGTGAGCGCGCTTCACGCGCTCGCCCCGTTCCAGGCGCGCGCTGCGGAGCGCTTGGCCGAGGTGTGCCGCTTCGCCGACACGCGCGCCGCCGATACCCCGGACCAGGCGGCCGCAATCGCGCGCACTGCGGGCGTCATGCTCCTCCAGGCCCCGACCGGATCGGGCAAGACCCTCACGCTCGGACGCACGCTGGAAGACCTCAAGGGCGCGCTCTCGCGGCCGTTCGTGTGGCTCTGGTTCGCCCCGTACACCGGTCTCGTCGCGCAGACGCGCGCGGCGCTGGGCGAGCAATGCCCCGCGCTCCGGCAGCGCGACCTTAAGGCGGACCGCGACGCGGGCCTCGCGCGCGACGGCGACCTGTTCGTCCAGACCTGGGCGGGCGTCGCCGCGACCAACCGGAATGCGCGGCGCGCGCGGCGCGACGACGACGAGATGGCCGCGCTCGACAGGATGCTCGCCGCGCTGCGAGGCCGCGAGTTCGGCGTCGGCGTGGTGGTGGACGAGGCGCACGCCAATTTCGGTGTGTCGGCCGCCGTCACGCAGGCCTTCTACACCGAGGTTCTGCGCCCTGATCTGACGCTGCTCGCCACGGCCACCCCGAACGACGCCAAGCTTGCCGAGTTCGAGCGCATGGGCGGCGTTCGCGTCGAAAGCCGGGTGGTGGTCAGCCGCGCCGAGGCGGTCGCGGCGGGGCTGAACAAGCGCGGGCTGATGCTGGGCCTGCTTCGCTTCCGCCCCGAGGACGAGGCGCTGATCGACCTCGAACAGGCGACGCTGACGGCGGGCTGGGTCCAGCATCAAGCGATCAGGGCGCGCCTCGCCGAACGAGGCATCGCTCTGACGCCGCTGATGCTGGTGCAGGTGGAGGACGAGCGCGCCGACGGGACCGATCCTATTGAGCGCGTGCGTGATAAGCTGAAGGACGCAGGCGTGCCTGTGGGCGTCATCCGCGCGCACACCTCGGGCGAGCCCGATCCCGATTTCCACACGCTCGCCTACGATCCCGCGTGCGAGGTGCTGCTGTTCAAGGTGGCGGTGGCAACCGGCTTCGACGCGCCGCGCGCGTGGACGTTGGTCTCGGTGCGCCCCAATCGCGGGCGCGATTTCGGCCTGCAGATCGTGGGCCGCATCATGCGCGTGCATCCGCTGGTACGCCCGGGGCATGGGCACGACGACCTGCTGGATCGCGGCTATGTGTTCCTCGTCGATCCCAATGCGCAAGTCGGACTAAGCGAGGCGGCCGACTCGCTACAAGCCACCCGCGCCAGCCTCGAGGCGGTCACCGATAGGCTCGACGTAGTGGATTTCGGCACGGCGCTCGCGCGCGTAATGGAGAGCCGCGCGGCGTTCGACACGCGGCAGTCCGGTCTGCGTGCGGGTGACGAGGGTTCGACCGCTGAGCCCGCGCCCGGGCCGGAAAGCGCGGGGATGCTGTTTCCCAGTGCCGACGCGACATCGGCCGAGACCGCCCGCGCCGCCGACGCCGCGCGTGTGGTGACGAGCACGCCCGCTTCCTCGCTATTCCAGCGCCTCCCTATCCAGCACGCCCCGGGCACGACCGGCATGGCTGCACCGCCCGAGCAGGTGCTGTACCGCTTGCGCACCGATCTGGGCGTGCCGCGCGCGTTGTGGCGCGAGATCGAGCTCGAGCCGAGCGAGCTCAACGATCCTGCCTTCCTGACGGATATCGCCCGCGCGTTCTGTGACGGGTCGAACGCGGTCGATCACGTCGCGCGCTCGCAGCGCGGTGCCACGCTCGCGCTGAAGGACGTATTCGACGCGACCACGCGCGAGTCCCGATTCCAGGTACGGCTTTCCGGAGCGCGGGTTGCGGAACAGGCACAGCTCGCGCCGCCTCGCGGCGGCTGTGACCCTCGACGAACACGAACCGCCGAACCGCAGCATAGCTCTCCACGGCAAACATCCCGGCCGCCTCGCAAAGCGAGCAGCCTATCCACTGGCCAGATTTTACTCCGCCACGCTCAGCAAGCCGCCGGCGCTCCTGTGGCCTGGTTTGTCACCGCCGTATCCATGGTATCGATCATCCCTTCTTTCAGCGAGCGGAAGCCGATGCCTCGGCGCTCGAACTCCAGGACGGCCTCGATCAGGTCGTGGATCGACCCGTCTTCGGTAACTCTATGCCACGGTTTGCGCCGCGAATGAAGCGCGATCGGTTCGCAGTCGGTTCAACCGAGGTTTATATGTCCGACTTCGGTCGGTTTCGTACAGCTGGGGTGTAGGTCTCGGGCCGCGCCAGGCGCGGCTCATTTCAGCCGAGCTGCCGCGATGGAATGTGGTTCCGCTCCTCACTGAGTAAGTCGTCCTGATTCCCGCGCGGGGCGATGGCGTGTTGGGCCGCTTACGCTAATTTTAACTTAATTAAATCTATTCTTCGATGATGACGTGTTTTCTCTATTGTACCGGACCGTACTGCTATTACGGGTTAAGCCCGCACGGTGTGGAATCTTTCGACACCAAAACGCCTAGTCGGCGCGCCGGTCAGGGAGGGCACTCGGATGTTGTCTGAAACAGGTATGGTAAGTCGGCGTACATTAACGCGGTCGTTGATGGCGGCCGCGGTCGTGGGCGACGTGAGTGGCTGCGCGCGCGTGGTACCGCAGGGTCTGGGGTTGGCGCTGACGCCCAGTCCCCTCACGGACGGTCCCGTCTATAATTTCGCGCTCAACCTGGAATATCTGGAGGCAGAATATTACGCGCGGGGCGTAAATGGCTCCGGACTTCCCGATGAGTTGCTCGGGCCGCGACCCCGGGGCGTCACCGGCGGTCGCCAAGTCAATTTTCAGACAGCTTACATCCGTGAGTTTATGGCTGAGATCGCCGAGGACGAGCGCAACCATGTCCGTTACCTCCGGTCGCACATCCGCAAGCGCCTTCTAGGTAAAATGAGCCGACCGCAGATTGACCTAACCGCCGCTTTCCGCGCCGCTGGCTCGGCTGCTGGCTTAGGCGACAACTTCGACCCGTTCGCGGACGAACAGTCGTTCCTGCTTGGCGCGTTCCTGTTCGAAGATGTCGGCGTCACCGCCTACACGGGCGCTGCCAAGCGCCTGTCCAACGCGGACTTCGTGGAGGACGCCGCCGGCATCCTTGCGGTGGAGGCCTACCACGCCGGTTTAGTGCGTGCCCAGCTCGCTGAAATGGGCCCTGCCGCAGTTAATGCCGCAAACGCGATCACGGTCGCGCGCGACAAGCTCGATGGCGACACCGTCAACGAGACGCCGCTGACCGAGGGCGACCGTATCAACATCTCCGCCACCGACGCGCAGGGCCGCGCCTACCGGCGCAGCGTGCAGCAGGTGCTCAACGTGGTCTATCTGACGCCCGGCAAGCACCAGAAGGGCGGCGGCTTCTTCCCCGAAGGCTTCAATGGCGTCGTCCGCTTTTCCGAAATCGACAGCGACCCGAATGTGAGGACCGCCTGATGACCGAACTCGCCCCCACCCTCGCCGCCCCGGTTCCTGACACCGACGGTCCTACCAACCTTGGGCGGGCGTCTCTGTTCGCCACTCTCGCGGCTTTGTCCACACTGGCCGTCGCCGAGCCCACGCTCGCCGCCGAGCGCCCCAGCGATGATGACATTCTCAACTTCGCGCTCAATCTCGAGTATCTGGAGGCCGAATATTATCTTCGCGGTGTCAGCGGCACCACGCTCGACCAAGCGCTCGGCGGCACGTCGCTGGGCGGTAGCGTGAAGGGAGGCCGCCAGGTCAACTTCACCAGTGCGACGCGGCGCAGTTTCGTCGAGAACATCGCGCGAAACGAGACGGCGCACGTCTCCTACCTTCGATCGACGTTGGCCGATCGAGCGATCAAGCGGCCCGTCATCGATCTCGACGCCGGCTTTGCCGCCGTCGCGCAGGCCGCGGGGATGCCCGGCTTCGACCCGTTCGCGAACGAGATGAGCTTCTATCTGGGCGCCTTCCTGTTCGAGGACGTCGGTGTCACCGCCTACAAAGGTGCCGCCAAGCTGATCCGCAACCACAGCTACCTCACGGCGGCCGCCGGAATCCTAGCTGCGGAAGCCTATCACGCTGGCGTCATCCGTTCCGTGCTCTACAAGATGGGCGGCTCGGCAATTAGCCAATCGACGGCGATCTCGGGCGTTCGGGCGACGCTGGCGGGCGCGCGCGAGGAGCAGCCGATCCAGGTGAACGGTCGTTCCAATATCGTGCCGGCAGATGAAAACAGCATCGCGTTCAGCCGCACGCCGCAGCAGGTGCACAACATCGCCTACGGCACGGCAGCCAAGGGCGTCACGCGAGGCGGATTCTTCCCCGAGGGCACCAACGGCAAGCTAACCACCAGCTGATCCGAAATCGCCGGCTCACATCAAGGGTGACACGTATTCGGGGTCTGAGTATCAACGGAGCAGAGAACCAACACAAGGTGGTAAGCCATTGATCACGCAACGAAATCCCAGCCCCAGAGTTGGAAGGATCAGGGCGGCAGCGTGGTTTGTTTGATTGCGCAATCGTCCAGAAACTCGTTCAATAATCTACCGAGGGCGCACAACGTGACCCGAAAGCGCCTTATGTAGGTACGCTGTTCCGTTGATACCCAGACCTCAAGGTGCGCAGGCCGGCCACGCTCGCGCTGCTCGGTCTTGGTCTTGGCGGCTTGGGCGTTTCGCGCTTCGTCGCTGCTGAAGGCTCGGCCGAGTTGGGCCGGGCGGGGCCGACCTGATCGGCATGGTGTGCGAAGCCCGACGAGCTGATAGTCTACCGAGGCCGGAACCGCCCCGACCGCCCTTCCGGCAAGGAGCAGGCGATGTGGTACACCGTGACCTACGTTCAACCATCCGGAGAACGGATGGTTTTCGCGACCGCCAACGGGGCCCAGCAGGCCTGTGCCAAGTATCAGGACGCCTTGGCGCTCTTTCCCATGCCGGTCGTGCACGACCGGCATGGGAACGAGATCGGCCCCGGCGCGCTGCATGGGCGCGCCAAGGCGGAAGTGGCCGCGCGAGTGCTTCGTCGGCGCGCCGACTTGGCGCAAGCCCGCGCGATCGGCGTCCTTGCGATTTGTGCGCTGCTCCTCACCGATCGTAAACGCACGAGGCGGCGTTCCATGCGGCTGTAAACTGAAGGATAGCGAATGATGGGCGACGATCGCGGGCGCACCGCCGACTCCCCAGTGGCGCTGCCGGGCAGGGGCTGGTGGGACGTCCTCAAGCGTACCTACCGGCAATCGAACGAAGACCATCTGGGCCTGATTGCCGCCGGCGTTGCCTTTTACGGCTTCCTCGCGCTCATCCCGCTGCTTGGCGCGATGGTGCTCGCCTATGGCTTGTTCGTCGATCCGGCCGAGGTCGCGAGGCACATGCACGCGCTCGGCGCGATGCTGCCCGCCGACGCGGCGAAGCTCATCGACAAGCAGCTCGCCGACATCGTCGCGACGGCGTCGGGCAAGAAGGGTTTCGGCCTGCTAGTGGCGTTGCTGCTGTCGCTCTATGGCGCGATGAAGGGCGCGGGCGCGGTGGTGACCGCGCTCAACGTGGCGTACGAGGAAGAGGAGACGCGCGGCTTGCTCGGCACGACGCTGCTGAATGCGGCGATCACGGTCGGCGCGGTGGCGGTCGCGGCGGGGGCGCTGCTCGCGGCGTCGGTGACCGGCTTCGCCCAGGATCTCGTGGCGCGCCTTTCGCCGACCGCCGCCGCTGCGATCAAATATCTGTCTTGGGTAGTGGCCGCGGCGCTGGCGAGCTGGGCGGTCGCGGCGCTTTACCGTTATGCGCCGAGCCGCAAGCACGCGCAGTGGAAGTGGCTGACGCCGGGATCGGTCGTCGCGACCATCGGCTGGGCCGCTATGACGACCGTTTTCGGCTTCTACGCTGCGCATTTTGGCAACTACAACGCGACCTATGGGGCGCTTGGCGCGGTCGTCGTGCTGCTCATGTGGCTATATCTGTCTGCGTACATTCTGCTGCTCGGTGCCGAACTCAATGCCGAGCTCGAGCACCAGACGGAGCGGGACACGACGACGGGGCCGCCCAAGCCGCTCGGTAAGCGGCGAGCGAAGGTCGCCGACGAGGCGGCATCGTAAGCCGGCGGGCTGGAGCGCCGCTGGGTGGCCTTTGCGACCCGGGGATCGCCACCCTTTTAGAGTGATGAGGATCATCCCAGGTAGCGGCCCGGAACAGTCCGACCATCCGGGGCGTCGTTGCCGGAGGTAAAGGAGGAGCCGACCATGCCGACGCCGACGAACTTGCAGGAAATCTACACCGAGGAGCTTCGCGATCTCTGGTCCGCCAACGATCAGATGCAGGCCATCTTGTCCGAACTCGCGGCCAAGGTGAGCAATGCGAAACTGAGGCAGATGCTCGATCAGGCGATTGCGGGCATATCGCAGCACACCGCCATGCTGAAATCCTTGATCCAGGCCAAAGGTGGGGTGGACGCGAAGGACCAGTGCAAAGGCATGGAGGGCCTCGTCAAGGAAGCGCGCAAGCACGCGCTCGACGATCAATTGCGCGATGACGATGTGCGCGACGTGATCATCATCTCGCAATATCAGCGCATGTGTCATTACGGCTTGGCCGGCTTTGGCGCGGCGGCCGCCTACGCCAAGGCGCTCGGTCACACTGAGGACGAAGCCAAGCTGAAGGCGACCGTCAGCGATATCTACAAGGGCGACGAGGCGGCGAGCCAGTTGGCGGAACGGTCGGTCAATCTCGCGGCCAAGCACGCCTGAGCGGGTGCGGAGGTCGTCGACGACGGCCTCCCCGCGCGAAGATCGGCGCTGAGAAGAGATGGCGTCGGCAGCGCGGAATGAGTTGGTTATCTTACGCGGGAATATCGCCGTCTGAAAGCGGACCGGCAGCCCTCGACCCCGCATTGGCCTTAGGCATGTCCACGGACTAATCCCGTAAACAGCCTTCGATTGGCCATGACGTGACCCCCGTTTCTTCCTCCAGTTGGAGCTAGAGTCCGGCCCCGAAGAAGGGACGGACGGATGAAGCGGAAGCAGTTTTCGGAAGAGCAGATCATCGGCATCCTGAAGGAATCCCGGTGCCGTGCGGCAAGTAAATGAAGTTATCCCCATAAGATCGCTAATACGACGTTCGTTGGTCTAACTACGTAGTCTATATTGGCAATTGAGGGTCAAGAGCGATCGGGCAAGTCGATCGGCTCTAATCTCGGCCCTCGTGGGAGGTGATCTATGTGAGCAACTATGAAACGGCAATGTTGGTGATCTCGGCGGTAACGCTCGTGGTCGCCATCGTGAAGCTGGCGAGGTTGAGAGACTAAGCCAGCGGGGGCGGGGGTCGGCAAGGACCTCCGCCCTTCATGATTGAAGCCCGCCAGTGGCAAGACTGGCGGGCTTCGGGAAAAGTCCATGTGAGCCGAAACGGCAATGATGATATAGCGCACTAGCGTGCTGCTGGCAACCGTGGCGTAGCCTAGCGTGGGTCGAAAGACTAACTCGACCTCGGGTGTGATGACAGACTTCGTTCGAGCAATTCTTTGCGTCATGGGATCGAAACCCGAAGGGCGTGCGCCGTTGTGGCGCGAAGAAGAAGGAGTGTTCTATCGAACGAAGCTTATTGGCGTAGCTTCTGCCTGACCGACTTACCGGTGCCAGTGATAAGCTGGCTGAAATCCCGAAAGGGAAACG
>JAABUQ010008136.1_pt1 | contig 14847 bp, 8 predicted proteins | sample 5560001 | NCBI WGS metagenome assembly JAABUQ01 (sample SAMN10711888, study PRJNA513371) | rock metagenome | isolation source: Antarctica rocks | place: Antarctica: Victoria Land, Finger Mt nord | collected 2015-12-18 | reverse complement strand
TTGTTCGATCAGCGGCGCAGGAAGCGAACGACACTGCGTGTGCCGATGGAAACGGCCGAGCGGGTGCTCGCGCTGTACCGAGACACGTACTTTGATCTGAGCGTACGGCATTATCACGAGAAGCTGCTTGCGTGCTCCTCAAGTTGGATATCTGCTAGGTACGCTCCAAGAAGCTCTTATGCTGCGCGATCTTCGCTTCGCTCTTCGGGGCATCTTACAAAACAAGATCTTTGCTTTGACCGCGCTTCTTGCCTTTACCCTCGGCATTGGCGCGACCGCCACGGTTTTCAGCGTAATCGACGCTGTTCTGCTGCGACCGGCTCAATTCCCCAACCCTTCTTCAGTCGTCCGCATCCAGTCTGCTGAAAGCAAGCAGGATTGGGACAGTCTTCCGGTCTGGACGTTCGTCCAGGTACGGTCACGCAGCGACCTTTTTCCTGGAACCAGCAGGTTCTCGCAATGCTCTGTTCACCGTACGCGTGTTCCGGTTCCAGATCAGGTGTTCGGACAGACCGTGACCGGGAATTTGTTTCCCATGCTGGAGGCAAAGCCTTTGCTAGGCCGAGTCTTGCATCCAGGTGACGAGCGGAGTGGAGCCCCAGCTGTCGCTCTTCTTAGCTATAAAGGGTGGCAGAAACTCTTCGCCGCCGATCCGGCGATTCTGGGCAGAACTGCTCAGATCGATGGAGAAGTTTACACGATAGTCGGCGTTATGCCCCGAGATTTCGTTATGCCGGGACCCAGCAGCGTCCTGTGGACAACGCTGAGATTGAGTGCTGAGTAGCCACGATGCAGAGTCTGATGCCGGTGCTGATCGGGACAACCGCAGGTGTAGCTGGCGCACTTTGGACGAGCAGGTCTATTGCTTCTCTGCTATATAAGACGAGCCCGTTCGATATCGGCGCTTGTCTGTTCAGCGTGGCTGTGCTGCTCGCGATAGCACTCCTTGCCACTGCAGGGCCGGCCTTACGCATTGGCCGCATCGATCCCGCGACCGTGCTCCGGGGTGAGTAACACGCGCGATGAACTTCACGTGCGTCCCGTGCGCGAGAGCTGGTGTTTGAACATCTGGTTATACGAGGCCGATTCGCCTTGTGCCAGATCTTCAACCGGCACCCGCATCTTGCGCTGCCAATTTGGATATTGAGCGGTACTGCCCGGCAGATTCTGCTGGCTGGTCTCTTTCGTGAAATCTTCCTGATTCAACAGCAGGATGACCGACGGTACTTGCGCGAGAAATCCAATCACCGCGTTGTGTAGCGCGCCATCAAGCTCGTTCAGGTTTGCGGCGCTGCGGGTGTACTCGGGCGGCAGCAGGTTTTCCGACTGCAGCGTATCGAGCATGCGGTGCTTCTCCCGCCTGCGATCGTTCATCTGACTCTGAAACCCGTTCTCGTCGGTGAGTCCAGCATCGCGCCGTGCTTCGATATCGCGCCCTTGCCAGAAGCCCGCCAGAGTCGGGAGGTCATGAGTACTCGACGAAACCAGCGCTTGCCGCGGATACTCAAAACTATTTTTGAATTCGCCAGTGCGATAATTTTTCTCGAACGGAAACAGCCGATAGCTGAGGATGCCGAAGCGCGTGAAGAGCGCGCGCATCTCGTCGGTGACGGTCCCGAGATCCTCTCCGATGATGATGTTTTTGCTCGAAACACTTTCAAGCGCCAGGACCCACATCAGATCGGTTGCATAATCGCGGACGTATGTTCCTTGGGCCGGACTCATGCCCTGCGGAACCCAGAACAGCCGGTAGAGCCGCATGACGTGATCGATTCTCAGCGCGCCGCCATGGCGGACAATCTTCCGAATGCTTTCGCGATACAGCCGGTAGCCCTCATCGCGTTGCGTTTCTTTGTTAGGAGGCGGAAATCCCCAGTCCTGCCCTTGCGGAGAGAAGTCATCGGGCGGAGCGCCCACACGGCAGCCACTCACGTAATGGTCCGGATAAGCCCAAAGGTCGGAACCGTAGTTGTCGGTCGCAACGGCGAGATCATGATAAAGACCGATCGGCATTCCGCTCGCGAGCGCATACTGCTGCGCTGCGGCCAGCTGCTCTTCAATCACGAACTGAATGAACTTATACGCACCGATCAGCCTTCCATGTTCCGCGGCAAAGGCCTGCGACTCGGCGGACGCAGGGCTCTGGTATTCGCTCGGCCAATCGCGCCAGGTCCAGAGATTCGGATTCTGCTTGTGCAGCGTTTCATCGAGCGCGCAGTAGAGCGCAAACTTCGAAAGCAGCTCCCCTTCGCGCTCGCAGTAAGCCTCGAACTGCCGCTTACGATCGGGATCTTTGCCGCGCCGTAGCTCCCTGTAGAGGAGCTTCAAAAAGGAGCGTTTCAGCCGGGCGACGGCGGTGTATTCGACGTATTCCGCAGCACGCAGCTTCTCGATGAGCGCTTGCGTTTTGGGCGCCGCTGCGAGAGAGCGCGCGCACGAGGATGCCTGGAATTCTGGAATTCTCTCGATATCGACGTAAATCAGATTTTTGTAATACATCGAGAGCGGCAGGTACGGACTCGTGTTGTATGGCGCACGATTGTGGAGTGCATGCAGGGGATTCAATCCGACGAAGCTGAACCCAACCTCTTTGCGCGCCCAATCGATCAGGACATGCAAATCCGTGAAATCGCCGCAGCCCCAGTTCCAACTGGAACGCAAGCCGTACAGGGCGACATTGAAGCCCGCAGTACGACCGCCTTCAGAGAGATTTGACGGCAGGTAAGCTTGATCGGGGCAGACAATCAAATGAGACTGGCCAACTGCGCGGCCGTTCACCCTTACGGAGAGCTCGTGATACCCGAGTGGAGTTTCAAGTGGCAACTCCAGCCGCAAGGCAGTCCAGTGCCGAGTATCAAGTACCCGCTCCTCAATTGGATTGAGGTCGGAAAGCTCAACCGTTCCGCTTAACGCCTGCTTATTCTCTAAGCGAATCTGGTAACCTGCCGAGCCGCTTTCCCCTTTTGCGATCGTGATCGGAACCCACTTGTCGTTTTCGCTTACGACAGATGTTTTCGGAAGCCCTGCGGCTGCAGTCTCGACAAAGCGCCTGCGGCGGCCGTCTTCGATCGATTCAAGCGAGGCCGTGTCCCAACCGAGCGATTGAAGAATTGTCTGAAGAGCCTCGCGCGTCACGTGGTGCTGACGCCCAAAAATATCCCAGTAGTTTGAATCGACGGCAGACTCGGCTGCAGCACGCCATAGCGCATCGTCGTAATTAACGGCGCGTTCGAAGCGGATCTCAGGTATCGGCATCTACCTTCAATCTTAGAAGCGCGCCCGGCGGCCGGCTTCGATTACTGGCGCATCAGGAATTTATCGATGTGCTGCGCGGCTTGGCGGCCTTCCGCGATCGCCCAGACGACGAGCGATTGACCCCGGCGCGAATCACCGGCCGAAAAAACGCCCGGAACCGAAGTCATATAGGCGTTGTCCGTTTGTAGATTCCCGCGTAGGTCGAGCGCGAGCGGCAGCTGCTCGAGTAATCCCTGGCGAACCGGTCCAGAAAATCCAATTGCAATTAGCACCAGGTCCGCGTCAAGGTAAAACTCGCTGTCGGGTATGCGTTCCAGCGCCGGCCTTGGCCCAACGCGCACACAGTGAAGCTTTTTCACATTGCCCTGTTCGTCACCACTGAAGTGAGTCGTCAGCACGCTCCACTCGCGGAACCCGCCCTCTTCGTGCGCTGCTTCCACGCGTAGCTGCAGAGGCCACAGAGGCCATGGCGTGCTATCGTGCCGGTCTTCCGGCGGCATGGCATGGATCTGAAGCTGATGCACCGACGCTGCTTTTTGACGATGCGCCGTTCCCAGGCAATCCGCGCCCGTGTCTCCGCCGCCCAGGATGATCACGCGCTTGCCCGTGGCGAGAATCTCTTCCGAGCGGTTGAAGCGGCGGCCTGCCCCACGTTTATTCTGCTGCGTCAGATAGTCCATCGCGAAGTGAATGCCCTGTAGCTCGCGTCCTGGGATCGGTACATCGCGATGAGCTTCCGCGCCCACGGCCAGCAGAAGTGCGTCATGCTCGCGTACCAGTTCCTCGGGCGTAATTGTCGAGCCAACATGCACGCCCGTGCGAAATTCAATACCCTCGGAACGCAGCTGCTCGAGCCGGCGCTCCACCACCCACTTTTCGAGCTTGAAATCAGGAATGCCGTATTGCAACAGGCCGCCGAGTCGGTCTTCTTTCTCGAACACCGTGACCGAATGCCCCGCACGGTTAAGCTGTTGCGCCGCGGCTAATCCTGCAGGCCCGGAACCAACCACAGCCACTGTTTTCCCAGTGCGCCGGCGCGGCGGTTCAGGTTGTAGCCAGCCTTCCGAAAATGCGCGATCTGCGATCTGCTGCTCGACAACACGAATGGTTACGGGCTTGTCGTTGATGCCCAACACGCATGATGCTTCGCAAGGCGCGGGACAGATGCGGCCTGTGAACTCGGGGAAATTGTTCGTCGCATGAAGAGAGCGGCTCGCTTCCTGCCATCGATCTTTCCAGACAAGATCATTCCAGTCGGGAATTAAGTTATTGACCGGGCAACCCGTGTGGCAGAACGGTACGCCGCAATCCATGCAGCGTCCGGCCTGCTGCTTCACGTGTTCGGTGGGGAAATCCTGATAGACCTCAAACCAGTCGTTGGCGCGTTCGAGCACCGGGCGCCTTTGGGGCGTTTCACGCTCGTATTCTAAAAATCCTGTTACTTTGCCCATCGTGAGCTACCGCGCCCGCTCGCCGGCTGCAACTGCCGCGCGAGGAAGGAAACCCGCGCCTGGCAGCATTTGACCTTCATCCAGTTTTTTCGCTGCGCTCAACGCCCGCTTGTACTCGTGCGGGAACACTTTCACGAAGCCCTTCAGGCTCTCCGTCCAATTATCGAGCAAGCGCCGTCCGAGCGGACTTCCAGTAAGATCGGCGTGCTTCCGAATCAGGTTTTCTAAATGCCCAATGTCTTCGCGCTCGAATAGCGGTTCCAGGTCAATACCCGCGTCATTGCATCGCACCCTGCAAAATTCGCTGGTCGGATCAAACACGTAGGCGAGCCCTCCGCTCATCCCGGCCGCGAAGTTGCGTCCGGTCGACCCGAGCACGACGACTGTGCCATTCGTCATGTACTCGCAGGCGTGATCCCCAACGCCCTCGACGACAGCCGTTGCACCGGAGTTACGCACTGCGAAGCGCTCCCCGGCGACACCATTGAAAAAGGCTTCGCCGCTCGTTGCGCCGTAAAGAACCGTGTTGCCCACCAGAATATTCTCTTCCAGTTTGAAGCGCGACGCGCGCGGCGGGTATACGATAATCCTCCCGCCCGACAAGCCCTTCCCGGTGTAATCGTTCGTGTCGCCTTCGAGCATCAGTGTGACGCCCTTTGACAGGAACGCTCCGAAGCTCTGGCCGGCCGAGCCTGCGAAGCAGATCCGGATAGTATCATCGGGCAGACCTTTCGATCCATGACGGCGCGCCACGGCTCCGCTCAACATAGCGCCCACCGTGCGATCCACGTTCCGGATCGGCATGTGAAACTCGACCGGCTTCAACTCTTCGATTGCGCTCTTCGCCTGCTCCATCAAGCTGTGATCGAGCACTTCTTCGAGCCCGTGGTCTTGCCCGATCACACAGCGCCGCCCAACGCGTCCCGGAACCTGCGGATTGTAAAGAATAGAAGAAAAATCGAGACCGCGCGCTTTCCAATGATCGATCGCAGGGCGCATCTCGAGCATGTCCACGCGGCCGATCATCTCGTCCAAGGTCCGGAACCCGAGCTTCGACATCCACTCGCGCACTTCCTCCGCAATGAAGAAAAAGAAGTTGATGACATGTTCCGGAGCGCCGTCAAACTTTTTCCGCAGTTCCGGATTCTGCGTCGCAATGCCGACGGGGCAAGTGTTTAGATGACATTTGCGCATCATGATGCAGCCGAGCGCCACCAAGGGCGCTGTCGAAAAGCCGAACTCTTCGGCGCCAAGCAGGGCAGCGATAATGACGTCGCGCCCGGTCTGCAGCTTGCCATCCACCTGCACGCGAATCCGGCTTCGCAGGTCATTCATCACCAGCACCTGCTGCGCTTCAGCCAAGCCGAGCTCCCAGGGAATGCCAGCATGCTTGATCGAGGTCAAAGGAGCGGCACCCGTGCCGCCGTCATATCCGCTGATGAGAACCACATCGGCATGCGCCTTGGATACTCCCGCCGCCACCGTTCCCACACCCACTTCCGAAACCAGCTTGACCGAAATACGCGCCTTGGGATTTACGTTCTTGAGATCGTAGATCAGCTGCGACAAATCTTCGATGGAATAAATGTCGTGATGCGGCGGTGGTGAGATCAGACCCACTCCCGGAATCGAGTGCCGCACCCGCGCAATCACCTCGTCCACTTTGTGGCCGGGCAACTGGCCACCCTCACCCGGCTTCGCTCCCTGCGCTACTTTGATCTGCAATTCGTCGGCGTTTACCAGGTAGTGCGTAGTCACGCCGAACCTTCCCGAAGCCACCTGCTTTACTGCGCTACGCCTGGAATCACCGTTGGGCAATGGAATGAACCGCGCTTCATCTTCCCCGCCCTCGCCAGTATTCGAACGGCCGCCGATACGATTCATGGCAACAGCGAGTGTCTCGTGCGCTTCTTTACTGATCGAGCCGAACGACATGGCTCCCGTCGCAAAGCGCTTCACAATTTCCGTCGCCGGCTCAACCTCTTCAATTGCGATTGGGCGCGGCGGCGTCTTCAGCTGCATCAATCCTCGCAGCGTATAGAAGTTTTCGTTCTGCTCGTCGGTCAGCTTCGAATATTCCTGGAACGTGGCATAGCTCTGCTGCCGCACAGCGTGGCGCAGCTTGCCTACCGTCGAAGGATTAAGTAAGTGCCGCTCACCCGTGATGCGGTACTGGTAGTCGCCGCCTGTCGCGAGCTCCGTTTCGTTTTCGGACACAGGCCGGAACGCGAACTCGTGTTTGGCAATTGCTTCGGTAGCAAGCACGTCGAGCCCGATGCCTTCGATGCGTGATGCAGTGCCCGTAAAATACTGCTCGACAAGTTTCTTATTAAGACCGATCGCCTCAAATACCTGGGCCCCCCGATAGCTCTGCAGCGTGGAAATACCCATCTTCGAAAACACTTTCAGCAGCCCCTTATTGACGGCTTTTATGTAGTTCTTCACCGCCGCTTCGGGCGTCATAGCCGTTGGCAGATCGCCGCGAGTGGCCAGCTCTTCGATCGTTTCAATCGCGAGATAGGGATTGATGGCGCTCGCGCCGTAACCGATCAGCAGACAATAGTGCATCACCTCGCGCGGCTCGCCTGATTCGATAATCAGGGCCACACCCATGCGCGTTCCCTCACGCACCAGGTGATTGTGAACAGCCGTCAACGCGAGCAGCGACGGGATCGGCGCGAATTCTTCATCGATGCCGCGGTCCGACAAGATCAGCAATGTGTATCCCGCCTTGATGGCAAGCGAAGCGCGCCGGCAAAGTCCGTCGAGCGCACGCTTCAATCCGGTCTCGCCATCGTGCGCGCTGAATGTAGTCGGTAGAGTTGAGGCGAGCAGATCACCGCGTGAAACACGGCGCAATTTTTCTAAGTCCCGGTTCGTCAAAACCGGATGCGGCATCTTTAGCGTGTGACAGTTCTGCGGCAATTCGTCGAGGATGTTGCGTTCCACCCCGATATAGCTTGTGAGCGACATCACGAGCTCTTCGCGAATCGGATCGATCGGCGGATTTGTCACCTGCGCAAACAACTGCTTGAAGTAGTGAAAAAGCGATTGCGGTTTATCGGAAAGACATGCGAGCGGCGTATCGAGACCCATCGAACCGATTGCTTCCTGGCCTTCGGCCGCCATCGGCGTGAGCAGCAGCCGCACATCTTCATCCGTGTAGCCGAAGCAGCGCTGCCGCGTGAGCACCGTTTCGTGATCCGCGTGCTGCATTCTGTTCGGTTCGGGCAACGCTTCGAGATTGATCTGGTTATTTTTGAGCCATTCCGCGTAGGGTTGCCTCGTCGCGAGTTGATGCTTAATCTCCTCATCGGGCACAATGCGGCCCTGCTCGAGATCGACCAGCAGCATCTTCCCAGGCTGCAAACGTCCTTTGTACTCGATCTCTTCCGGCGCGAAAGGCAGCACGCCTGTTTCTGACGCCATCACGAGCAAGCCATCGCGGGTAATCAAGTACCGCGCGGGCCGGAGTCCGTTGCGGTCGAGTGTTGCGCCAATCACGCGGCCGTCTGTGAACGCTATGGCCGCCGGTCCATCCCACGGTTCCGTCAGCGAAGCATGATACTCGTAGAATGCCCGCTTTTCGGCGGACATCGTCGTATCCGCATCCCAGGCCTCCGGAACCAGCATCGCCATTACGTGCGGCAGCGAACGTCCCGCCAGGGTCAGCATTTCTACCGCGTTATCGAGCGCGGCTGAGTCGCTACCGAGCGGCTGCACAACCGGGAACAACTTTCCTATATCATCGAACAACGGAGACGACATCGTCGACTGGCGCGCGTTCATCCAGTTCACGTTGCCGCGCACCGTGTTGATCTCGCCGTTGTGGCACAGATAGCGAAATGGATGCGCCAGCTGCCACGTCGGAAACGTGTTGGTCGAGAATCGCTGGTGCACCAGGCACAAAGCGCTTTTCGTTTCGGGATCGAGCAGCTCGTTGTAAAACTCGCCGATCTGGTGAGCGAGCAGCAATCCCTTATAGATAATCGTGCGCGAAGAAAACGACGGAATGTAGAAGAAGCTCTTGTCACGCACGTCGGGCGCAATGGCCACTTGCGCTTCCGCGCGCTTGCGGACCATGAACAGCTTGCGCTCAAACTCGTCTGCGGGCATCCCCGCCGGACATCCCACAAAAAACTGCTCGATGTATGGCTGCGAAGCGCGTGCGACACGGCCGATCGCATCCACTTCTACGGGTGTGTCACGCCACCCGAGCACCGTCAGCCCTTCATCGCGCGAGATCCGCTCGAGCAGGCCCTCGCAATAGAGACGCTGCTGCCGTTCGACCGGCAAGAAACACATCGCAATTCCATACTCGCCCGGTTTCGGCAGCCTGAAACCACAAGCCGCCGTCTCGCGCGCAAAGAACGCGTGCGGAATCTGGATGAGCACTCCTGCGCCATCACCAGTCTCCGCGTCACAACCGCACGCTCCGCGGTGCGCCAGGCTTTGCAGAATAGCCAGCCCCTTCAGAACAATGTCGTGCGAAGCCTCGCCTCGAACGTTTACAACAAACCCGAGGCCACACGCGTCATGCTCGTTGGCGGGGTCATATAAGCCTTGTGCAATGGGAAGCTGATTGGCCTTGCCGGATAGATACACTTTTCGCTCCTCTGCTGACCTGGAGAGATGAGCCTCAAGTATACCCACCAGCGGAGTATCAGTCAAATCGAAACTGATTCTTCACAATATCGATTTTACTTATGTTAGACTACGGGAGTTGTGACCCTAGCGAATCTCCGTCTGATCCGCGATGTAGCGCAACTCCGCAGCGTAAGCAAGGCGGCACAGCTGAACGAAATCAGCCAGTCGGCCGCTAGTCAGACTGTAACTGATCTGGAGCGCGACCTCGGAGTGATTCTTTTCGACCGGTCGACGCGTCCCATCAACGCGACCGCAGCCGGCAAGATCTACCTTAATTTTTGCCGTGATGTGCTGCGCAGACAGGAAGAGCTGCAATCGGAACTGGATGTGCTACGCACAAAGCTGAATGGGGTTGCTCGCATCGCAGCGATTTATTCAGTCGGGTTGTCGGAGATGTCCCGCATCGAAGCTCGTTTTCGGACGCGTTTTCCGGAAGCCGAGCTCGAGATCTCATATCTCCGCCCGCAACGTGTATGGGAAGCGGTCGAACGCGATGAGGCCGACTTGGGCTTGATGAGCTACGCCGAGTCGTCGCGCGAGATATTGGCCTTGCCATGGCGACAGGAAGAGATGGTGGTGGCTGTTGCCCCTAAACACCGCCTCTCGCGGCGCGCATCCGTTCGAGCCATCGAGATTGCGGGTGAAGCTTTTATTGGCTTCGATGACGATCTGCCGATTCAAAGCCAAATCGAGCGCTACTTGCGGGATCACAAGGTGAACGTCGAAATCGCGCTCCACTTCGATAACTTGCAAATGATCAAAGAAGCGGTTGCGCACCGTGCTGGGATCAGCATTCTTCCCCGGCGCGTGATGCTCGACGACCTGAAAGCGGGGCGCTTGATCGCCCTGCCGCTCAACCCTCCAGAGCTCTTTCGACCGCTGTACATTATCCACCGCCGCCGCCGGACATTCAACGGCGTAACCGGCGGACTGCTGGCGGTCCTCAAAGAAGAGGAACGCTCGAACGCCGCCTGATGTGGGCGTCAAAGCGTAAGCTTAGATAGTCTTCCATGTCAGATCTCTATATCGGGCAGCGTCAAAAACGCGGCCGGCTGTTGTTTGTCGTCATCCTGCTGTTTGTTCTGCTGCTGGGTTCGCGCTACTTCGCTGAAACGCTCATCGCGTACGCCTGGTGGCGGGAGCTTGGTCAGCTCGATACCTGGGTCAATCTCCTGCTGTATGGGACGGGGCCGGTCGCGATCGCAGCTGTTCTTCTCTTCATTGCCTTCTTCGCAGCCTTCCGCGCCGGCTTCCGCCAGCACAAAAACGATTCGCCACTTTTTGGAGTGCTCAACCGCAAACTCGTCAACCGGATCGCAGCCCTGGTCTTTGCACTCTTTGCACTGTTCGTGGCAAATGCGGCGGTAGATAGCTGGACGGTCGTGCGCTACTTCGGCGGCCTGCGCCTGCCTTCATCGGCTGGCGGCTACATCGACCCGATTTTCCACAGACCGCTGAACTTTTACTTCTTCAGCCTGCCGTTCTATAACTTGCTGTTGCAAGTGGTTCTTATAGGAGCTGTCCTTACTCTTCTCATCTATTGGCTGGCCGGTAATGCCACTAGAATCAGTGAAAGAATGCCGAAGTTTCCGATGCCGGGAACTCCGTTTTCATTCGACTGGCTTTCCTTGCGAGACACCTTTGACGCTGGCTTCGTTCGCATCATCGCCGCCGTGTTTCTGCTTGCCCTGGCTGTCAAGATCTTCTTCGATCGCTACACGCTACTGCTCGATGACCACGGCCAGTATCTGGTTGGCGTCGACTGGATCGCGGACCATCTAATCATCCCGCTGCAATGGATGCTGATTATTGGGGCGCTGGCAGCTGCGGGTCTTGTGCTGGCGCGTCGTGGCCGCCTGGCTTTATTGCTACTCCTGCTGCTGCCGGTTCGCTTTATCCTGCCTGCGCTGGTTGGAGGGCTGTACGTTCGTCCAAATGAACTTGCTTTGGAGCGGCCCTACATCCAACACCACATCGATGCCACGCGCTCCGCTTACGGACTCAACGGGCGCGTGAAAGAGACAGCGGTCGAAGCAACTCCCGAGACCCCGATCGATTTCGGCAAACACCAAGCCGTGCTCGATAATGTGCGCCTGTGGGATTGGCGCGCTTTTCACGACACGATTTCGCAGATCCAGCCGCTGCGGCCCTACGTCTACATGGATACCGACGTCGACCGGTACACGATCGACGGACGTTTACGCCAGGTGCTCATCGCGCCTCGTGAGCTCGATACGCGCCAACTCGGCTCGGCCAGCGCGCGTTGGATCAACACTCACCTGATGTACACGCACGGGTATGGAGTCGTAATGGCGGAGTCGAATCGCATCACCGCCGACGGGCTACCCGTCCTGTTCATCAAAGATGCGCCGCCGGTTGTAACATCCAAGAGCCTGAAAGTGACCCGGCCCGAGATCTACTACAGCGAAGTCGCGAACGAGCCGGTTTACGTAGATACCACGCAGCAGGAGTTCAATTATCCGGCGGGATCGGAAAGTAAATACACCAACTACTCGGGTTCGGGCGGCTTTCCAATTTCGTCGCCGTTCATGCGCTTGGCAGCTGCAGTTTACTACGGCGATTTTAACGTCCTGTTGACCTCCTATTTAAACGGCAACAGCCGGATGATGATCCACCGGTCGATCCTGAACCGCCTGCACCGTCTTGCCGGATTTCTGTCCTGGGACGGAGACCCCTATCTTGTTCTGACCGATGCCGGGCGGTTGGTATGGATGATCGATGGCTATATGTCATCGGACGCTCATCCTTACTCGCGCGAACTGACGATCGGCGGCGACCAGGGCGGGAATGCCAACTACCTCCGCAATTCGGTGAAAGCGACTATCGATGCTTACACAGGCGAGACGAAACTCTATGTCTTCGACCCGAGCGACGTTCTCATAGAAGCCTATGGAAGACTCTTCCCTACCCTGTTTCAACCCGCTTCGGCCATGCCCGCTGACCTGCGCAGGCATGCGCGCTATCCGGAGACGCTCTTCAGCGCGCAGGCCGAAATTTATCGCACTTTCCACATGCGCGACCCCGAAGCGTTTTACAACCGGGCCGATCTCTGGGACCTCGCGAAGACCGGTAATAAAGGCACCGGCGAAGGTGCGGCGTTTGTCTCGCCTACGTATGTGGTAGCCGCGCTGCCCGGTAGCGATACTCCGGAGTTCATGCTGATCACCACGTTCACGCCGGCTAACAAAGACAATCTGATCGGCGTTATGTACGCCCGCTGCGATGGCGAGCACTTGGGAGAGGTGCAGTTTGCGCAACTCTCGAAGCAGAACATCATTTACGGGCCGATGCAAATCGACGCTCGCATCAGCCAGGATCAGAACATCTCGAAAGATCTTACTCTTTGGAACCAGCAAGGCTCGCAGGTACTGCGCGGACAAACGTTGGTGCTACCGATCAACGATAGCTTCCTCTACGTTGAGCCGATCTACATCCAGGCGTCGCAAGCAAGTATGCCTCAGCTGAAAAAAGTAGCACTCGCGATGGGCAACCGCTTGGCCTACGCTGACACCTACGAGCAGGCACTTGCTCTGCTAATCAACGAGCTCGGCGGAAACCCTGGTGGTCTAGGGGAGACGCAAGCTGCCGAACCCTCTTCAACAGCTTCCACTTCTGGCGTTGCGCCTCAGCTGCCCGTCTCTAGCCAAGCGCTCACCACGTTAGGGCAGATCAGGGATCATCTGCAGCGTTATCGCGAATTAAGCTCGCAAGGCAAATGGTCAGACGCCGGCAAAGAGCTCGATGTAATCCAGCAGCTCGTTCAGAAGCAGTAGGATCGTTTAACCGACAGGCCGGGAGCGGAACCGCGAATACAGGTAGGAGGCCGTCAGCAGCAGGATGCCAAGCGCGACAAATGCGGAGATGCGATAGAACTTGTTCAGCTGCCAGACGTCCCAGAGATAGAGCTTTACGATCACGATCGCTAAGAGAACCAGACCGAGCGCGCGGTCGACACCCATTTTCCGCAGCATTCCGTAGAGTAGGGCGAAGATTCCATACAAAGCCAGAAGCACGGATTCGAGTGCACTGGTGAAGCTGAAACGATCCTGCGGCAAGCTGTTGGACGAGGCCCAAAGCGCCACTGCTCGCATTCCACCGATGAGCAGGCAACCGTGGGCTGTCAGATAGGCATAGTTCGAAAACGGATCACCCGGTCGCGTAAAGCGCATTGCGGCAAAATGCACGAATGCTAAAAGGACACAGAAGAAGGCGAACCAGTGCGGATGCCCTCCATTCAGCACCACGGCGGCAGATAAGAGCGAAAGGCCTGCCAGCGACGGAATCAGAATCGGCCACCGGTTCTTGATGACAATGGCTAGAACCGTCAAAGACGCGAGTAGCAGAAAGAGAAAATCAAACCACCAGGCTGTCGCACGGTTGTGAAGCAGCATCGGCGTGAGCATGGCGCCAGTGAAGCCGAGCGCTGCGATCGCGGCACTCGCATACCGGATCGAAAGAACAACCGCAAATGCCGATACGAGTACGAGCAGGCTCCAGCCCGCCAGCGGAATGATCAGTTCGTAATATGCGAAAGCCGCGTAAAGTGAAACAAAGACCGTTGCCAACCCGCATCCGGCCAAGCCTTGCGTAAAAACCTTTTCGTCGAAGTTGGCTGAGGCCGCCGAGCGGCGGTCGCGCCTGCGAAACCACTCGGCAAGCGCCAGCATGAAAACGCCGGCACAAACACCAATAGCGACTCGTGCTTCCGCGCCGATCCATTTATTGTCAACGGCATACTTGAAGAAAAAGATGATGCCGATCGCAAGAGTGATCGCACCCGCACGATTGACCAGAGTCAATCCAAAACGTGATTCGAGCCGAGGTTTTGATTCAAATGCTTCAGCGACGCTTGCGGGACCGCGTTCCAGTCCGGCAACTCGCTGCTCCAGTCTGGCGACTTGAGCCGCCAGCTTCGAGACGGTCTCCTCGAACCGCCGCAGTTCCCCCTCAGGCGAGGATGGCGTCAAGCGGCTCTGCTGCGGCAACTTCGGATCGTCCATAACGCCGCGCTATGTAATTGTCCAATATGACGCGAAATTCGGCAACAATAAAATCGCCTCGGAGAGTAGTCGAGAGTTTGCCGTCGACATACACTGGAGCAACTGGAGTTTCAAAGGTGCCAGGCAACGAAATTCCGATATTGGCGTGCTTCGATTCGCCCGGACCATTCACTACGCAGCCCATCACGGCCACCTTCATCTCTTCCACGCCCGAGTATTTCTCGCGCCAGATCGGCATCTGCTCGCGCAGGTAAGTTTGAATCTGGTCCGCCATGTCCTGGAAGAACGTGCTCGTCGTGCGCCCGCATCCCGGACACGCCGCGACCTGTGGAGTGAAGCTGCGCAAATCAAGAGCCTGTAGAATCTGCTGGCTCACAATTACTTCGTCAGTACGGTCGCCGTTTGGCAAGGGCGTAAGCGACGCGCGAATTGTGTCGCCGATACCCTGCTGCAGAAGCACCGCGAGCGCAGCC
>JAABUQ010008134.1_pt1 | contig 14849 bp, 9 predicted proteins | sample 5560001 | NCBI WGS metagenome assembly JAABUQ01 (sample SAMN10711888, study PRJNA513371) | rock metagenome | isolation source: Antarctica rocks | place: Antarctica: Victoria Land, Finger Mt nord | collected 2015-12-18 | reverse complement strand
CGTGGCTGTTCGAGCCGGACCGCTTCTTCTTCTACATCACCAATGACCTGACGACCCCGGCGTCGGAGGTCGTGTTCCTGGCCAATGATCGTTGCGACCAGGAGAACCTGATCGCCCAACTCAAGGGGGGTGTGAAGGCGTTGGCGATGCCGGTGGGCGACACGGTGAGCAACGGGGCGTACCTGGTGATGGCGGGCCTGGCCTGGAGCCTGAAGGCGTGGTCGGCGTTGCTGCTGCCCGAGCAGGGCCGGTGGGCGGAGAAGCATCGTGCGGAGAAGCGTTCGCTGCCGCGGATGGAGTTCAGCACGTTCTGCGTGGCGATGATCCAGGTGCCTTGCCAGGTCGTGCGAGCGTCCCGGCGGATCGTGTACAGGCTGCTGTCGTGGAACCCGTGGCAGGGAGTCTTCCTGCGGCTGGTGGAGCGACTGCACGGTCGCCGGTTGTGCTGAGAGTGGACTGCAGTGAAGCCGGGGTCTGGATGCCCCGGTCCGTGATGGCTCCGAACCGACGAGAGGCGGTGTGTTGATGGGTGACAGAGGACCGAGCGAGGTGAACCGGGTCTCGTCGATCCAGGCCGGAGGCGGTGCGTCATCTGCATGGGCGGCCCGAGCCAGATGAAGGCAGATCACATTACGCTTGTTTCAGGACTATTCTGCGCCACCAGGCACAACGGCAACTCCGACCGCCTGCGAGGTGTCGATGATGTCGAAAGCATCCCGAAGGCTATATCCCGGGAGATCGTCACCGCGACCAGGAATGCCCAGGAAGTGATCGAGAAGGAGACCTTCGTCAGGATGCGCCAGCGTCGCTACCTCACACCCCTGAAGGTGGCTTTCTTGCTGGCTGGCGAGGGTCCGGTGAACCACTACCAGCCCGGGGCGTCGGGCAATTTCTCCCAACATGGAGAGAACACACCAGCATTACCTTTAAGTGTGGCAGTTTCGCCTGCCATCATCCCGGTCGGAGGTAATGATATTGGAATTGAGGCAATGATCCGGTCGGGCATCCTCGATACTCCGCTCCCGTCATCGATCGAAGAGAGGATCACGAAGCGGGGCAAGACTCTCTCGTTCCTCCGTCGCCTGGGCAATTATCTCTCAATTCTAGGCAATGTCGCCCGCATCCATCATTCGAAGTTGACCTTGTTCGCCGAGGTCGGAGTGGAAGACCGAAAGGCATTGTCCCGGTACAAATCGGCTGGCATCAGGGCGAATCTGTTCCACGAGTCGGACGGCTTCGTCGTCGGCGAGCGGTCCATCGAATACAGCCTGACCGAGGAAGCCTGCAACCTGATCCGGCTCGACCGGGAAGGTCATCCGGACCCGATGCAGCCGACAATCTTGGGACAGGTGTTCGCACCGAGAGACTCTGCACCGGGAGGAGAAAGCCGCAAGGCGTGGTCGTCCTGTTGTACCCCCGACGGCAACCTTCCGCCGCTTGATCCGGCTTGACCAAGAAGCCCGAGAGGACTCGTTCGAGCCCATGGCCCTGAAGGAGTTGTCCCGACCGTTCGCACCAGGAAACACTTATCCGCAAGGGGATAGGCGCGAGGCGTGGTAGTCCTGTTGTACTCCGAACGGCAACCCGCCTGGCCTTCCTTTATGGCGGCATGGAGGGGAGGTCTTCGCCTCCTCCTGCTCCTGCCTGCGGGAACTCATCTCCGTCAGGTCGGTTTCGCTTTCGTTCGTCCATACTTATAGGGAAGGAATTGGAGGGGAAGCGAAAGCGATTGCGTTCACCTTTCGCTGTCAGGGTCGTCTTCCCCTACCTCGATCCGGCACCCAAGCAGGTGACACGCCGCCACCGGTTTGTTACGGTTGATGAAGCTCCGGATTCGGCCATCCCCTCCGCAGACCGAAATCGAAGCCGGTACAGGCTTACCTCCGTGACATTATGAATTTAGACGAGGTCCGCGTCGGGACCGTGATCATGGGGCCGCTGCTGCCCGAGCCCATCGAGGTCCTCGCGGTCGTCCCGCTGGGCGACTCGGTCAAGCTCGTCGGCAAGGGGCTCAAGACGGGCCTGGTCCGCGACCCGGTCCTCTCGCAGGCCCAACTCGCCCAACTCCGTTGCTCGCCCCCGAGGGAATCCTTCGACGGCGACCCGAACCTGTTCCGCCTGGGGATCGAGGCCCAGCGGCTCGGGCTCGCCTACGAGTACGACCCCTACTTCTCCCTGTCGATCGCCCGCGTCGACCCGCTGCCCCACCAGCTAGAGGCGGTCTACGACTACTTCCTCAAGCTCCCCCGCATCCGCTTCCTCCTGGCGGACGACCCGGGGGCCGGGAAGACGATCATGGCGGGGCTGCTGCTCAAGGAACTCAAGGCACGCGGGCTGGTCCGGCGGACGCTGGTCGTCGCCCCGGCGAACCTCACCTTCCAGTGGCAGCGGGAACTCAAGGACAAGTTCCGCGAGGGCTTCGAGGTCATCCGGGGCGAGACGCTCCGCACGAATTACGGCCACAACCCCTGGCAGGACCGCGATCAGGTCATCACCTCGATCTCCTGGGTCTCCCGCGTCGAGGACGCCAAGGAGAGCCTGCTCCGCTCCCACTGGGACCTGATCATCGTGGACGAAGCCCACAAGATGTCCGCCTACGCCGACGACCGCAAGACGCTGGCCTACCGCCTCGGCGAGTCCCTGTCCTCGATGACCGACCACTTCCTGCTCATGACGGCCACGCCGCACAAGGGGGACGCCGAGAACTTCTGCCGGTTCCTGGCGCTGCTCGACAAGGACGTTTACGGGAGCGTCAAGAGCCTGGAGGACGCCATGCGGCGGGGGACCGCGCCGTTCTACCTGCGGCGGACCAAGGAGGCGCTGGTCAGCTTCCCCGACCCCGACACCGGAGAGGTCAAGAAGCTGTTCACCAAACGCGAGGTCAAAACGACCACGTTCGACCTCAACGCCGAGGAGTTCGACTTCTACGACGCCCTGACCCGCTACGTCGAGGACCAGTCGATCCGCGCCTCGGCGGACGACTCGGCGGCGGGGCGGGCCGTCGGCTTCATCATGGCGATGCTCCAGCGGCGGATGGCGTCGAGCATCTACGCCGTCCGGAGGTCGCTGGAACGCATGAAGTCGAAGCGGGAGGACATCCTGGCCGACCCGGAGGCGTACCGCAAGCAGCGGATCGAGCGGCGAATCCCCGACGACTTCGACGAACTCCCCGACGACGAGCAGGCCGAACTCCTGTCCCGGCTGGAGGACGAGGTCATCTCGGTCGACCCGGCGGTGCTCCGCGAGGACATCTCCCGGCTGTCGGCCCTGATCGCCCAGGCTCGCGGGCTGGAGGCAAGGGGTGTCGGGACCAAGCTCGCGGAGCTACGCCGCGTCCTGACCGAGATCGGGGCGTTCTCCGATGCCTCGGTGAAATTGCTGCTATTCACCGAGCACAAGGATACCCTCGACTACCTCGCGGGCGACGGCAAGGACGGCAGGCCGCTGGGCAAGCTCCGCGAGTGGGGGCTGTCGGTCACCCAGATCCACGGCGGGATGAAGATCGGCGACCGCGACACGCCGGGCAGCCGCATCTACTCCGAGCGAGAGTTCAAGGAGCACGCCCAGGTCTTGGTGGCGACCGAGGCGGCGGGCGAGGGGATCAACCTCCAGTTCTGCCACATGCTGGTGAACGTGGACATCCCCTGGAACCCCGTCCGGCTGGAGCAGCGGATGGGGCGCATCCACCGCTACGGCCAGGAGCACGACTGCCTGATCTTCAACTTCGTGGCGGTGAACACCAACGAGGGGCGGGTGCTCGCCAAGCTCCTGGAGCGGCTCCGCGAGATCCGCAGGGAACTCGGCACCGATCAGGTCTTCGACGTGGTGGGCGAGGTCTTCCCCGGCAACCTGCTGGAGCGGCTCTTCCGCGACCTCTATACTCGCCGCACCAACGTCCCGGACATCGAGGCCCGGATCGTCCGCGACGTGAACCCCGACCGCTTCCGGGCGATCACCGAATCGACGCTGGAAGGGCTGGCGAAGAAGGAACTCAACCTCTCCGCGATCGTGGGCAAGTCGGTCGAGGCGAGGGAGCGGCGTCTGGTCCCCGAGGTGATCGAGGACTTCTTCATCCAGGCGGCACCGATCTCGGGGGTCCATCCGAAGGCCGCGGCCAAGGGCGGGCACGTCTATCGGGTCGGGAAGGTGCCCCGCCCCCTCGTCTCGATCGGGCAGAGGTTGGAGCCCCGGTTCGGCCGGTTAGGCGGCGACTATCCCAAGGTCGTCTTCGACAAGGCCCTGCTCCCCTCGGACCCGACCCTGGAATGGGTGACGCCGGGGCACCCGCTCTTCGAGGTCGTCCGCGAGGATGTCGCCGAGAGGGTGTCCGACCACCTCCGGCGGGGGGCGGTCTTCCACGACCTCCAGCGCAAGGAGCCCGCCCGGCTCGACGCCTTCGCCGCCTCGATCAAGGACGGGCGCGGCGACTGCCTGCACCGGCGGCTGTTCGTCGTGGAGGCCGACATGTCGGGCGGGATGGCCGTCCGGCAGCCGACCGTATTCCTCGACGGGCTGGTCCCCGCCCCGCCGGGCTCGGCGGTGCCGGACGACGCCTCGCTCCCGGACCGCCAGGAGGTCGAGCGGACGCTCCTGGAGCGGGCGTTGCAGCCGTTCCTCGCGGAAGTCACCGGGGAGCGCGAACACCAGAACGACACGGTCCGGCGGCACGTCGAGATCTCGCTCCAGACGTTGATCGACCGCCAGAACCTCCAACTGGCCGACTTCCTGAACCGCCAGGTCGAGGGGCAGAACGTCCCCGGCCTCGACGGGCTGATCTCCCAGGCCGAGGGGCACCTCGACCGGCTCAACGAGCGGCTGGAGGGTCGGCTCCGCGAGTTGGAGATGGAGCGGCATTGCACGATCGCCGACATCACCCACCTGGGCCGTGCCTGGGTCCTGCCGCACCCCGAGCGGGCGACCGCCCGGCTGGCCCCGATGGTCCGCGACGAGGAGATCGAGCGGATCGCTGTCGAGGTCGCCACCCGGTTCGAGGAGGCTCGGGGGTGCCAGGTAGAGAGCGTCGAGGCCGACAACCGGGGCTTCGACCTGATCTCGCGGCGACCGCACCCCGAAGACCCCAAGACGTTCATCGAGGTCCGGTTCATCGAGGTCAAGGGACGTGCGGGCGTCGGCGAGATCGCCCTCACGGCGAACGAGTACAAGACGGCTGGGCGGCTCAGGGCGGACTTCTGGCTCTACGCGGTCTTCAATTGCGGGAGCAAGCCGGAACTCCACGCGATCCGAGACCCCGCCACGCTGGGATGGGAGCCCGTGGTCCAGGTGGAGCACTACCACATCGCGCCGGGGAAAATCCTCGCCGCCGACGCCTCCGGGGACGACCCGGCAAAGGGCCCTGGCCCGTCATGATCGCTGAGGGCGGGGGGCGAGCAGAAGCCCAAGAGGCTCGAATTCGACGACCCGGCCTGACCTACGTTCGCCGACCGTCCAGGACCCGATGGAAGCCCGACGACGCGATGCACCCCATGCCCACCTATCCCAAGCGTCTGATCGAGGTGGACCTGCCCATCCGGCGGATCAGCGCCCATGCGAGGCGCGAGAAGTCGATCCGGCACGGGCACATTTCGACCCTGCACATCTGGTGGGCGAGGCGTCCCCTGGCCGCGTGCCGGGCGGTGATCTGCGCGTCCCTCTGGCCGGACCCGGCCGATCCGCTCTGCCCGCAACCATTTCGGGACGCGGCGGCGGGCGTGTTGTCGCGGTTCGCCGAGTCGGTCTACAAAAAGGCGTCGCTTCATGCCTCGGCGTCGGTCGAATCGTTCGGCCAATGGGACGGGATCGTCCAGGCGGCGAAGGAAGGACTCGCGTTCGACACGACCGACCCTGTCCACCTCAACAAGCTCCGGTTCGCGCTGCTGGACTTCATCGCCGACTTCGCCAATTGGGACAACTCCACGGTCCCCGAGTACCTCGAAGCCAGCCGGGCGCTGACGCAGGCCGCCCACGAGTCCCTCGGCGGCGCACCCGGCACGCGGCCCCTGGTCGTCGATCCGTTCGCGGGCGGCGGCTCAATCCCACTGGAAGCCCTCCGTGTCGGGGCCGACGCCTTCGCCAGCGACCTCAACCCCATCCCCGTCCTGCTCAACAAGGTCGTCCTCGAATACATCCCGAAGTATGGCCTGCGGCTTGCCGACGAGGTCCGCAAGTGGGGGGCGTGGATCAAGATCGAGGGCGAGAAGGAACTGGCGAAGTTCTATCCCGCTGACCCGGATGGTTCGACGCCCATCGCCTATCTCTGGGCACGCACGATTCTCTCGGAATCCCCAGGCGAGAGTGACATCCCCGTCGAAGTGCCGCTGATGCGTTCGCTCTGGCTCGCAAAGAAGGCGGGGAGACATCGCGCCTTGCGATGGGTCCGCGACGACAAGGGCAAGGTCAAGACCCAGACCTTCGAGGTCTTCTATGTCGAGGACGGCCAGCGCGTCCTCACGCGAGTGAAGCGGCCACTCCTGGAAATCTTCGCGCCCGCGAAGGAGTCCGACGTGAAAGGCGGGACCGTGGCCCGAGGCAGCGCCACCTGCCCGGTCACCGGCTTTACTACCAGGGTCGACCGCGTACGGGTTCAACTCAAGTCGCGACGCGGGGGCGCGGCGGATAGTCGCCTGTTCTGCGTCGTCACCACACGCAAGTCGGAACAGGGAAGGTTCTACCGGCTGCCGTCAAAGAGCGATCAGGAAGCATTCGATGCTGCGGCGGCGGAACTGGAGCGGCGAGAGAAGGAAGATGGAACACAGCGATCGCAGAAGGGACGACGGAATGCCGAGAGTATTGAGCAGGGTCGGGGTAGCCGTCGAAGTCTTGTCCCAGACGAGTCCATATCACACGAAGGCACTTTCCGAATTCTCAAGCCATTGATCTATGGAATGGACCGTTGGGGCGACCTTTTCTCACCCAGGCAGGCCCTCGCCCTGACGACGCTCTCCCGTCTCGTGCGCGAGGCCGGGGAACGGATGAGAAGTGAGAAAGCGGTAGTCAACGGCCACGTAGATAACGGGCTGGCGGATGCTGTGCATACGTGCTTAGGTCTGGTCCTCGGGCGACAAGCCGACGCCGTCTCTTCTTTTTGCCGGTGGTCCCCCAATGGCGAGTTTCAAGCGGGAACATTTGCCCGGCAAGCGATTGGAATGATGTGGGATTTCTCGGAGGTCAGCCTATTCGCGCTCGCAGGCGGTGGCTGGGATGGCGCGCTCGAATGGGTTTTCGGCGTCCTTGCCAAGGAGTCCCAGGCACAGAGTCCATCCGGCCAGGTCGCAAGTGCCTCTGCCACAGATCACCCTCTACCCGACGACGCCGCTAACGCCTTCATCACCGATCCGCCCTACTACGACTCGGTTGCATACGCTTATTTGTCGGATTTCTTCTACGTCTGGATGCGCCGTACGCTCGCCGATGTCCATCCCTCTCTCTTCCGGGATTACGCAGTCCCGAAGGACGCGGAGATCATCGTGGACATGCCCCACAACCTCAACACTCGCAACAAGGACATTGCGTTCTACGAACGCGAGATGACAAAGGCGTTCGCCGAGGGCCGTCGCGTGCTCGCCCCATCGGGCGTCGGGACGATCGTCTTCGCCAGCAAGACCACGGCCTCGTGGGAGGCAATCCTCAAGGCCGTCATCGATGCCGGATTCATCATCACCGGCTCCTGGCCCATCGACACCGAGAGAGAAGCCCGCGTGGCCGCGCAGGGTCAGGCTCGGCTCGCTTCGTCCGTCCATCTTGTCTGCCGCCCTCGCGAGAATCCCGATGGCTCGGTTCGGACGGACGAGATCGGCGATTGGCGCGACGTGCTCCACGAATTGCCCCGCCGCATTCACGAATGGATGCCTCGTCTCGCCGAGGAGGGCGTCGTCGGAGCGGACGCCATCTTCGCCTGCCTCGGCCCGGCGCTGGAGGTCTTCTCCCGTTATTCGCGCGTGGAGAAGGCGAATGGAGACGAGGTCTCCCTCAAGGACTACTTGGTGGAGGTCTGGGCGGCGGTTTCCAAGGAAGCCCTCGGCATGATTTTTCAGGATGCCGATGCCACCGGTCTGGAGGAGGACGCTCGACTGACAGCAATCTGGTTCTGGGTCTTGAAGGCTGCCAGGAGCGGAGAGAACGTGCAGAACGAAGACGAGGACGAACTCGACCAAGAAGAAGATGAGCACGATGATCGGGGCGATCCCGCGAGAGCCAGCAAACAAGGGTTTGCCTTGGAGTTTGACGCAGCCCGCAAGCTCGCCCAAGGGTTGGGAGTGAATTTGTACGAACTCAGCCGTGCGGGAGGTATCCTGAAAGTCAGTGGGAACATCTCTCTGCTATTCCGCGTTTCACAAAGGGAGGTGTTCCTGTTTGGAGAGCAACTGTCCCTTTTCGAAGACATCCCGGCTAAACTCGCTAGGCCCAAAGTTCGACCAGACCCTTCGCTGAGGATGAAGGAAATCCCCGAACGTCAGGGGCATTTATTCGACGAAGAGCCGCGTCCACCTCGCGACCCCGACCGACCGCTCCTTCCCGGATTGGTATTCCCTGCCGACTCTCGGTCTCCCCTAGAACGTCTGAAAGATCGAGGGAATACAACGCTCGATCGGCTCCACCAAGCCATGTTGTTGTTTGGCCGATCCCAGGTCGCCATGTTGAAGCCCTTCTTGATAGACACGGGAATGGCGAGCAACCATCGTTTCTGGATGCTTGCCCAATCGTTATCCGCGCTTTACCCGGCTGGCACGGAGGAGAAGCGCTGGGTGGACGGCGTGCTCGCCCGCAAGAAGGGGATGGGCTTATAATGGAGCCGAGGAGGCGCACCATGAAGACGATCACGATCGACCTGCCCGAAGATGTCGACCTGCCGGTCACGAGCACCGACGAGGATTTTGCCCGCGCGCTGCGCCTGGCCGCCGCCATCTTCTGGTACGATCGAGGCTTGATCTCCCAGGGCAAAGGGGCTGAAATCGCGGGGCTGACCCGCACCGAGTTCATCGACGCCCTCGGCCGCGCCCAGGTTCCCGCGTGCCAGGTGACCGCCGAGGAATTGAAGGAAGAGGTGGCATTTGATCTCCAGGCGCGTCGTGAACGCCTCGCCGCTCGTCTTCCTGACGCGGGTTAATCTTCTTGAAGTGCTCAACGAGCCCGGCATCCCGGTCGTCGTCCCCGACGCGGTGGTCATCGAGCTTGGCGGGCGCGGGCTCAACGACCCGGCCGCCATCGCCGTTCGGCAAACCCCGTGGTTGCAGGTCGTGCCGACCCCTCCGATCCCGGCGGCGGTCCAATCCCGGGGCCTCGACGCGGGCGAACGAGCCGTCCTGGCAGTCGCTTTGGAGGAGCCGGATTCCCAGGTGGTCATCGACGATCTCGCGGCCCGGCGGTGTGCGAGGACCCTGAATCTTCCCATCCAGGGGACGCTCGGACTCGTCCTTGTTGCCAAGCAACTGGGAATGATCCCGGACGTTCGCCCCGTCCTGGATCGATTACGACAGACCGGAATGTACGTGTCCGATGATCTGGCCAGACAAATCCTCGATCAGGCCGGAGAGTGAGCGAAGATGGCCAAGCTGAAGCCCTGGTTCCACGTGATCCAGCCCCGCGAAGACCTCCGCGAAGGGCGTCCGATGGACGCCTCGGAGTTCGCCGTCCACCTGGACCACGTCCGCGAGAACCGCGCCCCCAAAGACTACCAGGACCCCGCCCGGTTCTTCGAGCGGACGTACCTGACCAGGAACCTCAAGGACCTCGCCGCCCAGGCGGTGCGGCGACTCTCGGGGATCACCGTGGAGACCTCGGCCGTCTTCAACATGGCCACCCAGTTCGGCGGCGGCAAGACGCACTCGCTGACCGTGCTCTACCACCTGGCCCGGGGGGGACCTGCGGCGCAGGGATGGCAGGGGATCGGATCAATCCTGGAACAAGCGCAGGTCAAGCAGGTGCCCAAGGCCGCGACGGCGGTGTTCGTCGGGACGGAGTTCGACTCCTACGCAGGCCGGGGCGGCAACGGGGAGCGGGTGCGGAAGACCCCCTGGGGCGAGATCGCCTGGCAACTCGGCGGCGAGAAGTCGTTCGCGGCGGTCGCCCGCCACGACGAGGACGGTGCCGCGCCGGGCGGCGACGTGATCCGGTCGTTCCTCCCCGACGGCCCGACCCTGATCCTGATGGACGAACTGCTCAACTACCTCAACCGCTGCCGCAACCATCCGAAGAAGCTCGGCGCCCAGTTCCACAGCTTCCTCCACAACCTCTCCGAAGAGGCCCGCAGCCGCAGCAACCTCGTCCTCTGCGTCTCGATCCCCGCCTCCGAACTGGAGATGACGCCCGAGGACCAGAGGGATTTCGACTCGATCAAGAAGCTGCTCGACCGGCTCGGCAAGGCGGTGATCATGTCCGCCGAGACCGACCACGCCGAGATCATCCGCCGCCGCCTCTTCGACTGGTCCGGCCTGCCCGACGAGGCGAAGAAGACCGCCGCCGCCTACGCCGATTGGGTGCAGGACCACAAGCAGTTGATCGGCGACTTCGACGCCGACGCCGCCAGGGATCGGTTCCTGGCGTGCTACCCGTTCCACCCGGCCCTGCTCTCGGTGTTCGAGCGGAAGTGGCAGAGCCTCCCCCGGTTCCAGAAGACGAGGGGCGTGCTCCGGCTGCTGGCCCTGTGGGTCTCGCACGCCTACGCCCAGGGCTTCAAGGGTGCCCACAAGGACCCCCTGATCGGGCTGGGGACCGCCCCCCTGGACGACCCCTACTTCCGCGCCGCCCTGTTCGAACAACTCGGCAACAACGACCTCGAAGGCCCGGTGACCACCGACATCGCGGGCAAGAAGGACGCCCACGCCCTCCGGCTCGACCGCGAGGCCGAGGACGCCATTAAGAAAGCGAGGCTGCACCAGAAGGTCGCCACGACGATCCTGTTCGAGTCCAACGGGGGCCAGACCAAGGCAGAGGCGACCGTCCCCGAGATCCGCCTGGCCGTCGCCGAGCCTGACCTCGACATCGCCAACGCCGAGTCGGCCCTCGAAGCCCTGGGCGGTAGCTGCTACTACCTCACGGCGGACCACAACCGCTACCGCTTCAGCATGAACCCGAGCCTGAACAAGCTCCTCACCGACCGCCGCTCGGGCGTCCAGAAGCGGGACATCGACGAGCGGGTCAAGCAGGTGATCCAGGAGGCGTTCAAGTCCCGTCCCACGGGGCTGGAGTGGATACCGTTCCCCGACAAGAGCGGGCAGGTCCCCGACCGTCCGGCGCTGACGCTGGTGGTAATGGCACCGGAGCAGCCGCACGGCGACCCAGCCACCCGCAAGCTGGTCGACCAGATCGTCCGCGAATACGGGCAGTCGGGGCGGACGTTCAAGAGCGCCCTGATCTTCGCAGCCCCCGAGAACGACGCCTCCCTCCGCGACGAGGCGAGGAAACTGCTCGCCTGGGAGGACATCCGGGACGACGACGAGACGGTCAAGCGGCTCGACGAGGGGCAGCGGCGGCAACTCGACACCGGGGTCAAGAAGGCCTCCCGCGACCTCAAGGAGTCGGTCTGGCGGACCTACAAATACATCTCCCTGCTGGGACGGGACAACGCCCTCCAGGACCTCGACCTGGGTCTGGTCAATTCCAGCGCGGCGGGCACGCTCGCCGAACTGTACGTGAACCGGCTCCGCGAGCGGGACGAGATCACCGACGGGGTCGGGGCGAACAAGCTGATCAAGGCGTGGCCCTCCGCGAATAAGGAATGGACGACCAGAGCGGTTCGGGACGCCTTCTTCTCGTCGCCCTCGCTGCCCCGGCTGTTGAACCCCAACGCCGTCCGCCGCACGATCGCCGACGGCGTGAACCAGAAGCTCATCGCCTACGCCGGGAAGGTCGGCGGCGACCGCTACGACCCAATCGTCTTCGAGCCCGAGGCCGGCCTGGTCGAGTCGGACATCGAGATATCGGACGAGATGGTCATCCTCCGCGCCGAGGACGCGAAGCTGCTCAAGGAGCCTCCCCGCCTGACCTCGCTGGAGGTCCGGCCCGCCAGTCCGACCCTCAAGCCCGGGGGCTCGGTCACCTTCAGTGCGTCCGGCCGCGATCAACACGGCCGCGACATGGCGATCCCGGAGGTTTCCTGGTCGGCCACCGGAGGCGAGATCGACGATCGAGGGCGGTTCGTCGCGGGTCCGGCCGGCTCCTGCCGCGTCGTCGCCCGATCCGGCGAGTCCCAGGGGACCGGCGAGGTTCGGGTCGTCGAGGACCCGGGCGGCGGCGGAGGAGGAAATGGGGGAGGCGGCCGGGAGAAGGTCATCAAGGGGTTCGGCTGGGAGGGTGCCGTCCCCCACCAGAAGTGGATGAACTTCTACACGAAGATCCTGTCCTCCCTGGTCTCCACGCCGGGCCTGAAGTTGGAAGTCCGATTCGAGGCGACCACGGACGATCCCGGGAAGATCGAGGCGGCGAGGACCGCGCTCCGAGAATTGGGCCTCCCGGGGGATGTCGAAGTGCAGGCCGAGTGACCTCGCCCGGTCGGGGTGCCTCCCTGCCCAGATCATCCTGCTCGGATCATCTCATGCAGCACACGCACCTTTTCGTAGAGGACGGCAAATAGGTAGTGAGGCATCATCGTGGTGTAGCTGCCCCCGGGCAGGTCGGGGTGGTCGAGTAGGCCGAGGATGGACTCGAAGTGGTTGCACGCCAGCGCCCCGATGACGTGCAGCAAGGCGTTGTTCAGGACCCTGCGGAAAACGCCATCGACCATCGCGAGCCCCCTCACCTTGATTTCCTCGTCGATCCCCCGATCGGCCAGGACGACCGCCCGCCACGTCTCCGGGTCCAGCGCCAACTTGGCGAACGCCGGGTCCTGGTCCGCGATCGGCACGAGCCCGACTGTGATGAGGTGCCAGAGATCCGACCCGTCCACCGGCCGGGACATGATCCAACGCCGGGCTTCGGGCAGGTCACGCCGGAGTCCCTCGACGGGGTTGGCCGGTGCGACCCGGCCAGCAGTCGGGCGGTAGAGGACATCCATCGCCGCCGTATCCCACCCGACCGCAAGCTCGATCCTCCAGGCGATCCGCCCGTCACGGACGACGTGGGAGGATGCCGTGACGGGTTGGAACAGGTACTCGGCGAATGCGACCGGGTCCGGCGGGGGAGGTTTCCCGCCGGTCTCGGTCGATGGAAGGGCATCGAGCAGCCGGTCGACCGCCCCCTGCCAGTGGCGGAGGGGGCGGGCGAGGTCGTCGGCGTATCCGGCGGGCCCGGCCGAATTGATGAGCGCCGGGAGGCAGTCATCGCGGAACGAGACCAACTCGCGATGGAGCCTCGCCACTTCGCCCCGGATGTCGAGTCCCCGATCAACCATCCAGTCTCCCCTCCCACTACCGAGGAATTCCGGTCCAGGCTCGCTTATTCGAAGTCCTGCGATTGCCGTGGCTTCCGGCAAAGCGAACACCCGGGCTTCGGGACCTCTGCGGTCCAAAGATTGAGGGCGACCCCCGAGATCATCAGCCCGGCGAACAGGAACCAACCCCATCCCGCCCGCTGCACCGACGCCAGCCGCCCGGCGATCGAGAATAGGATGATCGCCACTCCCAGGAACAAGACGCTCCCGACCAGCCTGCGTGCCATCTCGCCCTCCTCGATGGTCCCGCGATCGACCCCCGACCGCCCACGTCGTCGAATGTTCGGCCCTCGTCAAGCCTCGCACCCCGCCTGGCAGAGGAGGAGGCCGGCGGCAAGCTCCGCGACGTTGAGGGCGTATGTCAGGTAGCCGTGGTGCCTGCGGATGCCGGTGATCCAGGCCCGGACGTGGTCGCTATCCGGGTCCAGGTCGCCGCGCATCGGGATGCCGCACCCGGTCGTCAGGAACGCCGCGCCGAACTCGGCGATCAATTCCCCCGGGGCGTGGTCTCGATTCCGGCAAAGCCGCCCGCTCCTCAGCACGACCCAGTGGATGAGTTCGTGGAGAAGCACGGACCAGTAGCGGCCTTCGTCGCCCCGGAAGGATTTCAACGGCAACATCCCGATGAAGTCCCGATCCCCGTCTGGCCCGTGGACCAGGCAGCGGCAGCAGTCATCCGGGACGAGCCTCGCCCCGCTGGCCATCAGGACCTGCCCCGCCATCTCGTCGTCGGGCAGCGCCTTCCCGGCGACCCAGAACTGATCCAGCGACGTGACCGGGCGACCCGGGCGGACCTCGACCTGCTCCAGGTTGTAGAGGAGCCCCTGGCCGATGTCCTGACCGCCCGCGCCGTCGTCGATGACGGGCGTCCCCTCGCCCCGGGCGACGACTCCGCCCAGGTGCTCCCATCCCCCTCGGGTCGACCAGAAGCGGCTGCGGTAGTTCTTCCCCATCGCGGATAGTTCGAGGAGCCAGGCGTCCACGCCCCGGATCGACCGTCCCGCCCGGGCCTCGAACGGCAGCCCGCAGGTGAACCCGAGGCGATGGGAGCGCGACCAGGGCGCGATGCCCGCCTCGAAGGCGTCCGCGATCCGATCCGCGGTTTCCTGCTCGTCCATATTCGACCCCCTTGAAGACGATGTTTCCCGACGAGGAGGGCGCGTCCGTTCTTTGCCCAGGATCGTCGAGCGGGACCGAGAAGAAGCTCGGCACCCGGGAACCGGGACGTTCTTTCGAACTGTATTTTGTGAAAACCCTTCCTCGGGCCGTACTGCAATCGAGCGACCCCCGGCGGTTTCAACCCGCCCCGATGGCGGGGCGATCGGAACTTGCCCTTGCCCCTCCCGTCGAGGCGGATCATCGCGCAGGGTCAGCGCAAACTAGCATGTTGATACGGTGACGACTTCCAGCAGGAACGCTTCGCTCCAGCCGCAGCCCCGGCGTTTCATGGCCAGGCTCTGCCGGCCAGGATGCTGCTTCAACAGCG
>JAABUQ010008133.1_pt1 | contig 14850 bp, 17 predicted proteins | sample 5560001 | NCBI WGS metagenome assembly JAABUQ01 (sample SAMN10711888, study PRJNA513371) | rock metagenome | isolation source: Antarctica rocks | place: Antarctica: Victoria Land, Finger Mt nord | collected 2015-12-18 | reverse complement strand
GACTGGGGGGAAATTTGAAGGGGTTCGGAAACGGGGGGATTTGCTGGGAGGGAATGCTTGTTTTGAGGTATCTTTTGCGAGGGGGGAGGGGTGTTGACATGAGGGGAAAGGTCAACGGGGGTCGGAAGCAGAAGAATTCGCTGGAGAGGCTCATTTTGATTCTTCTATCATATTCGTACAATGGCTTCTGGTTAGGTACTGTGAGGGGACGAGGTGGTGAGACGGGGGGCAAGGTGTTGGGTGTTCGGAAGCAGGGGACTTGAACTACTGGGGAGGCGCCTTTTGACGCTTCTATCCTTTTTGTACAAAGGATTATTAGTCCACGCAGAGATATTCCGGACCCGCCGAGGTACTTAGGCCGACCAGTTTTGCAAATCAGTGGGCCTTGACTGCGCCCCCAGCAGGGGCAATTCGCGCCATCATCTCCTCCTTAGTAATTAAATGGTCGATTCGTTCGAGCAAGCCTAACAGACCCTTCACGCTGCTGCTCCACTCGTTGAGGACTTCGTCCGCATCCCTCTGCTTCCGGAAGGTGACCACCCGGGCGGGCCGATCGATTTTGGCGTACACAGTCTTCGCTGTCACCAGCTCGCTGATGTAGCTCTCGGTTTCCTCCTCGTCGAGGTCGAGGAGCTGGGTCAAGCGTGGGAGGTGGATGCGCGTGTAATACTTGGCAACCACCCTAACGTTATGCTCGATCACCCTCTTCCTCAGATCCTGCCATCGCGTGTGGGCTTCGGGATCGGCTTCGTCGGCGGAAGAAGAAAAGACGTCGGTGGAGCACAAATGCGGACCGAAGGATTCCGAGACGATGGGCCAGCGCATGAGTTCGGGGATTGTGAACAGTTTGAGCAGGCGGGCTTCGGTGGGGATGAGGGCGTTGCGAGTGTCGAGGTTGATGCGGTGGAGGAGGTCAGAGGACTCGTTTGTGTGGGGGGAGAGAAGGATGTAGTAGATGACGCGCTGGAGGACCTGGAGGAAGGGCGGGTTAGCTTTTGATCACTTATTGATTCAGGTAGATTCGGGGGATCAGGTAGGGAAGAGGGCTTACTGCATGCAGTTGATCGGGATTCTCCTCCACAGACTCGGTATCCAGGACCTGACGGTAATGCTTACAAGCATCCAGATACTTCTCCTCATGCTTCGCGAGCGTAATCTGCTGCTCAAAGTACCTAAGCTTCAAGTCCGTGACATCATCCTCCTTCTCCACCGGTGGATCATCCATCCCCCGATTCCTCTCCTTCTCCTCCCGCTCCTTCTTTTCCTTCTCAATCTGCTCGGGCGTCCGCTTGGGCTTCCTCGCGAAATATTTCGTGCCGATTTTTCGGCTCAGGATCGCGGCTTGGGTCCAATCGCCTTTTTCTATGCACAATGCTACTTGTTCAAGGATGAATTCGGTTTTCTCGCGGCGCTCCATGGAGCCAAAGGTTTCGACTTGCAGTTCGCAGAGGATATCGGCTGCGGCGTTGAGGTCGCCTTGGGATTTCTTCATGTCGGAGAGGATGCGGGTAACCCGCGCTCGCTCGACTTCAACAAAGATCTATGGCTGGTTTAAGTTCTTGCACGTGCATATGAGGGAGAAGTCACACCTTTCCCTCTGTGACTGTCCGCAATGTCTCAATCACGGAAAGCTTCTTCTCTGCATCTGGCGTTTCGTTGATGAACGACATTGCCACCTGCACCATCTTCGTAGTGGCCTGCTTGAGTTGGCCATGCTTTTTCGAGAGCAGCAGAATCTGCTCATTTAGGAAGCTCCAATCTCCCGAGTTTTTTGCTATTGTGATGATGGCCACCAGTAGTCTTGATGTGGAAGCAAGATCCGAAGCCTAGAAGGCGGGCGTTCAGTATCGTGCTAATAGAAGAACGCGATGATGTTACTTACTTGCCGAGTCTGCTTCTCAAGTAAGGAAAGCTTCTCGATCGCCCCTTGGACATTGCTCTGCAAGCTCTATGTCAGTGACACTGATCGTGAATGGCTGTATTGATGGATTTACCTTAGCTAGCTCTTCCGCCTCGGGTATCTGGGTGTCTGCTTCCTTGCTAAAGTCCTTCTCAGGCTTGAAAAGCTGACCGTCTGCCATGATCCAGTATTGAGGGTGTTGTGAAGGATAGTGAGAGTAGGACCGCAGGAGATTGCAATACTGCGCTAGACCTATATTAGCGGTTTTTTGTCCTCCATCGTTAAGTTGCTGTCCCGGTCGATATGGGATCGCCTAAAGACGAAAAGTCCAGGTCGGTCGCTACGCTAGTCCAAATTGGTCCTTCATATCAATTGGACCTCATTTGATATATAGAGACAAGTGTGACGGAGGTGGCCTTTGCTAACCAAGAAATCCATTGCAAGCCTCCATTTAATTTTGGTAAGGTTCTCCGCCTGCAATATGGAATTTGAGGCACTACGTATGCTTGGAGTTGCGCAGTGCCGCATACAAGAACTCGCTCAATCGAATTCAAGGCAACCGCGGTAATACTGCGCAGTTCAATACAGCCTCCACATCCCCACCCTAGCAATACACAAGCGAAGCATCGCCCTCTTCTCACTGCCACGAATTCTAGCCCCGCCCGAATATCAAGGGTCACCTTCAAGCCACTGGACTCCACGACATTGGAATCAATATCCTGCTCCTCATGGTCTGAATCAACGGCACCGTCTTATGCACCGTATCGCCCCACCCCTCAACTCCCCAACTCATCTCTCTTCTCGCTTTTCGCTCTTCCAGATCCGCAAATTGCCACAGGTGATGCACCGTGTTCAGATCCCCTATCTGCACAAACCAAGCCCCAACACCTTCCATCACTTCTCGTCGTGCCTTGAGCCCTTTCCGCCAATGTTGTTCCCACTCGAGTAGATTGCCAGGGTGAAGTGTGTACGAGCGGAGTTCGAAGAGACCGCCTAGTTGTCGTGGTGGGGTTGTCGGCCAGAAGGAGAATTCTTGCATTAGTGAGCTGCTTTTATGAGTTATGAGAGATTTAAGCTTGTGGTCGAAGTCGGTGAATTCGGGGTGTGAGTTGATACTGTGAAGAGAGGCGTGGTATCCTTGGTATCGTTGGTACTCCCAGATGTGTACTGTTCGTCTCAATCAGCAAACCCTCGTCGAAATGTTGATAGGGAGGAACACACTGAACGTATCACAATCGCCAACTTCCGTTCTCCAGCTCCCGACCAAGTTGACATGATTTGCTTGTGTACTGGCCACTTTCGGATACCACCCACCAACCAAGTCCACATACTCGTCCACTTTGTCGGGCTTGACTGTATGAAAGACAATACTGTGCACATACTTCCCTCTAGCCAATACCTGACTGAAGCTCTTCTCAATGTCCTGGTCCATCTGGCGTCCTTCATGGGTTCCATATATCAGATTGCTCAGCGCCCCTTTTCGCTTGGTGCTCTCCTGTTGGGACGAGGATTCGCGTGTTTGCCCTTCATCATGGGTTGAGAGTGAGCCCAGTGCCATCGGACTGTCAGAAGATGAAGATGCAGAACTCGCATCGCTCGCTGGAGCAGTGGGAGATGCCTTCCCTGGAGAGGCTAGGGTTTTAGAGGCATTGACAGACTGACTATCTTGATTCTCTTTTTCTTTCTGTGCTTGTCTGACTCGGTCTCGGAATTCTTTTTGTTTGGTGTCGAATGTGGAGGCATTGTTCGGTGTGATATCTGCGAGTGAGGGAGAGCGTTGGAGGGAGGACGAGGTGGTGAGGGTGCGGAGGAGAGTCGAAGGGACTTGAGCGGGTGATAAGAGCCGCCGGGTCAGCATGATGGGTGACTTGTTCTGAGAGAACTTGTGACAGCAGCAGTAGCACAGCTGTCAATGCAGCTTCATGGAGCTTGAAGTTGTTGTCGAACAAAGAGGTTAGCTAGAGGGAGGAAGTGCTCTTAAGTGGCCAATTGCTTCAAGCGTTGGCGGGGAAGACCCTTCTATGGCTAGGCGTCACTGCTTGGGAGTGTGGGGTAAAGCAAGCCAGTGGGTGTCAACGCCAAGCGGCAGCCACGATTGAATGGGTGGGCTTGGGGTTGGGGTTGGGGTTTGGGGGGCGTGAAGGCTGCAGATACCTAACATTCTGAGGCGCAAGGCCGCAGAACGAGCAACTACCTATTTTAGCGGCTTCCCCGCACAACATCAAGCGAGTCTTCTCATGGTTGGCACACGACAGCTGTGATTGGTTGCATAGGTGAGTATTAATGAGACTTATATCTAATGTCTTCCCAGATTTCTCGTGTAGACCAAGGTACTATCTTATACCTATGGGCTCAGACTATCTCTCTAGGCTACGAGGCCAAATACATTCGCCCTATATATAGGGTGAGCGCTGGCTAAGCACACTGGCTCGAACCAGAGGGACAATCATCGTTCAAGTTCAATCCTCTCCACCCTCTATCTCCTCCCCCATCACTACTGCAACCCGGACCCTCCAGCTGCCAACCGAGTGCCCCAGAGCACTCAGTTTGGCCATCACAGCCATTAGACTCGGATCCTGGCTCTCCACTCTCACCTTCTCCTTGACGCAGACATCCTCCCCTCTATAATGGAAAACTTGGTCGATTTCATCGTGCACTGGCGGCCGAGCAGCCAAACCGAGGCGCGTTCGGAGAGATAAGCCTGTCAAAGAAAGTGGCGGATCTGCAGGAGCAGGAGAGGCCAAGGTGCGAACGTGAAGGACCAATGCTGCATCACAGATGGCAAGATGTGTTGATAGTGTTTGCGGAAGTGGTGGAGAGAACGTCTAGATGTGCAGTGTGAATTCTCCAATTGGGATAAAGAGGAAGTGAACATACACTGTCATCATATTCATCATCCCACCATTTCCCACCAACAACATCTTCTCCGCCTTTCAGAGTCTGCCTTGCTTCCTTCATTGTATCAGATAGCAGCTTGAGCTGACCCGCAATGAACGATCCATTTTGTGGATCGCCGGTCCAGGTGCTGATGTCAATGATGTCGAGGGCTTGATTGAGGAGGGTGAGAAGGTTTGATAATTGAGGCAGTAGAAGGGGGTTCTGGATGTGTATGAGGTATGAAGGGAGAGATTGTGGTGGAGGCAGTGTTTGCAGACGAAGTTGGATGTCCTGGGCCAGTAGTAAGACAGATGGAACTCGATACGGTTTAAGCAAATCGTGAGGTTTTTCATTCAAGTACTGTCATTACAGTAGAGATGGACGAAGTGACTTGGATGGGACGCAAAGAAAGGCAAACGCCTTATGTTGTATTAAGAGGCGGACCTACTCCTTTGATAATGCGAGTACCAATCCTCGTGACAAATCCTTTGACGCTCTCCGACCGCAATGAAGAGAGGACCAGAGTCGAGCCAGGCTCTTGGGGTGCGAGCAGAGCAAGACATTCTTGCAGACCACTTTTCAAGGCGCCCAGATTCTCTTGCAGAAGAGTCAACAACCACTCCAACTCAGCAGCCTAGGGAGGATCAGTCCTGTCCTTAGCCCACGTAACGATTTGGTGTATCTGACTGACCAATGTGTCCTCTTCCTCTTTGATTAGCCGATCATGAGCAATTGGCGGCCATACTGCTGCCGACATGACATGTCAATCAAAGTCAGACCCAATGCCACTCGCACAGCTAGTCGCGGCTTTGTTCATCTACCAGTGAAGAATGGAATAGCAGGGCGAAACCCCAGCATTCCGAAGCGGTTGCCTGATGAACGACTTACAAGCTAGCCTCTCTCAATGACAATTGTGCAGGCTATGAGAGGTACTCTGTATCCTTATGGATGAGGCAGTTCTTGAATCCTTGACCAGCCAGGCGCACCTCTCTTTTATTCTCCATCTCTCTATTCAATGGTACGAAGTACAGCTGTGACGCACTCCAACAGGAAGCTCTTTGACGCTAAGATTCCGAACGCAAACAGGGAAATCGATGCCCAAAAGAGCCTTTTCCCTAATTCCTTGCCCCTAAGCGGCCACTAAGCTCGCCCCCAAGCTGCCCATTCGTAGCCTAGACCCTTAGCTCTTCCGAAATTCTGCGGGCGTGTGACCCCCCGGGAAAGTGCAAGTACGCGACTCACTTTGGCGCCACATCATCGCCGCCGCAGCGAACACAACAAACACCTTCCACCAATTTCCCTCCTCTCTTTCTCCCTCATAATCCATTCTTGGATGCTTAATTGCTAATACCGGTCTGTATGTTTGCGCATCATCAAAGCACTCATTCGCACATCACTAACACCCTGTAGAAGCCGAGGAACCTCTACGCAGCCAAAATGTCCGCAGCCAGTGCGTTTTCCACCAATCTCCCCCAAAACAACCCCCAATGCTGACACCATCAGGACCAATCTTCGCCGTAGTCTCCCTCCTCATGATCATGGGCGCCGCCCTCCTAATCTTCCTCACCCTCCTCGGCGGCGCTATCGACAACAATCCGACCAACCAATTCTACTTCATCGAAGCCGATACCTCCGGTATAGGTGACGCCGCCGCCACGTCGAGATGGACCTTCTGGAGTTCCTGCAGTGTGCTCAATGGCCGGAACTCGTGCCCGCACGTCCAAGCTGCCTATCCCTTTGATCCGTCCAGCAATTTCGGGGCCACCAGCAATGTTCCGCCGCCATTCCTTGGGTACGCAGCCATACCCCTTCTAGAGCTCCCAGTGCGACACTTGTCGAACAATCCCATACACACGACATTCAGAGCTATTTGCTGACCAACTGCCTCCCCCGCGACAGGACGTCGAAATTCTACTACCTAACCCGCTTCATGTTCGCCTTTGTGCTCATCGCCCTCTTCTTTGCCGTCTGCTCCATGTTCCTCGGCGTCCTGGCCCTCTGCTCCCGCATCGGCAGTTTTCTCTCCTCCGCCCTCTGCTCCGTCGCTCTATTCTTCCAAACCCTCGTCGCAGCGCTCATGACGTAAGCGCCCTTCTCTCCCACCTCTGCCCTTCCGACAAGACTTGATCTGATCATATCGTATATAGCGCGGCATACGTCGAAGGCCGCGACGCCTTCCGCTCCGTCAACCGCACCGCCACGCTCGGTCAGTATAACTTCGGCTTCATGTGGGCCGCCGTCGCAGCGCTCTTCATCGCCACGGTCCTCCTTTTCTCAGGCGGCGCGGCGAGCCGGAGCCATTCCAGCGGGACAGGGGGCAAGAGGAAAGGCAAGAGCGGGGCGGGGATGTTTGGGCGGGGGAAGAACAGGGGCCAGCAGGAGAGGGGAAGTTTTATCGATCGGAGCAGCTTTGAGAGTAAGTGCTAGTCTCCTTTTTCTTCATCCATGACTGTGTCTATATCCGTGGATTGTTTGGCTAATGAAAAGCAGAGGGCGAAAGACCCCTAACCAACGGCGTGTAACCCCCCGAATTCGTTACACCAAGGGACATTCCTCCCACCAGGACCAGAGGCAGAAAGAACCCAATACCCAGGCCCAAATCGAAAACCCAGAGAAGCTTGCACAGCAAAATGGGAGAAAATCACACCACACCCTCGCTTCTCATATAATACCCAACCCACCCCATACGCTCGCTCTCCCCTACCCCCACCAATTGGCGGTACCTAATCTATCAAGCAAGCGAGCAAGCATCCATCAATCCCACTCCAAAGCGGGCAGCAGAAAGGCGAAAAGAGGACGCGTGTAATGTAGGCATGATGTAAGCAGACTTATTGTAATCAAAACTGGCCGGTGTGGCGGTATGTGTGGTGTTTGTACAAAATCGAGCCCCTGTCTCATCATTCACCCACTCCATCCAACCCCATCCTATCGCACACCCATCCCATCCCATACCATACCATCCCACCCCGTTCTGTCCAATTCCATACCCATCCCACCCCATACCATCCCACCCTATCCCATCTCTCCACCTCCACCTCCACCTCCACCCCCTTCCAACCCCGCACCCTCCTTTAGTGCAGCAGACGCCTTACATAACCCCACACTCAATACCCTCCCTCGAGACTCGAGCCTGCGGGGGTCTGTCGTCTCCTCTCCCTCTTTCCCCACTCGTTGCGCTGTGCCGGAAGGAGCAAAGGGGTTGGCCTGGGGAGGGTGGTGGTGTGTAGAAAGGGTGTGAGTTGCTATCGCTTTAGTGGACTTGCTGGGGGAGGCTGCGCTCTTTGGGGGGAGGGGGGGGGACGAGAAGCGGAGGCAGGGAGAGGAGCCGTGGAGGGGAGAAGAGGGAAGGAGAGGAGAGGGAAGGTGGAGTGGAAGGTGGTGAGGAAGGTGGTGACGCTGTACTGGGGAAGGTGGGGGCAAGGAGGAGGGTTCAACCCCAGGGTAAAGGGTATACACGGGGGGCGAAAGGCGGACGCAGGAAGGAAGGAAGAGGGAGCACCCGTTTTTCGTTAGGAGAGTGCTGTGCCTGGTAGTCAAGGATCTGGCAAGGGTATGTACCTAGTGCCATACCTGCTCTCCCCTATCGTTGGCGAAAACTTCTCACTAAAGTGCAAGCTAAAAGGTCCGTCGAAACGGACGAGAAAGTTTTTCGAAGAGAGATGTATATATATATACGATTGCATTGTGGATATATTTGAATGGTTTAAGATGGTACGATCGTTAGGGTTTGGTATAATTTTGACGATTGTCCAGTACTCAAGCTCGTCAGGCTGGATTTTCGGGCCCGGAAATCCAGCCCAAGTATCGCAGGCTCGTTCTTTACGTTATAACATCCTCTTTGAAGTGATTAATCCATTCCAAAAGGATTACATCTTCACGCTTTTTGCCTTTCTCGTTCCCTATATCTTGATCACCGTCAATATCTAATCGCCACTCGAGGACGACCTTGACCTCTGCTTCATTGCACCAACGTCTGTTTCGAGCAGCCATTGGTGATGTTGAGGAGCCTAAGGCCGGTCAAAGGAATAGTTGGTGGATTGTGCCTTTCATTCACCAAATTCCAAATGACTCTTTCGGTGGGACCTCGCCGTGACCAGGAAGCGATGTTGGCCAAGAATGTAAAGGTATCATCCGGAGACCCTAACCGCAACTCGTTATAAGCCAGCATTTCGGCGACAACGCCAGCCAGAAGCGGTGCAGCTAAGCGATCATGCATTAGTGATGGATACCCTATCCGCTACTTTTGTAATTTGGGGCAGAGACTTACAGAAGGATGTACCAGTCTCAACCTGTCGACCTCTCTTGCCCATACCAGCACATTCGATCTCAACACCCGGCGCAAAGATCGGAAGTTCAGCGACTTGAGAGCTGGGCCATCTCGCGCCTTTGCTGTCACAATTGGAAACGGGTATTATCGGGTTATTATTAAGTATAATATGTGTTGAAGCAAAAGCAGCTGGAATAGTGTCTGATTGCGTTCTCTGGTTACCGCTAGCTTCATTGCCTGCAGAGCAGAAGACTGGAACGTCCATACGATACAAAGCTTCGAGATTGGCTACCATAATGTGCCACCAACGGGTTCTGATATAAGCAAAATGCGAATAGCGTTCCTCGGCATTCCAAGAGATAGTCACAACACTTTTGCCCTCTCGGCCGTTCGCTAAGATGTGATCGATGATTGTGCCTAAAAGCTCGCTGATCGAATCCTCATAGAGATTCGGTGCTTTGACAACAACGAGTGTCGCGTCTTTAGCCGCGCCATAGATTGATCCCACGGCTTTGGATGCTGTGCAGGTGCTATGACCTTGGGCATCTGACGCTTCGTCTTCCGTATCGCTGCCTTGGGCCTTTGCAAGTCCTGTGTAAACCCATTCGACATTTCGATTTGCAAAATCTTGGTGCGCGCCATTGATACCGAACTCGGCATGGTAAATGAACACTGTTGTATGAGGTCCGGACGGATAGACATAGTTGGGGAAATGGTCGAGATTTAGCGAGTCCTCGGGCTGAGATATCATTCGAAGATCATACGTTGCGGTGGATTGAGTTCCGTAGGCGATCGCAGCACTGAGGGTAGTATCAGCGTTGAGGGAGTTGTTAGCGGTAGCACTTGTGGTCTTATCAATGCCGAGCGAGTTGTTGGCTGCAGCATTCAGGGCGCCATCGGTGTTGGTAAAACTGTCGTCTACCGAGTAGCGTACGACGACAGTTGTCAGGTGAATATCTGAGAGCTGGCCAATATTAATGCATTTGAGTCCCTGACGATGGAGACCCTTTCACCCACCAAGTCGATCTTCTCGAGATATTTAGCAGCGTCTGTGGTAAGTTCCGCGGTCCAAAAGACTGGAATAGTCTTTCCAGCTCGCAAAGACTGGTAAACGTTACCTTGAGGACCTGCTTGGTCGTTGATTTCCCCGTCTAACGTGATGCTCTGTTGTTCCGTAATGCCATATCTCGGCCAAATAATATATCTAGCAGCACCGACTCCATGAATCAATACTGCCAATAAATGAAGGAGAACCAAGCGAGTCAAGATGACATACGACATGTTCGTTTTATCTAAATTGACGTAAAATGGCCAAGAAACTTTCTACCGTCGCAGGAAACTTATACAAGACTGATTTTGTAGGAAAAGGAAAAGACGACGTTGCTACTGAGACACATCGCGAGATGCGATCGCACGACCGCTACACATCAAGAGGAAAAAGATCAAACACAGCATACAAACCGACCACAAACCCGTGTTTTAACGAGACGCCCACGCATAGCGGCAGTAAGCCACGGTGTCTATCATTGAATCAGAAGGTCTGACCATCTAAACGCCAGGCTCCTTTCAAGAGATGCCACATAAATAGCCGTCACCCTGCGGAGTACCACTCGCTTTATACGCCTCATGCTTAGCAGGTTCCCCCTTCCACCCCACAGCCCGCGGCTATGTGATTGCTACCGAGGGCGCCACTGAAGGCCCTGAACAACGTTGAAACTTACGAGTCTCGGAACAGGGTTTGACGTTTTTGCTGATGGCTAGACAGCATGCTGTCCGAGGTGAGGATGTTAAGCTAAGGTACGACACTGTGCCAACTTATAGGGCTTATACTTATAATCGATTAACAGACTAACAATCGAGTGTTTGCTTTTTTCGAATAGTTGTACAAAAAGGATTAAAATTTTATATTCTTAGTACTTGTATTGACCCCTGTTGGAGAATGGCTGGGGCAGTCTCTCCAGCAGTATTAAGCCAAATCAGGTCTAGCGTATCGCAATCCTGGATTACTATCAGCCAGGCTATATACCGAATAACAAGGGCTATACTCAGGGTATATCAGCTCTATTAGGTACCTTATTATTTATAGGGCCTAAATTGATTAGCCGAGTATATAAATAAGTTTATATTTTTAAGTAAATAGAGCAATTAAAATCTCTTATAATTAATAGGTTATAAGCCCGGTTAATATTTATATATTTATATAAAGAAAAAAAATTTTTAATTTTTAATTTAAAAATATTATTATTTTATTTACTTTTATATTAAATTATAAAGGTAATATATAGAAAAGTAATTATTTTAGAAAGGATTTTTAATTATTATAATTAAGCTTCCGAAATACAGATTACTTTTATTAAAGAAAGATCCTAATCAATTATTAATAAAAATAAAAATAATATTAATAACAATTTACCCTTAATAAATAGAAAGGCTTAAGTTATTATTATTTTAATATATAAATTATATATTAAAGACTTTTTTAATAACGAAAAGAATATTATAAAAATATAAAGGTTTTTAAAGAATAAATTCCAAAAAAAGAATAATTATATTATATATATAATTATTTAATATTTAATTAATATAGATTTTATTATTTTTAAAAATATTAGTAAGTATATTAGCTATTTACGTTATTAGAATAATTACTTAATAATAATAATATAAATTATAAATAAAATAATATTAATTTATTTATTCCTAAAAAATCTCTTAAATAAAATAAAATAATATTAAATTTAAATTATTTAAATAACAGATAATATTAATAAGAATATTACTTTTAAAAAAATTATTAAAATAATATTTATTTATAATAAATAATAAAGCTAGGAAGGCTCCTTGAAAGCCTTAAAAATAAGGAACTTTGGAAAGCAAAGGAAAACAAAAAAAATAATAATAATAATAATAAAAAAGGAAATAATAAAAATACTAAACCAAAATATTCTTATTACAAAAGATCTTATATAAAGGAAAAATATTATTATTTAAATAGTAACTTCTATCTTAATTAATAGAAGCTAAAAGATAAGAAACTCCTCTTTAAAAATAATAAAGAAAAAACGAAATAAGTCCTAAGAATATATAACTTTAAAATAATTATTAATTTTAAAAAAATATTAATAATACGATTAATATATAAAGCGTTTAGAAAATCAAACGTTTATTTAAACTTAAGAATTAAGATTTATATTTACTCTAAATAATAGCGTTTTATTTCTTATTATATATATAATTACCTTATTAATAAGATTGATAATATTATTATAATAATAAAAAAAAAGGCTTTATTATTGTTAGGGTATATAGTAAATGGCAATATAAAGTATAATAATTAAATATAGCTATTATAATAATAAAGCGCAAACTGAACGTAATAGATAAGTAATTGCTATTAACTTTATTCTCCAGGAGGATAGAAGAACTAACAGCTATTATTAAAAGAATAAAGGACCCTTAAGGTAATAAGGTAAAGCTTTTGAATAGGGTAGATACGGGGTTGCTTTAATAGGCTTGGTATTAACGTAGCTTCTAATTACGTACCGGAGCACGTACGGAACATATATGCAATATCAAAACCTATATATAGCTTTACAATTATTATAATAATTAATAATAATAAAAAAATCGAATTAATAAATATATATTATATTTTAAAAAGTTAATATAACGTTATTTTAATAGCAAAGCTAGCTAAGAAGGGATATACAATATTATTTAAAGGAAAAATTTTTAATGTTAGGGATAAGATAGGGAAAATATTATTTTTAAATTAAAAAATTAATAATAATTATCTTATTCTTTAATCCCCTTTAAGATATTAAAAGTATATTAGGAATATTAGAATAAAAGATGTTCTAGCCTTATAAAAATTTTAATATATATATTTTAAATATATTAAAATAATTTTAATAAAGAATATAATAAAAATAATTATCGGAATAAATATTAAATAAAACGATAAATTTGAAAATATAATATTATTAAAATAATAATATAAAGCTTATATTATAGGAAAACAATCTTATATTTTTAATTATAAATTAATAAGAAATAAGTAAATAATACTTTTAAGCAAATAATAATTTATAAATATTATTAAAAGTAGAAAAATTACTCTTATAAAAGATAATACGAAATATATTTTAATATTTATTAATAAATATATTAATATAATAATTATTTATTTTCTTCCCTTATAAGAAATAAACCTTATTAATAATTATATTAAAAATTATATTAAGAAAAATAATATCAAAGGATATATTATTAATTATTTATATAAAAATAATATAAAAAAATTTATTAATTTATAAATATAAACGATTTTTAATTAAATTAATATTTAATAGAAGCCGATATTATTATATAACCTTTATTAAAATAATATTATTAAATAAAATAATAAAATATTATTTAAATAAGTTAAAATAATATTATTTTATTTAAGATTAAATAAAGATTTTCAAAAGGAAGCTTTAAATTTTATAATATATATTAAAGAAAAGTTCTTTATAATAATATTTAATAGAAAAATATTATATAAAGGATAAATTAGAGAAAAATTAAATATTAATTATATAAAATTATTCGGATATATTTATTAAATATATAATAAAAATATTTATAAATAGAAATTCAAATTCCGGGGTATTAAATATAAATTCTTAAGATTTAATAATAATTTTAATTAATATCGAGTATAGGATAAAAAGGTTAAAAAATTAAAGCTTTTAGTTTATATTATTTTTAATAAAATAATATTAATAAAAATATATTTATTTAAAATAAAAAGTAATAAAAAAATTATTCCTAATATTCCTAATAAAATAAATAATATATTAATAAATAAGCAATCCGCAAATATAGAAATAAATATTTAAAACGTTAATATTAATAAGGAAGTTAACTTTAGCCTTAATATATAAAACAGATTTAAGGAAATTAATATTTAAAATATTAAATTTAATAAAACAATTAATTTTAATTTTAATAAATAAAATATAAAACAAATATTAAATATAAAGTTAAATAAGGAAATCGTAATTTATATTAATAATATATTATTTTTATATAATAAATAAAAAATATTAAGAATATAATAAATACTTCTTCAAACTTATTAAGGATTATTAATATTATTAGAATATTAACCGAAATAATTTATAAGATCTTATTTATTAATAAATTATTATAATCTTTAAAAAAGAATAAGAAAGGGAAGATTTCCTTTTATATAAACTTCTTAAATAATCGAAAATAAAAATATTATTTTTTTTAAAAATTAACGAAAAATACTCTCAAAGCCAAACAAAAAATAATAGAAAATAATATTCTAAATAAAATTAAATATAATAATATTTAAAAAAATATAAAAAATTAAGAAATTATTATTAAAATATAAAATATTTTTAAGAAAATAAATATTATTAATTAAGTTAAATATTAAAGGCGAAATTATTAAATATAAAGCTTAATAGGTTATTAAAGGCTTTAAATAGATAAAGGGAATAAATTATAATATTATTTTTTTATTAATTATAAAAATTTTAAATTAAAAAATATTCTTAGTTTTAAGAATAAAATATAATATAAAAATAAAAAATTCTAATATCGATATTACCTTTTTAAAAATAACTTTTAAAGAAGAAATATAAATAGAATAACCTTATAAATATATTAATAATATAAATAATATATATTATTTAGAAAAGGCTTTATATAACTTTAAATAATTATTTAAGGAATAAGGAGAATTATTAATAATAAAATTAAAGAATTTTAACTTTAAATAATTTTAAAAAAA
>JAABUQ010008131.1_pt1 | contig 14853 bp, 11 predicted proteins | sample 5560001 | NCBI WGS metagenome assembly JAABUQ01 (sample SAMN10711888, study PRJNA513371) | rock metagenome | isolation source: Antarctica rocks | place: Antarctica: Victoria Land, Finger Mt nord | collected 2015-12-18 | reverse complement strand
GGAAAGGCTCCTCACGCGATGTCGTCAAGGAACGACATCGTGTAGGAAAGTCCTCGCGGACTCAAGTCGCTTTCAGCAAACCACTTGTCGCGATTGGCTTAATGCCATTCGTGTCAGGCGCCGATCAGCCTTCCGAGGCTAATGTCCGGACGAGGGCCGCGATCCGCCGGAGGGTCGCGGGGTCGGCGACCTCGCCCGCTTCGTCGAGGGCCTTGCGGACGTGGGGCAGGGCGAGGTTGGCGACGACCACGGCGTCCATCGCCAGGAGGACCGGGATCAGGGCGAGCTGGGCCCGGAGGCCGCCGGCCTGGTTGGGGGCTCCGCCGAGGACCGCCACCCGCTTGCCCGACAGCTCGCCCGAGCCCACGACCCAGTCGAGGGCGTTCTTCAAGACCCCGGGCAGCGAGTGGGCATACTCCGGCGTCGCGATCAGGACGCCCCCGGCCTCGTCGAGCCGCGCCCGGAACCCGGCGACCGGGCCGGGGACGGCCGAGCCCCCGGCTTCGAGGTCGGGGTTGAAGTGCGGGAGGTCGCCCAGCGAATCGAAGGTGGTGAACCCAACGCCCGCCGGGGCCGACTTCGCCGCCGCCCGGAGCAGCGCCGCGTTCGATGACCGAGCCTGGAGGCTCCCGCACAAGCCCAGGATGTTCATCCGTCGCCGCCCTCCGTCGATCCCGGGCCCGTGGCAATCCGGCAACATCCGGATTGGACGGCCCCTCACCACACGATGATACCTCGGGGAACAAGGCCCCATCGACCCGAGCCGTCCGGAAGGCCGAGGGTTCGGCGGATTGGGTTCGTTCTGCCCGGGGAGGTCGGAATGTCGATTGGCTTCGTCCCGCCAGGAAAGAGCGACGGGGCCGTTGGCTTCGTTCCGCGAACGGGATCGGGCGAGAAGTTGGCTTCGTTCCGCCAAAGAGTATCGGGGGTATTGGCTTCGTTCCGCTCACGGGGTCGGAGTACCGAACCCGTGCCACCCGCGCAAACTCGACCCACGCTCCACGCTCCACGCTCCACGCTCCACGCTCCACGACCCACGCTCCACGACCCACGACCCACGACCCACGACCCACGACCCACGGTTGACGCGCCGCTCGGGCGCGCGTTACGTTCGGCCCGAGAGACCCCGACTTACGCGAAAGGCCCAGGCCGACCGATGGCCCGAATGCTGCTGGTCCCGCTCGATCGCCCCGAGGTCGCCCCGCTGACGATCTCGCCCCGGCTCCGCAACCAACTGGTCTACTTCATGAGCGCCCGGGACACGCCCGGCCTCCCGTCGATGGGCGAATCCGACTTCTACTTCGATGCCGCCGAGGTGGCGAAGTGGGTCGACGAGGGGGTTTTCTACCTCGTCTCGCCGCTCGACACCGACAACATGACCGAGGTCGAGCTGACCGAGGAGCAGGAAACCCTGCTCGCCTGGCTCCACACCCAGGGGGTCCGCCACGTCCGGCTCGACGAGCGCTGAGGGATTTCGCGCCCGAGATTCTGCTTGACAGGGGTTCAGGTCCGGGGTAAGTTCGGGCCCGGCGTCGGGGACGCCCCAAGCGGGCGGGTTGGCCGTCGCGAGGCGGTCGGTCGCGCCTCTCTGGGGTTACCCCGGGGGAGATCACCACGCATCCCATGCCCTCGCGTGTGCCTCGCTACGCTCCGCGTAGGACCGCACACGCCGGACCGGACTGGTTGGGGCGCCCCGACGCCTCTCGACGCCCATGCACCGTTATCCACGGACCGCGCGAGGGTTGGCCGAGGCCCTGGCGGAAGGGACCTGGCGGCTCGAAGAGTTGGTGGCCCGGGGGGCTCGGGCGTTGGGCAAGCGCCCTCGATGGCTCCGGCCCCTGGCCCGCCGGGCCTTGGAGAAGTTCCCGGACGCCCGGCCGTCGGTCGCGCGGTTGGCTTCGTTTTTCCTCGACGACGAGGCATTCCGCCGGGCCTACGCCCGCGAGCCGTTCGGGATCGTCCCGGCCCGCCGCCCGGCCCCGAGCATGGCGCCAGCCTCGGGCCCGCCGACGACCTGGGCGGTCCCGGGGATCGCGACCACGGCCGCGCTGGCGGATCGGCTCGGCGTCGGGCCGGCCGACCTCGACTGGCTGGCCGACCGCCGGGGGACCGAGCGGAACATAATCAGTGGCCCGCTTGGCCGTTACGACTACCGATGGCGGGCCAAGCGGGACGGTTCGTGCCGGTTGATCGAGGCCCCCCGGCCGCGGCTCAAGGCGATCCAGCGGCGGCTTTTGGCCGAATTCCTGGCGGCGATCCCGCCCCACGACGCCGCCCACGGGTTCCGGCCCGGGCGGTCGGTGGGGTCGTTCGTGGGGCCGCATGCCGGGCAGGTGGTCGTCCTGAAGCTGGACCTCCGCGACTTCTTCCCCTCGATCGCCGCCGGCCGGGTCGCCGGTCTGTTCCGGACGGCGGGCTACCCCGAGGACGTGGCCCGGGCCCTGGCTGGCCTGTGCACCAACCAGGCCCCGGGTGCCCTCTGGCGCCACCCCGACGGGCCCATCCCCGGCCCCGACGCCCGGCGGACCCGCGCCCTTTACCAGGCCCGCCACCTCCCGCAAGGGGCGCCCACCTCGCCCGCCCTGGCCAACCTCTGCGCCTACCGGCTCGACTGCCGGCTGGCCGGCCTGGCCGCCTCCGCCGGCGCCCGGTACACCCGTTATGCCGACGACCTGGCCTTCTCCGGCGGCCCCGACCTCGCCCGATCGGTCGCCCGGTTCCACGTCCACGCCTGCGCCATCGCCCTGGAAGAGGGCTTCGAGGTCCACACGCGCAAGACCCGCGTCATGCGTCGGGGCGTCCGCCAGGTCCTCGCCGGCGCCGTCTTGAACGACCGGCCGAACATCCCCCGCGACGACTTCGACGCCCTCAAGGCCACGCTCCACAACTGCCTGGCCCGCGGCCCGGCCGACCAGAACCGCGCGGGCCTCGCCGACTTCCGGGCCCACCTGCTCGGCCGGATCGCCCACGTCGCCACCCTCAACCCCGCCCGCGCCGGCCGGCTCCGGGCGACGTTCGAGCGGATCGCCTGGCCCGAAAATCCGGCGACCTGAAGTCAAAAGAACAGGACCCGAAACTTGAGGGCCCCGTAGAGTCGCCAGAAGACCGACAGCGGCGGGATCAGGGCGGAGGTGACGACCATCTCGGCGACGTGGGCCGCCCGCTTCGAGGTTTGCCGGAGCCGCCGGGCGCAAAAGTGAGCGGTCAAGATCGCCCAGGCGAGGCCCGACGCGAGGGCCAGCCTCGGCGAGCCCGCGGCCAGGCCCGAGGCCGTCGCGGCGAGGGCCACCACGGATGCATAATAGTGCCGGGGGAGCGAAGCCCCGATCCGGGCCCGATACAGGGCGGGGTACTTCTTGAAGAGCAGGGCGTCGAACAGGCCCTTGCGCTGCTGGCGGAGGCTGACCCCCCAGGGGGCGGGGCGGACGGGGTGGACGACGACCGCCGACGGGGCCCGCGCGATCGACCGGCCGGCGGCGAGCAAGGCGAACTGGAGGTCGCTGTCCTCGCGCCAGGCGGCGGCGTAGCGCTCGTCGAACCCGCCGACGGCTTCGAGGGCCTCGCGGCGGCAGAAGCCGTTGGCCGTGGCGAACTCGGCCGCTTCGAGCCCGGCGGCGTCGCGCTCGTAATCCGTGGGCGACCCGGGCACGGGGACGACGATCCGCCCCGAGGCGGCGTCGGCCCGCTCGCGCCCCAGGGTCGCGACCCCTTCGGCGAGCCATCGGGGGTCGGGCAGGCAATCGTCGTCGGTGAAGGCGATGATCGACCCCTCGGCCCCGCGCCAGCCGGCGTTCCGGGCGGCGGCCGGGCCGTGCCGGCCGACCACGGCGACGTACCGGGCCCCGGCGGCCTCGACCTGGCGGCGCGTCGACTCGTCGGCCGCGTCGTCGGCGACGATCACCTCGAAGGCCCACGGGTCGAAGTCCTGGCCGGCCAGGCTCGCCAGGCAGCGGGCGAGCCGGTCGGGCCGCCGGTACGTCGGCACCACCACCGAGACGAGCATCGGTCAGGACCCCTTCGCGGGCGGTTTCTCGACCAGGAACGACCCGATGGCGAGGGCGTCGAGCGGCGACGTCCAGAACGACTCGACCGCGTCGCGGGGGGTACAGACCACCGGCTCGCCCCGGGTGTTGAACGACGTGTTGACCAGGACCGGCACCCCGGTCCGGGCGTGGAAGGCCTTCAACAAGTCGTAATAGCGGGGGTTCTGGTCGCGGCGGATCGTCTGGACCCGCGCCGTGCCGTCGACGTGGCGGACGGCCGGAATCCGGTCGGCCACCTCGGGCCGGACGTCGTGGACGAACAGCATGAACGGCGACACCCCGCACCCCGCGAACCAGCCGGCCGCCTCCTCCTCCAGGACCACCGGCGCGACCGGGCGGAAGTCCTCGCGATCCTTGATCTCGTTGAGCCGGCCCTGCATCGCCGCGTGGATCGGCGAGGCCAAAATCGACCGCGCGCCCAGGGCCCGAGGGCCGAACTCCATCCGCCCCTGGAACCAGCCGATCACCCGGTCCTCGGCCAGGATCGCCGCCGTTTCCCCGGCCACGTCGACCATCCGTCGGTAGGGGAGCTTCGACCAGCGGAGGAACGCTTCGATCGCGTCGTCCTCATAGCTCGGCCCGAGGAAGGCGTGATCCATCACGTAGTCTTTGCGCGTGGCGCCCCGCTCGCGGGCGTCGACCCAGAGGGCCGCGCCCAGGGCGGTCCCGGCGTCGCCGGCGGCGGGCTGGACCCAGACATTCCGGAACGGCGATCGGTCGCGGACCCGGGCGTTCATGACGCAATTCAGGGCCACCCCGCCGGCCATCGCCAGGTTGTCGGACCCCGAAGCCCCGTGGAGCCAGCGGGCCAGCTCGACCACGGTTTCTTCCAGGACGGCCTGGAGCGAGTGGGCGATGTCGTGATGACGATCCTCGATCGGTCCCCCCCGGACTCGCGACGGGCCGAACCGCTCGACCAGGCGGGGGCCTTCGATCGCGAATTGCCCGTCGGCCCCGAGGCGGATGATCTCGCGGAAGTCGGCGAGGTGGCGGGGCTTGCCGTGGGAGGCCAGGGCCATCACCTTGTACTCGTCCGACGACCGGAGGAACCCCAGGTAATCGGTCACGTCTTCATACAAGAGCCCGAGCGAGTGCGGCATGTGGACCTGTCCGAGCCATTCGAGGTCGGCCCCCCGGCCGACGGCGTAGCCGGTGGTCGCGCGCTCGCCCCGGCCGTCGAGGGTCATGACGGCGGCCTCCTCGAACGGCGACGGCAGGAACGCGCTGGCGGCGTGGGCCAGGTGGTGGGCCACGAAGTGCCATCGGAATTGCCCCCGGGCCTTGGCCCCGCGAAACCGGGCCTGCAAGTGGTGGGGGGCCCCGTCGACGAGCTGGCCGGGGGCGTTGGCGATCAGGGCCAGGAACAGGGGGTCCCAGGGCGACTCGAACCCGGCGGGCGTTTCCTGACCGGCCGGCTTGAGGGGCAGGGGGAGGGTCGCGTCGTCGCGGCGGCGGCCGAGGAGCAAGTAGGGATCATACGAGTAGGCGACGTGGGCGACGGCGGCCAGGTCGATCCCCGCCTCCTTCAGGCAATAGTCGATCGCGTGGAACGGCAGCTCCCAGGCCGCGAACGGGACCGGGCGCTTGCCGTGCTTGATGTGGGTGAACCGCTCCTCCTCGGCCGCGGCGATCACCCGGCCGTCCCGGACGAGGCAGGCGGCCGGGTCGTGGTAGGCGGCGTTGATCCCGAGCGTGTCCATCGGCGGCGAGTCCTTCCCGGGTCCGGTTCAGGCGAAGGCGAAGCCCGGCGCGACGGCCGACCGGCCGCCGGCGATCAGCGCGCGGGCGGCCTCGACGATCGCGCCGGGCGGCACGAGGCGGAGGCAGTCGTGGTGCCCCATCGGGCAGATGCTCTTGTAGCAAAGCTTGCACGGGACATCATGGAACAGGACCCGATGCGGGACCATCCACGGGGTATGCTGCAAGTTGGTCAACGCATAAAGGTCGACCACCGGCGTCCCCACCGCCGCCGCCAGGTGCGCGGGGCCGGTGTTGTTCGAGATCAGGACGGGGGCGGCCTCGATCAGGGCCGCGAAGTCGCCCAGTTCGAGCCGGCCGGCCAGCGAATCCGACGGGGCGCCCATCGCGGCCCGGATCGACTCGACCAGGTCCGATTCCGAGGCGTCCCCGGTGAAGATGATCCGAAAACCATCCTCGATCGCGAGCCGACGGGCGGCCTCGGCGAACCCCCCGGGCGGGTAGCGGCGCGACGGGGCGGTGGCGCCGGGGTGGATCAGGGCCCAGGGGCGATCGGGGCCGATCCCCAAGCGGCGGAGGAGCCCCGCGACCCGCCCCCGCGAGTCATCCGGGACGCGGATCGACAGCCGCTCGTCGAGCACGGTGGCGCCGACGGCGGCCACCAGGTCGAGCTGGCGGCGGGTTTCGTGGCGAATCCGCCGCTCGGGCTCGTCCTCGGGAATCCGGTCGGTCAGGAGCCGATACGGGTTCTCTCGGCAATGCGCCAGCCGGAGCGGTATGTCGGCCAGGTGGCAGAGCAGGGCCGCCGGGAGCGGGCTCTGGCTGTAGACGGTGAAGATCACGGCCGCGTCAAATTCAGATCCGCGAATATCCTCGATCATCGCCCGGTCGCCCCGGCCGTCGGGCCGGGCGGTCGCCTTCATCCAGGGGGCATCGTAGATGATGACATCATCAATCTCCGGGATCAGCCCGGCGACGGCCGCGCCCGAGGGGGACGTGAGCAAGGTCAAGCGGCGGCCGGGCCGGGCTCCTTTCAAGGCCCGGAGCGCGGGCGTGGTCATGAGGACGTCGCCGAGGGCGTCGAGCCGGACGGCGAGCACGCGGTCGGCCTCGGCCCAGGTCATGGTCGGCCCCCCGACACCGGGGCCGCCTGCGAGGACCAGATCCGCTCGATGGTCCGGGTGGTCGAGCGTTGGGGGACCAGGGGCAAGATCCGGACGACCCCGCCCAGCTCCTCGACCAGGGACGCTTCGGGGAGGCGGTCGCGGGTGTAGTCCCCCCCTTTGACGAAGACGTCGGGGCGGATGGCCCGGATCAAGGCGCAAGGGGTGTCCTCGTCGAACGGGACGAGGTGGTCGACGCAGCTCAGGGCGGCGAGGACCTCGACCCGGTCGTCCAGGGTGTTGATCGGCCGCGCGGGCCCCTTGAGCCGGCGGATTCCGGCGTCGGAGTTGACGCCGACGACCAGGATATCGCCCAGGGCCTTGGCGTCGCCCAGGTAGGTGACGTGCCCCCGGTGGAGGATGTCGAAGCAGCCGTTGGTGAAGACCACCCGGGCCCCTCGGCGGCGCTCGGCGTCGAGCCGGGCGACCAGGGCGGCCAGGTCGCCGGCCGGCTTGGACCCGGGCGCGACGCGGGCGGACAGCTCGCGGGCCGAGCAGGCGGCCGTCCCCTCCTGGCCCACGACCACCGCCGCGGCGGCCGAGGCCAGTTCCGCCGCGGTCGGCGTGTCGGCCCCGGCGGCCAGGCCCAGCGCCAACGCGGCCAGGTACGTGTCGCCGGCGCCGGCGGCCCGGGCGTGGTGCTCGGCCCGGGCGTAGGTCCGGTACGGCGGGCGGTCGCGCTCGACGACCAGGGCCCCGTCGACGTCGAGGGTCACGGCCGCGATCCGGGCGCCGGTCCGCTCCAGGATCAAGGGGGACGCCGCCGCGATCGCCTCGGCCCGGCCGGCGGCGGAAGGACGCGGGGCGTCGGACCCGAGCAGGGCGACGGCCTCGGCGTGGTTCGGCTTCACGGCGGTCGGGCCGGCCCGGCGATAGCTCGGCAAGTCCTTGGCGTCGACGATCAGGACCCGGGGGTTCCGCGCCTGGAGGTCGGCCAAGGCATCGATCACTCGGGGGGTCAAGATCCCATAACCGTAGTCCGACACGATCACGGCATCGGACGTGGCATGGGCTTCGGTCAGGCGGTCGATGAGCCGGCGCTCGGTCGCGGGGGCGACCGGGCCGGTGGACCCGCCATCGAACCGGACCAGGAGCTGCGAGGCGGCGACGACCCGGGTCTTGGTCAGGGTCCGGCGGCCGGGCTCGACGAGGAGGTCGTCCGCCGCGACGCCCCGGGCCCCGAGGGCCCGGCGGAGGGTGGCCGCCTCGGGGTCGTCGCCGACGACGGACAGGAAGCGGACCCGGGCGCCGAGGCTCCGGGCGTTGACGGCCGAGTTCGCCGCGCCTCCGGGGGCGTCGCGGCGGCCGTCGAGGGCCACGATCGGCACCGGGGCCTCGCGGCAGAGCCGGCCGGTGGTCCCATCCAGATAGGTGTCGAGCATGGCCTCGCCGATGACGAGGAGGTCGAGCCCGGCGAACGCCTCGATCAGGCGCGGGAGGTGGCGGGTCATGGTCGGGCTCCGGTGGGGGCGAGGTCGCCCGCCAGGATCAGGGCGGCGGCCTCGGCCAGGTCGGCGGCCCGGCCGTCGGGCGTCCGGCCGGGGGAAAGGTCCCATTCGGTCTCGTGGCCGTTGTCGAGCAGGATCGTCCGGCACCCGGCGCGGCGGCCGGCCTCGACGTCGTGGAGGATGTCGCCGACGAGCCACGACCGGCCGAGGTCGACCCCGTGCTCGGCCGCCGCCCGGAGGATCATCCCCGGCGCGGGCTTCCGGCAGTCGCAAGCCACGGCGAACGGCGCGACCGTCCCCTCGGGGTGGTGCGGGCAGTGATAGAAGCCGGCCAAGGGGATGCCGAGCTCGGCCAGGAGTTGGCGGATTCGCCCCTCGACCCCGGCCAGGGCCTCGCTCGGGAACCGCCCGAGCGCCACGCCGGCCTGGTTGGTGACGACGATCAGGCGAAATCCCGCCTCGTGGAGCCTCGGCAACCCCTCGGCGGACCCGGGCGCCAGGCGGACCCGGGCGGGGTCGACGTTGTACGGGACGTCGTCGATCAAGGTCCCGTCCTTGTCGAGGAACACGGCCCGGGCGGATTCGGGATGGGTCATGGCGAGGTCCACCCGCGCCGGGCGGCGTCCGCCGGGCCGAGGCTCTTGGAAGGGCGGGCGGGCGCCGCGACCTTGGCCCGCTCGGGGGCGACTTCGTCGTAGACCTCGGCCACCGCCCGGGCGATCCGGCCCCACGAGTAGAGGGCGTTGGCCCGACGGCTGGCCTGGCGGCCGAACTGGCGGAGGAGGTCGGGGTGGCGGAACAGCCGGGCCAGGCGGGCGGCCAGGGCTCCGGGGTCGTCGGGCGGGACGAGGTAGCCGGTCTCGCCGTCGACAACCGTGTCCTTGATCCCGCCGACGGCCGAGCCGACGACCGGGGTCCCGCACGCCATCGCCTCGACCGGCGTGATCCCGAACGGCTCGTACCAGGGGGTCGTGACGAACACGTCGGCCGCCGCGTAATAATGGCGGAGTTCGTCGCGGCCCCGGCTGCCGACGAAGGTCACGGCGTCCTCGACCCCTTCCCCGGCGGCGATGGCGCGGAGGCGGCCGATCTCGGGGGTGATGGCCGGGTCGGGGTCGGTCGCCTCGCCGCCGACGACCAGGAGGTTGGCCCCGATCCCGTGACCCTGACGGAGCCGGGCGAGGCCCCGGATCACGTTGTCGACCCCCTTGCGCGGGACCATCCGGCCGAGCTGGAGGATCAGCGGGGCGGCCGGGTCGAGGCCGAGGTGGGCCCGGGCGCGGTTCTTGGCGATCGGCCAGAACTCGGCCGGGTCGAACCCGCAGGGGATCGTGGCGACCCGGTCGGGGTCGGCCCCGTAGAGCCGGGTCAGGTCGTCGAGGTCCTGCGGGCACTCGGCGATGATCCGGTCGGCCTCGGCGACGGCCCGGTCCTCGATCGCCAGGCGGGCTTCGGGGAAGTCGTCGAAGCCCCCTTGATGGAGCCGGCGGACCCGCCCCAGGGCGTGGAACGTCACCACGACCGGCGCCCCGGTCGCCCGCTTCAGATCCAGGGCCACCAGCGCCGACAGGAAGAAGTTGGCGTGGATCACGTCATAAGGCCGGCGGCGGGCCGATCGCAGCGCCCAGGCGGCGAACTCGCCCATGTACGGCAGGAGGTCTTCCTTGCGGACCGGGGACGCCGGCCCGGCGGGGACGTGGACGACCCGCGCCCCTTCGGACCAGGGGACGACCTCGGGCCATCGGCCGGAGTCGCGGCGGGTCAGGACGTCGACCTCGTGGCCCATCGCCCCGAGCTGGCGGGCGAGCTGGCCCACGTACACGTTCTGGCCCCCGGAGTCGACCCCGCCGAGCGTGGCCAGCGGCGAGGCGTGCTCGCTGATGAGGGCGATCCGCCGGTGCGTCATCCGGCCCCCTTTCCCGACGCCGCCCCGAAGCCCGGCGCGACCAGGGGCCGGCCGGTCCGGCCCGCGACCTCGGCCAAGGTTCGCTCCCAGTCGGCGGCGAACCGCTCGATCCCGTACCGATCCCGGGCCGCCGCCCGCGCCCCCTCGCCCAGCCGCCGGGCCTCGTCGGGATGGGCCAAGAGGTCGCGGATCGGATCGATCAACCGATCCAGATTCGTATCCACATGGCCCGACACCCCGTTCTCGATGGCCGATGCCATCTCGGTCGTGGCGAGGCCGACGATCGGCAGGCCCACCATCATGGCCTCGATCACGGCCAGGCCGAGGCTGGTGTAGCGGATCGGGTTGAAGAAGAAGCGATATCGCGCCTCGAAGGCCGGCAGGTCGGGCGGGAAGACCTCGCCGAGCCCGCCGAGCGACCCCGCGTCCATGCCCACCAGGTCGAGCGGGACTTGCTCGCGGGCCCGCTCGAATACGTCCGCCCCGAGGCGTCGCCCGCGCGATCGGAGGTGGTTGATGACCACGATCCCGCGGGCAAGCTCGCCGGTGTGGCGGGCGTGGTCGGGCACGAAGACGCCATGCTCGATCACGCGGGTCGGGGTCGGCCCCGAGTCCCACATCAGGGCGTTGAACGGCGTGACGTGGACGAGCAGGCCGTCGGGGTCGGCGAACGGGTGGCGGGTGTCGGTCGGATGCCCCTGGGGCGGGTCGTGCTCCAGGTAGACCCGGGGGAGCCGTCGCTGGGCGTCGGACAGGATCGCCGGGCCGTCGACCTCGTGGTTGGCCCGGGTCTGGTAGAGGACGGCGTCGAACTCCTGGTCGCGGACCCGGTCGGCCGGCACGTCGCGGACGTTGGGGCCGAAGGGGAACGTCGCCCCCCGGCCGCCGTACCCCTCGCGCCCGCCGGGCTGGACGGGGAGCAGGAACTCGACGCCGGCCCGGGACAGGTAAAGGAGGTAGTTGCCGTGGATGTGCCAGGTGAGGACGCGGAGTGGTCGCATCTCGGTTCGATTCCCTTCCTTTCAACCTTTCAAGGGGCCGAACACGGCGTCGACCTCGGGGGCGACGGCCGGCGATGGCGCGGGCGAGCGGGTTTCACGGTCCAAGAGTTCGCCGGCCCGGGCCAGGACGGCGTCGGGGGAAACGCCGGCCGGGTCGCACAGGACGCGGTGGAGGTCGGCGTCGATCGGGGCCCAGCGGGCGGGGTTGTCGCCGGTCGACACGATCACGCTGGGGACCTTCAGCGCCGCGGCGACGTGCGACACCCCGGTGTCGTTGCTCACCAGGAGCCGGGCCCCGTCGATCAGGGCGGCCAGCGCGCCCAGGTCGGTCCGGCCGGCCAGGTCGAGGCTCGGGGCTTGCATGGCCCGGGCGACCTCGCGGGTCAGGCCCGCCTCGGCGGCCGTGCCGGTCAGGGCGACGCGCAAGCCCCGGGCGGCCAGGGCGTCGGCCACGGCGGCGAAGTGTCGGGCCGGCCAGCGGCGTTCGGGGACGCTGGCGCCGGGATGGAGGCAGGCATAAGCGCGCGGTCCGAGGTCGCCGGCCCCGTCGATCGCGGCCAGGGCCGCGCGGTCGGCCGCGTGGAGGGGGAATTCCAGGTGTTCCCCCCTCGGCCTCGCCCCGAGGAACTCGACCAGCGCGAGCAGGCGGCGGATCTCCAGGCCGTGGTCGGGCCAGGGGAGGGACAGGTCGGGATCGAGCCGGTAATCCCCCGAGAGGAAGAACCCGGCGGCCCGGCGGGCGCCGAGGAGGGCGACGAGCGGATTGACGACCGGGCCGCTCCCGTGGAGCTGGATGGCCAGGTCGAACCGCTCGGCCTGGATCTCGGCGAGGAAGCCGGGAATCCGGCCGATCTCGGGGGCCCGCTCGGGGAGCCCGGGATAGCCGGGAAACTCGCGGAAGCCGTCGAGGTACGCGGCGAACCGCCCGACGAACCCCCGCGCCCAGGGGAGGCCGATCAGGACGATCTCGGCGTCGGGCCAGGCCGATCGGAGGGCCCGGAACGCCGGCACGGCGCACAGGAGGTCGCCGAGCCGCAAGGCCCGGAGGACGGCGACCCGACGGGGCGGCGGCCCCTCGATCCGGGGATGACTGTCACCACCATGCATGCGCGACCATCCCTCGGGCACCGACGGATCGGCCGTGGGGGCCCATCGGCCAGGCTTTGCCGCCCCTCGAATCGGGCGGCGCGGGGGTTCCGGCCCCAACACCGTCCGCCCGGGGGATCACGCCCCGGGTCCCATGTCGCCGGACCGTGACGCGGCCCGGCCTCCGTCATTTCGCCCCGCCCCGGAGAGCTTTTCCGTCCCGTTTGATGGGGGCCGTCCGGGCAAGGCGGGCTGTCTCCTGAGCAATTGATATACCATCATGAGGGAGAAGACAAGGGGGGACCGCCGCCGCCGCCCCGGGGCCGACCGGAGGGGCCCCGCCGGCGGGCCGGCCGATTCAGCCCGGGAGGGCGCGGAGCGCGGCGAGGACCCGTTCGAGGGCATCCCAGCTCACCGGCTTCTCGAGGAAGCCGGTGACGCCGGCGTCGCCGATCCGCCGCTGGTTGACGGCGGTGACGTCGCCGGTGAGGGCGAAAATCGGCAGGCCGCGCAGCGCCGGGTCGGCGCGGAGGGCGCGGGTGGCCTCGGCCCCGTCCATGACCGGCATGTTCACGTCCATGAGGATGGCCAGCGGGCGCTCGGCGCGGACCAGGTCGAGGACCTCGCGGCCGTTGCCGGCCTCCAGGGCGCGGAAGCCCATCCTCCGGAGGACCTTGGCCAGCGCTTGCCGGCTGGAAACGTGGTCCTCGGCGATCACGATGGCGCCCGCGGGGGGCGGCGCGTCGACCGGGGGGGCGACTTCCGAGGAGGCCGGCCCGGCCGGGACCAGGACCGAGGCGGGCAGGACCAGGGTGAAGGTGCTCCCCCGGCCCGGCTCGCTGGTCAGGGTGATCTCGCCGTGGAGCAGGTTCGCCAGCCTCAGGCAGATCGCCAGGCCCAGCCCGGTCCCCTCGCCGACCGGCCGGTGCGGGTTGGCGACCGTGGCGAACTCGTCGAAGATCCGCCGCTGATCGACCGCGTCGACCCCGACGCCGGTGTCCTCGACGGCGATCCGGACCTGATCGGCGTCCCGGGAGGCGTGGAGCCGGATATGGCCGGCCTCGGTGTAGCGGAGGGAGTTGGACAAGAGGTTGCTGAGGATCTGCTTGAACTTGGCCCGGTCGGTCTCCAGGGTCGCCCCGGCCAGCTCGCCCGGCTCCAGGGAAACGTCGAGCCCTTTGGCCCGGGCCTGCGGCTCGATCCCCGAGAGGCACTCGCCCAGGATCGCCCCGAGCGGGAACCGCGAGGCCACCGCCGGGGTCGCCCCGGCGTCGATCCGGGCCAGGTCGAGCAGGTCGCCGAGCAGGTCGAGCACGTTGCCCACGGCGTGGCGGATCGTCCGGAGGTTGTGCTCGACCTCGGGGTCGGCGTTGCCCTGGAGGTGCAACTCCAGGAGCCGGGCGGCCAGGACCACGGCGTTCAGCGGCGTCCGGGCGTCGTGCGAGAGCGCCGAGAGCAGCCGGGTCTTGTGCCGCGACGCCTCCTCGGCCAGCTCGAGCTGCTGGTCCAGCGCCGCCTCGAGCTGGACCCGCTCGGTGATGTCCAGGCAGGACCCGAGGTAGCCGAGGAACTCGCCGCGCGGGTCGTGGTAGGGGATGCCCCGGTCGATGACCCATCGGTACTGGCCGTCGTGGTGGAGCAGGCGGAACGTGGCCTCGAACGGCCGGCGTTCGAGGAACGCCGCGAAGTAGGTCGAGATGTACGGGTCGCGGTCCTCGGGGTGGATGCCCTCGGTCCAGCCCAGGCCGGCGCCGATCTCATGCTCCGCGGTCTTCCCCCGGAAGTCGTACCAGGGCTGGTTGAAGTAGTCGTAATGGCCCTCGGTGTTGGACCGCCAGGTCAGGACGGGCGACTGCTCGGCGATGTCCCGGAACCGGGCCTCCGAGGCGGCCAGGTCGTCCTGCAACCGCTTGCGGTCGGTCAGGTCGCGCATCACCTTGCCGAAGCCCCGATGGGCGCCGGACTCGTCGTGCAAGGGCGAGACGATCCCGGAGCACCAGATCCGCGCGCCGTCCTTGCGGACGTGCCAGCGCTCGTTGAGGGCCCGGCCCTCGGCCAGGGCCGTCGACCGCTCCTGCTCGGGCACCCCGTCGCGGACGTCCTCGGGCGTGTACAGGCTCGCCATCGGCCGCCCGACGACCTCGGCCTCGGCATGGCCCAGGACCTGCTCCGAGCCGGCGCCCCAGCTCGTGATTAGGCCGGCGGGGTCGGTCGTGAAGATCGCGTAATCCCGGACATTGTCCATCAGCAGGCGGAGGTGGTCTTCGTTCCGCCGCGAAGGGCCCGGATCGCTGGTGGGGGACGGCATGCGACCCTCGGATTCGTCGGGGGGCAAGCTCGGCTGGGTCCGCGACCCGGCCGCGACGGAGACGGAGACGGAGACGGAGGCGGAGGCGGAGGCGGAGGCGAAGGCGAAGGCGAAGGCGAAGGCGAAGGCGAAGGCGAAGGCGAAGGCGAAGGCGAAGGCGAAGGCGAAGGCGAAGGCGAAGGCGAAGGCGAAGGCGAAGG
>JAABUQ010008130.1_pt1 | contig 14854 bp, 9 predicted proteins | sample 5560001 | NCBI WGS metagenome assembly JAABUQ01 (sample SAMN10711888, study PRJNA513371) | rock metagenome | isolation source: Antarctica rocks | place: Antarctica: Victoria Land, Finger Mt nord | collected 2015-12-18 | reverse complement strand
AACGACCCCTGGCGAGAGCCGGTTTTGAGAAATTCCCGGGGGGACGTTAAGCACCACCACCATGTCAGGAGGTTCTTCTTTACTCAAGTCGTTTTCTCGGTTCGCCTTATCTCAATTGGCTTAATGCCATTCACCCAAGAGCCAGAATCTCTCGGACGAGAGTCGGCGTCCTGCGAAAGTCTAGTACACGACCCGCCGGAACGCCGTTCGCTTGCACGGAACCCGGGGCGTTGTCAAGGTCTGTAGGCTCCTGGGCAAGCCCTCAAAGGCTCCGGGCCGAGGTCTCCGAGGGGGAGCAAGCCCTCGACGCCGGCCCTGCCGAGATCAAGGCCGTGACAGCACCCACCCTGGAGCGCTGGTCGACCTTGCGAGACAACGGGTCGGCCTTCGGATCGCCGAGTCGGGTGACCCAGGTCCGTGAGACGCTGCCCTCGACCGGGTCTCCCACCGCGTCAAGGGTGGGCTTCACCGGAAAGCCACGGTCATCCTGGAGCCGCGGGATTACGGCCGATGGCTCGATGACGAGTCTCACGGTCCCAAGTCTCAACCCGAAACTCGGACATCAATATATTCGAATGAAATCTTGATGGGTCCTGGGATCAGGCCCGCGCGGCTTCCAGTTCCTCCCAGCGGCGATAGGTCTCGGCCAGGTCACGCTCCAGGGCGTTCAGCCGCGCTTTGGTTCGGGCGATGTCGGCGCCTTCGCGGCGGTAGAACTCGGGGGCGGCCATCGTGCGGTGCAGCGCGGCCTGCTCGGCTTCGAGGTCCTCGATGCGGCGGGGAAGGGTGTCGAGCTCGCGCTGGTCGCGGGAGCTGAGCTTGCGGGGCTGGTCGCGAACCGGGCGGACGGCGGCCGGCTTGGGGGCGGCGGGCGTGGGGGCTTCGGACTCGCGCTGACGCATCCCATCGTCGTAACCGCCAGCGTACTCCCGGACGCGGCCGTCGGGGTCGACCGTGAGGGTGCTGGTGACGACGTTGTTGAGGAAGGCGCGGTCGTGGCTGACCAGGAGGATCGTACCGGCGTAGTCCAACAGTAATTCTTCCAGGAGTTCCATCGTTTCCAGGTCGAGGTCGTTGGTCGGCTCGTCGAGGACCAGGACGTTGGAGGGCTTGGTGAAGAGCTTCGCCAGCAAGAGGCGATTCCGCTCGCCGCCGGAGAGGTAGCGGGCCGGGGTGCGGGCTCGCTCCGGGGCGAACAGGAAGTCCTGGAGGTAGCCGATGATGTGCCGGGGCTGGCCGTTGATGATCAGGTTCTCGTAGCCGTCGCCGACGTTCTCCTGGACGGTCTTGTCCTCGTCGATGACCGCGCGGAGCTGGTCGAAGTACGAGACCTCCAGCCGGGTGCCGAGACGCACCGTGCCCGCCTGCGGCGTCAACTGGCCCAGGAGCAGGCGCAGCAGGGTCGTCTTGCCCGCGCCGTTGGGGCCGACGATGCCGACCTTGTCGCCGCGCATGATGGTGACGTGGGCGTCGCGGATCACGGGGTGGTCGTCATAGGAGAAGCCAAGGCCCTTGGCCTCGGCGACCAAGGCGCCGGAGCGCTCGGCCTCGGTCGCCTGGATGCGGGCGGCGCCGGTGCGCTCGCGGCGGTCAGCGCGTTCGCGACGCATGCGCTCCAGGGCCCGCACGCGCCCCTCGTTGCGGGTGCGCCTGGCCTTGATCCCCTGCCGGATCCAGGCCTCCTCCTGCGCCAGCTTCTTGTCGAAGAGGGCCTGCTGCTGCGCCTCGGCCGCCAGCGCCGCCTCCTTGCGCACCAAGAAGGTCGGGTAGTCGCAGGTCCAGTCAAACAGCTTGCCGCGGTCGATCTCCACGATGCGGGTGGCCAGCGCCTGGAGGAACACACGATCGTGGGTGACGAAGAGGAGCGTCCCCTCGAACCGGAGTAAAAAGTCTTCCAGCCAGCGGATCGCGTCGATGTCGAGGTGGTTCGTCGGCTCGTCCAGCAGCAGGACGTCCGGGTCGCCGACGATCGCCCTGGCCAGCAGAACCCGGCGCTTCATGCCGGTGGAAAGCGCCTCGAACGCCGCGTCGGGGTCGAGCCTCATGCGCGTGAGGACCCGCTCGACCCTGGGCCGCTGGTTCCAGTCCTCGCGGTGCCCGGCCGGAGTGCCGTCCCCCTCGCCTTCCAGCCCGGCGGCGACCTCCTCGAAGATGGTGCCGGTGTGGCCGGCGGGGACCTCCTGCGCCAGGTTGGCGACGCGCACCCCCGTTTGTCGGGCGACCTCGCCATCGTCGGGGGCGAGGTCGCCACGGATCAGGGCCATCAGGGTCGACTTGCCCACGCCGTTGCGGCCGAGGAGGCAGACCCGCTCGCCCCGCTCGACCTGCAAGTTCGCCCGCTCCAGCAGCAGAGGGCCGCCCCGGCTGACGCTGACCTCCCGCAAGCTCACCAACGCCATGGACCGCCCCCCCGGACCCCGCCCTTTCCCGACGCGTCGCGCCCGTCGAGTATGCCACGAGGACCCCCCCATCGTCAGGCCGAGCCTCACCGATTTCCGGGGACGTGTGGATCGCGATCCCGGAAATCGACGGGGAGATTGGCTTTGTTGCGTGCGATCCGTCGCGAGAAGGTTTCTGGTTTCCCTCGGATTAAGCCGCCCAGGTCGGTGGGGTATTTCGGGTCTTCTACACATAGCCTTCATCAAATCACAATGACGGCGGGCTAGACTTCTCCGCGGCGGTTTCGGTGATCCCGGTCCTCCGCCCCATCGGACGGGAGACCGCCTGCCCGCCGAGGAGGCTCGCATGCCCCCGAAGGTGCCCACCGATCGAGGGTCGGACGAACAATCGATCAAATCCCGGCAGAGCCTGTTGTACGTAGCCACAGCGGATGTCGAGGCGGGCCCCCGCCCGTTCGCGGTTCTCCTGAAGGAGACTCCCTCGGCGCCGTTTTCGATGACGACGAAACTGGCCCTTGGCGGCGTCTCTCTTCTGGTCGTGTCCCTGCTGGTCGCCTCGCTCACCGTGGGCCCAGCGCCGCGAACGCATGTCCGGCCGCCGCGTCCCGACTCCTGGGTCGATCGCTCGTCGACCACGGTGGGGGATTCGCCGGTGGTGGCGCCGGCGGACCCCGTCGCCGTCGCCTCGCAGGCCCCGACGCCGGCCGCGATCCCCCCTTCGACACCCACCGCGAAGGCCCCGGCCGTCGTGCCGGCACCGGCCGCGACGGCTCTCGCGACTCCCACGCCGAGAACGGGTGGGTCGGCACGCGCGGTGGTCGATCCGCCCGGGAAGCTGCAAGGGGTCATCATGGGTACGGACGGCTCCCTCAACGACTCCGGGAACACCAAGTTCAAGGCGTTCGACGGAAACGTCGACACGTATTTCGAGCCCCCCGACGGAACTTGGGGATGGGTCGGACTGGACCTGGGCATCGCCCGAAAGATTACGCGCGTGGGCTTCGCTCCCTATAAAGGTCAGGGCCATTTGATGGATGGCGCCACCTTCGAGGGGGCGAATCGCGACGACTTCTCCGACGTCATCTTTCTCTACGGCGTGAACGCTGCCCCGGCGGGCGGGCAGATGTCCTACCAGGACCTCCTGCCGCATAAACCGGTTCGCTACGTCCGCTACCGGTCCGCCAAGGGGGGTCGAAGCAACATCGCCGAGGTGGAATTCTTCGGCCAGTGAGGGCGCGGACCCCAGGTCCGAGAAGCGCCGCCTTGCGGGTTGGAACCTAAAGAGTTAAGATCGAAGGTCACGTTGACCTTCGGCTCTTTTCTCTGGAATCCTCCGCGATGACCGTCCGCACGGCTTGCCGCTGCGCCGCCCTGGTCGGGGCGATCCTGGGACAAGGCTGCGGCCGACGGGAAGCGCGGCCTCTTGCTGGCCCCGCGCGGCCCGACGGGGTCACACTCGAAGCCCGGCGACCTCCGTCCCCGACAGGCGAGGCGAATCCGCCCGATGCTCCGACGATCCGCATCCGCCCGGACTCGGTGGCGCTGGCGCCGGGCGATCCCGGCGTGCAACTGCTGGCCGACGGTCCCGTCGCTGGCGGTGGGCGTGGCGACTGGACGGGCGCCGTCGCCTGGGAGGTCGAGCCCGAGGGGGTGGTCGCCGTCGGCGCCGACGGCTATGCCCATCCGATCGGGCCGGGCCGCGCGACGGTCCGCGCGGTCTTCGGTCTGGACAAGGCGGAGGCGGCCATCTCGGTGGCCCCGAGCCCGGGCAGGGCGTGGGACTTCGCCGCCGACGTGGTCCCCATCCTCACGCGCTACGGCTGCAACGCGGGGGGCTGCCACGGCAAGGCCGACGGCCGGGGCGGCTTCCACCTGTCCCTCTTCGGCTACGACCCGGAGGGGGATTTCCTCCACCTGACCCGCGACGACTCCGGGCGCAGGGTCTCGCCGTTCCGGCCTGGGGAAAGCCTCGTGCTCGGCAAGGCGACCGGCCACATCCCCCACGGCGGCGGGCCCCGGTTCCCGGCCGACTCCGACGCCTATGAAACCGTACGCGACTGGATCGGGGCCGGGGCGCCGCAACGTTCAGGCGCGACGCATGGCCCGCTCACGGCACTGGCGATCGAGCCGGCCTCGGCACGGCTGGAAGGGCCCGGGCCCCGGCAATTCCGCGTCGAGGCCCGTTACGCCGACGGGCACCGTCGCGATGTGACCCGGCTGGCGTCCTTCCGCGTCAACGACGACTCGGCGGCCCAGGTCGACTCCAATGGCAAGGCGACGCTGCTGCGGAGGGCCGAGACCGACGTGGTCGTCCGGTATCAGTCGCAAGTCGCCGTGGCCCGGCTCTCCACGCCGATCAATCCGGACCTGGCGTTCGACTTCGCGAAGGTTCCCCGGCGGAACCTCAACGTCGTCGATCGCGAGCTGTTCAAGCGGCTGGAGGCGTTGAAGGTTCCGCCCAGCCCGAGGGCCTCCGACGCCGCCTTTCTGCGCCGCGCGAGCCTGGACCTCGACGGCCGCCAGCCGACGCCCGAGCAGGTGCGTGAGTTCCTCAAGGACGACGACCCCGGCAAGCGGGCGAAGCTCGTCGACCGCCTGCTGGCCGACCGCGATTTCGTCCGGTTCTGGCAGATCAAGCTGGGCGACATGCTGCAGATCAGCAATGCCCGGTTCGGGGTCGGGGCGATCCGCTATCACGACTGGATCCACGAGTCGTTGACAGCCAACCGGCCCTGGGACCAGGTCGTCCGCGCGCTCTTGACGGGCGTCGGCGACCCGACCGCGGCGGAAGGGGGGCCGGTCAATTATGCTCTGGACGGGGCCGACGCCAAGATTCAGGCCGAGCAGACGGCCCGGCGGTTCCTGGGCCTCCGCCTGCGCTGCTGCCAGTGCCACGACCACCCCTTCGATATCTGGACCCAGGACGACTACTACGGGCTGGCCGCCTTCTTCGCCAAGGTCGGCCGCGACGGCGCAGCGCCGGGGCGGATGGGCAAGGTGCTGGTGAAGGTCGACCCGAAGGGGCAACTGGAGCACCCGCGCACCCACAAGGCGGCGGAGCCGAAGATCCCCGGCGGACCCGCCCCGAAGCTGGCCGAGCAGGACGACCCGCGTGCCGCGCTGGCGGACTGGATGATCGGGCCCGACAACCCGTTCTTCGCCCGCGCCGCCGTGAACTGGGTCTGGGCGCAGCTCTTCGGCGGGGGGCTCGTCGAGCCGGCCGACGACCTCTCGCGCTCCAACCCCCCGGTCCATCCGGAGTTGCTCGACGCCCTGGCGGCTCACTTCGTCGCGCACAGGTACGACCTCCGCGACCTGGTCCGCACGATCGCCACGTCCGAGGCGTACGGCCTGTCCGCGGCGACGGTCCCCGGCAACGAGTCAGACACCCGGCTCTTCTCGCACGCGCTGCCCCGCCCCCTGACGGCTCACCAGATGGCCGACGCCCTGGCGCAGGTGACCGACGTGCCCAATCGCTTCGGGGCGCTGGGGGCCCGAAGGGCCTTGGATCTCCGCGACCCGACCACGCCCAGCGCGATCCTCGACACCTTCGGCCGCTGCCCACGCGTCGACGGCTGCTCGACCGTTGGCCCTGTCGCGCTCAGCCTGCGGCAATCCCTGATGCTGATCGGCGGCGAGGCCGTGGAAGCCAAGGTGCAGGACCGCCGCGGCTACCTCGCGAACCTCCTGGAGCTGGCCCCTTCCTCCGCCGACATCGTCGAGAACCTGTACCTGCGCTCGCTCTGCCGGCCGCCGACCGCCGAGGAGCTGGCCCACTGGACGCGCGAGCTGTCGGCCGCGAAATCCCTGCCCGACGCGGCCGAGGACCTGTTCTGGGGCCTGCTGAACTCACGCGAATTCGCCTTCAACCACTGACCCGGAACGGAGCCCCCCCATGCCATTCGGGACGGATCGCCGCGACTGCCCGGGCCCGAGCCGACGCGCCCTGCTGCGGGCCGGCCTGCTCACCGCCTGGGGCCTCGGACTCGACGACTTCCTGCGGCTCCGCGCCTCGGCCGAGGCCCCGGCGCACGGCCGCAAGCCCGGCGCGCCCGATGCCAAGGCCAAGGCCAAGGCCAAGGCCAAGGGCTGCATCCTGATCTGGTTGTCCGGGGGGGCGTCGCACATCGACACCTTCGACCCCAAGCCCGACGCCCCGGCCGACGTGCGCGGCGAGTTCCAGCCGATCGATACCGCCGTCGCCGGTTGCAAGATCAGCGAGGTCTTCCCGAAGCTGGCGGGCGTGCTGGACCGGACCACGCTGATCCGCGGCGTCACCTCGCCGGAAGCAGACCACGACCGCGCGGCGCATCACCTGCTGACGGGATACCGGCCGAGCCCGGCCCTGGTGTATCCCAGCTTCGGCAGCGTCGTGGCCAAGACGCGGGGTTCGGCCGGCGGGGTCCTGCCGCCCTATGTCGCGGTGCCCGCGGCGCCCCTCTTCTCGACCAGCGGCTATCTGACCCCCGCCTTCGACCCCTTCGCCGTGGGCGAGGACCCCAACGGCGCGGGCTTCCGCGTCCGCGACCTCACGCCGCCGGACCGCGTCACGCTCGACCGCCTGAAGCGGCGCAAGGGGATGGTCAAGGCGATCGACGGCTTCACGCGCGAAGTCCCCAATACCCCCCTGACGGCCGCGCGCGACCAGTTCGCCGCTCAGGCGTATGACCTGCTCACCTCCGCCAAGGCGCAGGCGGCCTTCAAGATCGCCAACGAGCCGGACGAGGTTCGCGACCGCTACGGCCGGACTTCGATGGGCCAATCGTGCCTGCTGGCGCGCCGGCTGATCGAGGCGGGGGTTGCCTTCGTCACGGTCCGCGACGGCGGGATGGGCCAGCTTGGCTGGGACACTCACGCGCAGAACTTCCCGACGATCAAGACCACCCTCGCGCCACCGCTGGACCAGGGCGTGTCGGCCCTCCTCGCCGACCTGGCCGAGCGGAACCTGCTCGATCGCACGCTGGTGGTGATGATGGGGGAGTTCGGTCGGACACCCAAGATCAACCCGGCGGCCGGCCGCGACCACCACGGCCGCGCCAACAGCATCCTGCTGGCCGGCGGCGGGATGCCCGGGGGGCTCGTCCTGGGCCGAACCGACTCTCGCGGCGATTCCCCGGTCGATCGGCCCGTCACCCCGGCCGACCTCGCCGCCACTGTCTACACCGCGCTGGGGATCGACCCGAACCTCCAGTTCGAGACCCCCGACGGCCAGCCGATCCGGCTGGTCGACAAGGGCACGGCGATCCGCGAGCTTTTCTGAACGGGAAGGCGGCTCCGCATTCCGCCGCGTCCCGGATCGGAATCGGGAAATCCCGCATGCCGAGGTCATGGGAACCCGCCTGAACTCGGCGATCGTCCAAACTCGGGGGACATGGGGTTCGTTCCGCGCCGGCCGGGCCTTCACGTCGTCGAGGGGGGTCGCTCCGGGGCCCAGGGCCAGGAGGCGGAGGAAACCGCCACGACTCCCCGAGTCGCCGTTGACGGCTTGACCCCCGCAGCGGCGAGTGTAAGATTATTTCTGTCAGGACTGTTGGTTCGGGAAAGGCGGAACGAGCCGTGGAACTCACGCCAGCGGCCAGGAAATTCGTGCTCCACTGGGGAGAGATGGGCCAGGCCTGGGGCATCAACCGGACCATGGCGCAAGTTCACGCCCTGCTGTTCGTGTCTCCCGAGGCCCTTGACGCCGAGGAGATCAGCCAACTGCTGGACGTGAGCCGATCCAACGTTTCGACGAGCGTGCGGGAGCTGATCACCTGGGGCGTGATCCACCGCAAGCACGTCATTGGCGACCGCCGCGACCGTTTCGAAGCGCTCAAGGATGTGATGGAGACGTTCCGCGTCATCATGGCGGAGCGGAAGCGTCGCGAGATGGACCCGACCATCGCCCTGCTGGAACACTGCGTGGCGGAGGCCAACGCGGGCGGGCCCGCCGAGGCGTATACCGTCGCGCAGCTCAACAAGATGCTCGAATTCACGAGGATGGTCACCGTCTGGTACAGTCAGATCGACCGCCTGCCGACCTCGGCGCTGGAGCGTCTCTTCCGTGGGGGCGCGAAGCTCGCCAAGGTTTTCGGAACGGGCACTGCGGCGCCCGAGGCGGCGGAAGTCTCCTCCTGATCGGGGTGGTTCCCCGGTCGTTCAGGGCGCCTTCGCCGCCGGAACAGGTGCTGGTGGCGGTGGCGGTGGCGGTGCGGGGGCGACCGCGGCGGCGGGCTTGGGCGCGGGGGCGCCGGTGCCTCCCTGCGTCTTGACGGTCTCTTCCAGGGGGCCGATGACGTCGACCTCGAAGAAGTGGTCGAACAGGCCCTCGGCGTCGGCGAGTTGCGCCTGCGCGGTCTTGGTCAGGATCGGCCGCCTGAGCTTCAGCTCGCGCTGGTCGGCGGCGGCCTTCTGGCGCATCTTGCCGATTCGCTCCTCGAAATCCTTGCGCGTCGGCAGCTTGTGGAACTGGGCGATCAGGGTCCTGGCGTCCTCCCAGTTGGCGGCTTCGGTACGCGACTTGATCCGTGCGATCAGCCGGGCGCGGATGCCGACGAGGTCGATCAGCTCGTCGCGGATCGCGTCGACAGCGCTCTCCAGCGCGACGGCCTCGGGCTTGGGCTGGACCGGGACAACCTGCTCTCCGGCGGTCTCGCCCGGCATCACGGGGATCTCGACGAGGGGCTCGTTGCTGCCGGCCAGCAGCCTGAGCGAGATCAGGCGGTCGGAGAACCCGGCGGGCAGGACGATCCGCCCCTCGCGGTCGGTGATGCCCACCTCGCGCGGCGAGCCATCGGGGAGGTTGCGCACCGTCAGGACGTATCCCGCGGCGGGTTTGGGGGGCGTGGGCTCGGTCCGGTCGGCCGGGTCGCGCTTGCCTTCCGGCGGGACGACGAACCGGAACCGCGTCGGGTTGTTCGCCGGCTTGATCCCCAGGGCGATGACCCGCGACGACCTTGCCTGCCGGGTGAGCGGGCTCTTGAGGCCGCTGACGATCGCGCACCGCGCGACGGGCCCATCCATCTCCTCGATGCGCAGGAAGGCGTGAGGCACGTCCTTGATGGCTGGCCGTCCGTCCTTTGACCGCGCGATCGAGCCGTCGCTGGCATAGCTGATGCGGACGATGCGGAAGGACGAGCCCTTGGCAACCACCCGCCCGATCGGGTCGCCGGTGGGGAGGCTGGCCCCCTGGACGTTGATCTTGACGCCGCCGCCGACCTGCTCGCCGATGTCCGCCACGGGACTGAACAGCTCCAGCGTCAGGTTCAGCAGGACACGCGGGGCGTCGGCCGGGTGCGGGGCGTGGTGGCGGATCGTCGGGCTGAGGCGCAGGCTCGTCGCGTCGAACTCCCGGCCCGCCAGGATGTACCCGTCCTTGCCGTCCGGCCCGATCGCGATCAGCCAGCCCTTGTCGACCTCCTGGGCCGGCTTCACGACGGCGTCGGGCTGCACCGCGTCGATGTCGCCGCCCAGCAGCGGCCCGGGCCCCTCGGCAACGTCGATCTCCCAGGGGGGGCCGACGAACCGTTGCGTCAGCGCGTACCACGACGACAGCAGGCCGTCGAGCCCCTTCTCATCGAGCCTCGCCTTGGGGTCGACCGCCACCCAGACGCGGATCTTGTACGGCCTGGCGCCCAACTCCTCGGCACTGAGCTTCGCGCCGGGCTTGGCCTTGGGCTTCTCCACGGCCTTGGGAGCCGGAGCGTCGGCCTTCGCGGCCTCCGCAGGCGGGCTTTCCGCCTTGGGGGCGTCCGTTGCGGTTGCGGCGGGCTTGGCGTCGGCTTTGGGCGACTCCGCGGGCTGGGGCTTGGGGGCCTCCCGCGCAATGGCGACGAACGAGAGCGCGGCGACAGCGACAGCGACGAGGAGGGCGGCGGCCCGGGTCGCCGACACCATCACCAGGGGTCTTTGGCGTACCAAGGCGCGATCTCCCAGGTTTCGATCCCTTGATAAAGCTGGTCGGTCGTGGCGGCTGGGCCGCTCAGGCGGGCGCGCCAGGCGTAGTGGTCGGCGATCTGCCAGAGGGGGAGGATCGGCAGCTCGTCTCGTGATTCGGCGTCGATCTGGAGCAGGGTCGCCTTGGCCGAGGGGCCCTCGCCGGCCTGCTCCAGTTGCAGCAGCAGTTGGAGAATGCGCGGGCTGGCCAGGGCCGCCAGGCCGTCGGAGTCGGCCGGGGCGTCATAGCCGGGGCAGAGCGCCGGCCCGGCGTCGAACGAGGGCTCGACCATCCTCGTGGCGCGGTAGGCCAGGTCGAACCGCCTGCCGGTGGCGAGGTCTTCTTCCAGGAGGGCCGGCGGGTGCTCGACCGCCTTGACCACGACCCCCGCGGTCTTCAACGCCTCGACGATCTTGGGCACGACGACCTGCGCCTCCGGGATGGCCGGATAGTCCATCGTCAACTTGATCGCGTTGAGGCCGAGTTCCTTCTTCGCCGCCACCACGAGCATCTTGGCCAGCAGGGGGTCGTATTCCAGCGGCTTGACGTTGGGGGCGTCGGCGTAGCTGCCCTTCGGGAAGGGTCCGTCGGAAGGGACGTTCTCGCCGCCGAAGGGCCCCTTCAGGATGTTCTCCCCGAGTAGGCCCTTGCGGTCGATCGCGTAACAGAGACCGCGCCTGAGGGCCCGGTTGCGCAACACCGGATTGCGGCCGTCCAGCGCGATGCGGTGGAGAGTCGGGTGGGCGTAAGTTCCCAGCTTGATATCAGGATTCTTGGCCAGGGCCCCGACGCGGTCGACCGGCACGCGTTCGATCAGGCTGACCTCGCCGCGCAGCAAGGCCCCCAGGGCGGCGTTCTCGTTGGCCTGGCGGAGTTCGCGGACATGCTTGATCTTCGGGGGCGCGATGCTCGCCGACGAGTCGGAGACGCGGACGCGGACCATCGCATCGGTCGCGCCTTCCCAGCGATAGGGGCCATCGCCCACCGGCTGGCGGCCGGCGCCCGGGACGCTCGCCCAGCCGTCCCAGGCGGCGTGCGCCGGGCCGACCAGCAGAAGGAGCCACGATTCCGGCTTCAAGGGGACGCGGGTCAGCCGGACCTCGACGCGCGACTCCTCGGTCGCCTCCACCCGCTCCAGCAGGTCGGCCCAGCGGGCGTTGTAGCCTGGAGACCGCGGGTCGGCGCGATCGGTCAGGGCCCGCACCACGTCGATGGCCGCGGCCGGGCGCGTCCCGTCGGACCAGGGCAAGGCCGGGCGGACCGTCACGTTGATGCGCTGGCCGAGCATCCCCAGTTCGACCGCGGCGGCGAGCTGCCCCGGCGCGGTCCCCTTGAGGGCCTCTTCCCCCTCGTCGACCAGCACGGGCAGGTACAGCAGCCGTGCCAGCCGCGAGGCCGCCGGGGAGCGCGCCCAGGGGCCGATCAGGCCGGCGGAGATCTTCGAGGGGTTCTTGCTCGCGCGATCCTCGGCGGCGCGGGGGAGGTCCACGACGCCAACGTCCAGCGTCGTCGAGGCCCGAAACGCCTCCTCGAACTTGGCGGCAGCCCCGTCCAGCGCTGGCCAGACGCGCATCGCCTCGGTCAGCGACTCCAACCGCTCGGGGGCGGTGGCCTTCGCGGCCTGATCGACCAGTTGCCTGGCGCGGTTCACCAGAAGGTTGCGCGACTCCTTGGTCGCGCCCGCGGTCGGCGCGATCTTCTCCATCTCGTGCAGGAACCGCCGCGCCTGCGGGAAGGCCCCGGCCTGGAACGCCTTGGCGATCTGCGCCGCGTAGACGCCGACCATCGTGTCGGAAAGCTTCGGGTAGGACGGACGCCGCTCCGCAAGCTCCCGCAGCAGTCGCAAGCCGCGCTCGCCGTCATTCTCGGCCAGGGCTTGCGACCCTTCCTCGTACAGGAGCTTGTCGACGTGCTCATCGACCCCGGGCCAGGTCGGGTTACGCGACTTCGCCGCCAGGAAGTGCTCGAAGGCGCGGGCGTACTCCTGCTTCAGCAGGAGGGCGTCCCCCTTGGCCAGCAGGATGTCCTCGTAATAGTCGATGCCGCGGATGTTCTTGCGGCTGACCTTGAAGTCGCGAAGGTCGCCCGAGGTCAGGTGGATGGTCAGGATGTTGGCCGGGTCGTCCTCCTCGACCTCCGTCGCCGGGCCAGCCTTGATCTCCTCGCCGGGGACGCCGACGGCCGCCTCGACCTTGATCTTCTTCTTCGCCTTGTCCTTGACCACCACCGGCGGCGGCAACGGGCGAGGCGCCAGCGGCTCGACCATCAAGGGCTTGCCATCGACCAGGGTGATCCGATCAAAGGGCGGCGATTTCAGGAGGTCGACCTCCCCCTCGGGCTCACCCCCCTGCCCGAATCCGACCCTCGGCGCGACCAGCGCCCCGGCGACCACCAGGGCCGCGCCCAGGGCGAGCGAGAACGACCGTCCTGCCCATTTCGCCCGACTCATGTCTGTTGCCACCTTGATTAACGGTCGATAGTTTTCGGGAGGGTCAAGTTTCGCTATCATCCCGCAGCGGGAGGACGGCCTGGAGGTCTCAGGACGCAACCCGGTCGTTGGAATGCTTCATTAAGTTGCCGATGATCCGGTGGACCTCGGAGCTTGACAGCACCGTTTGCAGCCAGGCCGGGAGTTCGTTCGGATCCGTCAATTCCTCCGTTGCATCTCGTGGGATGTCGTGGACCTTGATCGCAGACGGTTTCGCCGGGTCGGCGTAGACGGAATAACCGCAGGACACAAGCTTGTACAAATAATCCCCCAACGCGGGCACCCTCACATAGAGGGAACACCAGGCCGTCCCGTCTTCGGCCATCTGCCTCACCTCACCCACGACACGTCCAGAGGTCCGACGCTTCAGGAATTCGGCCTGCTTCTTCAGCAAGACGACGGGGGCGGAGTCGTCCCGAACCTCCGGGAATTCCTCACCCCAGAGGTCGGCTATGGGCTCATTCATGGCTGGGCACTCCCGGAGGTCTGAGCGTGAAAAGGATCGGGAGGTGGTCGCAATCGTTCATCTTCCAGTGGTTCCCCGTGCAGCGGATCAACTCGCGAAGTTCCCCGTCCGGGCCGGGGACGTGCGTAAGAATCTGGAACTCCTCGTCGGCAAATGAGTCGAGAAGGTCCGGTCGGATCAGCACTTGGTCATAATGACGCCAAAAGAGATTCCGAGTCTCATCTTGGTTGGGGAAATAGTAAGTCCCGGGCGCCCCTAGGCAGTAGGATTGACTGCCTTCCTGACCCTCAGATGGCTCGACGCCCAACCGCGAAGCCATCGGATTGTAAAATCGCAGGCTCCCGGGCGTCCCATCCCGCGACCGGAGACGGGTCAGAGTCCGACTAGGCAAAGCCCCAACACCAGTCTTGGCATTGATCATACCGGGATCGAATGGGTCCATGTTCATGTCGCCGAAGAGAACGGTTCGATGATGGCCAGCCTGATGTTCGGCTTCTAGCAATGTGGTCCGGTGCGCAAGGAACTCCGAGGGCCTGTCGATCAGCTCGACATGATTCGCAGCGTGGAAATGGATCGCCCCCAGCAAGATATCCATAGTTCCGCGACGCAACCGCCACATCTCCAGTCGTTCGTCGGAACCATAAGGCTCCAGTTCAGACGAAGGAAACCGAGTGAACACTTGAAACTCTGTGGAAGGAGTTGGCATTTTTCGAAATGCGGGGTCCACTTCTCTCAGCTCCGCGAGCAGCTTCTCGTGAATGGTTGTTGCCTCGTCCAGCACCAGAAAATCGACGCCGTGACGCCGGACGACTCGCGTCACGATCGACTCTTGGTCGCGAGCCTGGCTGTTGAAGTTCCAGAATAAAACGGTCAACATTTTCGCGTAGTCTGATGTCTCAATCTCGACCTCTCTTTAAATCTCCCTACGAAGCATGGCGATCCGCGATGGGTTGCCCGTCCCCCCTCCAATCCACTCGTCGCCGCCCAGAACGTGGCGTAACAACGAATCTAACGCAAGGCGGTGATCCAGAGCAATTCGATGGCGGTTGCGTGGGGATTCGCGTCGAGCCATTTTCTTCAGTCATTCAGGGCCGGGCGACCTGGGTGGCCTTGGCGTCGAGGAGCCGCAGCGAGCCCGGGGCGACCGGGACGAGGACGTCGGCGCCGAGGGGGCGGGGGCCGCCGTAGGGGAGCAGGCCCAGGGGGACACGGCCCTCGCTGGACTCCTTGCCGTCGGCCAGGCCGAGGCGGTGCAGGGTGCCATCGCGGGCGACGAACAGGACCCACTGGTCGCGGACGACCGGGGCGCCCACCGGCGGCACGCCCCCCAGATCGGCCTCCCAGGCCTTGCGGCCGTCGGGGCCGAAGGCCAGGACCCTGCCGGCGGCATCGGCCACGAAGGCGTGGGTGCCGGCGCTGACCGGACCCAGAATGCGGGGGGCGGCGAGGTCCCAGGTCCCCATCGGGCTCAGATCCCGAGCGAAGCGGGCGTGGACCTTGCCGTCGACGGTGGCCAGGATCACCGCCTCGCCCGCGGCGGCCGGCTCGGCGGCCAGCGGCTTGCCCAGGTTGATCTCGGAGGAAAC
>JAABUQ010008129.1_pt1 | contig 14855 bp, 5 predicted proteins | sample 5560001 | NCBI WGS metagenome assembly JAABUQ01 (sample SAMN10711888, study PRJNA513371) | rock metagenome | isolation source: Antarctica rocks | place: Antarctica: Victoria Land, Finger Mt nord | collected 2015-12-18 | reverse complement strand
GCCTTGACCCGGCCCCGCCCCCGTGTGAAAGGCACCTGATATGACGGCGAAGGAAAGCTACGAAGTAAGCTAGTGAAAACCGGTTTTTCTAGTTACGACTGGATCAGTTTTAGCGGGCAGGTCAAGATGACGACGTCGTTAGTGTGTCCTTGGAGATCTTCAACGACTTAAAAGGCCTTGCCTGTTTGGCCGATCATGAAGTCAAGCGCCAATCCATGAGCATTGCTGAAGAAATCGGTGATTCACGCCTAACCTGGCGAGGGGCCGTTAACGGATCACTTGCGCGACAGGAGGCTTTAATATGGCTTTCAAAAAAGGGCATTTTAAGAATTTCGATGAACCAAATGCAAAATCATCTCGCATGACTCGTACTCTGTTAAACCGTGGTTGAAAGTCTCCCGTCGGTGCCGGAATCAAATGATTCTGCGTATCCCTATTTCGGCACGGTGTAGTGTGCTTTCCTGGATTGTAAATCTACACTACATTGTAATTCCCGGATGAGGGTATCGGGTTCGCCCGCTCAAAGCTATTGTTCTGTTTCAGCCGCTGACTGACGACCCAACCATGTTGCGGCTTCAAGAGGTTACGGAGGCCAGCGTAGATTCCGGAACAAGGCCGCTGTCGGCCACCGGGCCAATCAACTGGCGCTTGGACTCCCCGTCTTAAGACTCACGTTCTGTCACCCCCTAGCGATTAGGAAGATCATATCAAGGCTTCTTTCCAAGCGTGAAAGGGTCTCGGTCACCGACTTTCACCCGTAAACGCGTCGGGCCTGCTTACCTATTGGCTCCTAGAAACGGAGGGAATCCGGTGGGCTGAAACAATTCACGGTCAATTCACCTACCCAAGCCCCACCATATCGCATATAGTTTCTAAACTAGTTCCACTTTTGAGCCTAGGGTCTTTCAAGGAGATTTCCACGTGTCGAAACATCAAACTTGGCGCCTAATCGCGTCGGTGGCGCTTTTCTGTCTTTGTTGTACCGGCTTAGCAGCCCAGGAATTCCGGGCCAGCATGACAGGCCAGGTAACGGATCCTTCCGGGGCGACCGTGGCCAGCGCCCAGGTTCAAGCGGTCAATCGTGATACCCAGCAGGCGTACAACGTGAAGACTACCGATAAGGGCGACTACTTTATTCCTTATGTTCTGCCCGGAAACTATACGGTTACAGTGACATCGCCGGGTTTTAAAAACCAGGTGCAAGATAACGTCGTGCTGCAAGCAGGCAAGTCGACCGGGCTGAACTTTGCTCTGCAGTTAGGAGCGGCAAGTCAAACGGTGGAGGTGACGGGAGCTCCTCCCTTGATCGAGACCGCAAACGGCTCGGGTGGAACCATTTTGACGGAGAGGGAAATCGAAAATCTGCCCTTGAACGGACGTCAGATCTATACGCTAATCGGCACCACTCCCGGTTCCCAGTTCCTGCAAACCTCGTTCGGCGCAGGAGGCTACTCGGGTAACCGCAGTTGGGACACCAACAACAACTACACGATTGGCGGAGGAGTGCAGGGGTACCAGGCGTTTACCCTGGATGGTACGAACATCACGCTGCAAAACCACGGCAGCCAGGGGACGTGGGAATTCTCCCCGAACATCGATGCGCTGCAGGAGGTCAATGTGATGACTACCACTTATGATGCGCGGTACGGGAGAACGGGTGGCGGCACCGTGAATATGGTAACCAAAGCCGGCGGCAATGCCTATCACGGTGACGCTTACGACTACTTCGAGAATGGCGCTCTGAACGCCAACAACTTCCAGAACAATCTGAACGGGCGGCCGCGGCAGAATACACATCAAAACCAGTTCGGGGGCACTTTCGGCGGCCCCGTGAAGAAGGACAAGATCTTCTTTTTCGGAAGCTATGAGGAGTACATAGAGGGCATTCCCTTTACCACTACAGCCAGCGTTCCGCCAGCCTATCTGCGCCCGAGCGCGAATGGCGGCGGAGTCAACTTCACTCAAAGCGGCTACACAATCTACGATCCATCCACTACCGTGTGTACCGCGCCAGGCGGAACCATCGGGAATTGCCCCGGCAATGCTTACGCCCGTACGGCGTTTCCGAACGACACCATACCGGCGAGCCGGATCAATCCAACTGGGGCGGCCATCCTGAATTTGTATCCGCTTCCGAATACCGCCAGCGGGGGACTGCAAAACAACTTCATCGCGAACGTTCCGGACAAATATAAATATTGGCAACCGATGGTCCGGGTGGACTACGATACCAGCGACAAGACGCGCTGGTATAGCACCTTCGCCTTCCAGCACGGAACCGAGTTCCGCAATGGGAGCGGCTTTCCTTCACCGGCTGAGAACGGCAACATCAACTGGATACGCCAGGATTTAGTAGCCAGCCAGGACATGACGCACATCTTTACTCCTTCGCTGCTGGCTGACTTCAAGCTGTCATTTACCCGGTTTCTCGACGTTACTCCCAATGGAGACTTAGCCTCCCAGGTCACGCCCAATTCGATCGGGTTGAACATGCCCGTTGTTCCGACTACGTCTCTAAAGCTTTTGCCGGAGATTTACACGGGTGACAATTTTTATCCGCAGGTTGTCGGCAATGGCGTAGGTACAGACACCTTCAACACCTTCTCCTTCGATAACGATTGGACGAAGACGCTGGCCAATCACACCATTCACTTTGGTGGCGAATTGCAGGAGCTGCAATACGGAAATCCGGGATCGGTCGGGCATCCAAACGGCACGTTTGTATTTGGCACTCAATATACACAGTACAATCCGCTGCAGAGAAATAAAGTTCCGGGCGTGAATGACGGCTTCGACATTGCCGACATGCTGCTTGGTTATCCGGATGCCAACGGAAACAACCATAACAGCGGCGTGGACTACAACAACACCACCATGCAGGGGTTTCCCACATGGGCGCTCTACGTTCAGGACGATTGGAAAATTACGAAAAAGTTGACGTTCAATATCGGCATACGGTATGACGTCCAACTCGGTTTGCGTGAGCGTTACAACCGGCTGAACCGCGGACTCTGCTTTACCTGCGTGAATCCGATTTCGAACAGCCCCGCTTACCAGGCGAATCTCGCTGCCGCTGCACCGGCTTTGGCTGCTGCGGGAATTAATCCGGCTTCCTTGTCGACCGTGTACGGGGGACTCCAGTATCCTGGGGTTAACGGCAACCCGCAGGATGCTTACAACACAGATTGGACCAATCTTCAGCCGAGGTTTGGATTCGCTTACGCGCTGAATCCCAAGACGGTGATACGAGGCGGCTACGGAATTTTCTACGCCGTCGGTCTGGAAGGAGGCTCCGACATCGGTTTCAGCATCCAAACGCCCTATATTAGCTCGACCAACGGCAACGTCACTCCCAGCGACGCTTTTGCAAGTGGCAATCCGTTTCCGAATGGCGTGCAAGCGCCTGTCGGGAGTTCACTTGATCTCTTGACTGCTCTTGGCAACGGAGCGCATGTCGACTTTCCAGGCCGTCGCATCCCGCGTTCTCAGGAGTTCTCGCTCGGCTTCCAGCGACAGTTACCGGGCCAGATGGTTTTGGATGCTCGATTCGTCGGCAACTATACCAACCGGCTGCGGGTCAACGTCTGGAACAACGGCACGCTGACGTATGACCAACTGCAGCAGGGAGTTGCCAATCCAACACTCTTCAACCAACAGCTACCGAACCCTTATTACAATGTGCCTGGGATCCCGCCGAGTTCCACCTGCGGATCGAACCGGACGATTTCCCGGCTCACTTTGCTGCTGCCCTTCTCACAGTATTGCGGCTTGATTGGGCAGTACAACGATCCTCTGGGTAAGCAGACCTATAATGGCCTGGAGGTAAAGCTCAGCAAGCGGTTCTCGCAAGGCTTAAGCTTTCAAACCGCCTACACCTATTCGAAACGCATGGAGCAGAACCATTACCAGAATGGCTGGCCATACCAGGACGCAACTTTGAAAAAAGAGATCTCGCCGCAAGATCGTACCCATGTCTTCACCACAACCGCGGAATGGGCACTCCCGGTGGGCAAGGGGACCAAATTCGCCTCTAACGCCAGGGGTGTGCTCGGCGCACTCATCAATGGTTGGAGCACGAATTTCATCTTTGTGGCGCAAACCGGATTTCCGGTTCGTTTGAACACCGATTACTACTACAACTGCAATCACTCTTACGGGCCGGACGGCGGTCCAACGCTGGGCAACTATCTCTATAACGACTACAGCAGCGGCAATCGCCTGGGGTGCTATGCCAGCCGTCCGCAGTATTCGCTGGCGGTTCTTCCCGATCGAATCTCGCAGGTGCGCCAGCCCAGCCCGGTAAATCTGGACTTCGCCATACATAAAGATTTCCCGGTGACGGAATCCACGCGACTTCAGTTCCGGGCGGAGGCACTGAATCTGACAAATACCCCGTTGTTCCCGGGTCCGGATAACGATCCCAGTCACGGGCCTGCGAGGGTGCAAGCGAACGGGACTTACACCGGCTTTGGGACCGTGAATCTAAACCAACAGAACTTCCCAAGGATCATTCAGCTCTCCCTGAAGTTCTTCTTCTAAAATGCGATTCCGTTTTGGAGTATCCCTTTGCACGCTCGTTTCAGCGGCTGCTTGTGCAGCAGCCGCTGAAACACACGATCTGTCAAAGCAACCAACCTTGTATGTAGTTGGTTACGCACACTTGGATACTGAATGGCGATGGGAGTATCCGCAAGTGATTCGGGAGTTCCTTCCGAAGACAATGCACGATAACTTTGCGCTGTTTGAAAAATACCCGCACTACATCTTTAATTTCAGCGGTGCGAATCGCTATCGCTTGATGAAGGAATACTATCCAGCTGACTACCATACAATCAAGAACTACGTGAACGCTGGGCGTTGGTTCCTGGCGGGCTCGTCCATGGAAGAGAGCGACGTGAACTCTCCCAGCGCGGAGTCTATCCTGCGCCAGGTACTCTACGGCAATCGTTACTTTCGCAAAGAGTTCGGACACACTAGTGCGGAGTACATGCTGCCCGATTGTTTTGGCTTCCCAGAAACGCTTCCCAGCCTTCTGGCCCACGCCGGCATCAAAGGCTTCTCTACGCAGAAGCTGACTTGGGGCTCGGCTGCACCGGTGGGTGGACCCGGCTCCCCCGAAGACACACCCCGCGGCACTCCCTTCAACGTGGGCCTCTGGATGGGTCCAGATGGGAACGGCGTGATCGCCGCCCTGAACCCCGGCAGCTACTCGGGGGATGTCCGCTTCGACCTCAGCAAAACTCCCGTGCTTGCCGCCGGGGAGAAGCTAAACAATAGCGGCAACGACCCGGAAAACTGGGTCAAGCGCATCGGCTTGGATGGGAATACCAGCGGCGTGATGGCGGATTACCACTACTACGGAACGGGCGACACCGGGGGCTCACCGAGCGAAGAGTCCGTGAAGTTGATCGAAGCGATCGTTACAAAGAGCAGCACCGTCTTGCCCGGGCCGCGGCGCGGACGGTACCAGCCGAAGCAAGCTCCCCCTTCTGGTCCGCCAGTACAAGTGGGTGATGGCCCTGTTCAGGTTGTCTCCTCCACCGCCGAACAGATGTTCCTGGACATCGCGCAATCTGGCAACCAGAACCGTCTTCCGACATACCAGGGAGATCTCGAACTGACCAATCATTCGGCCGGTTCGCTTAGCTCGCAGGCCTATCAGAAGCGTTGGAACCGTCAAAATGAGCTGCTAGCAGATGCGGCTGAAAAGGCGTCGGTGGCGGCTGCCTGGCTGGGTGGTCGTACCTATCCGCAGGAGCGTTTGAACAGCGCCTGGGCTCTCGTCATGGGCGGTCAGTTCCACGACATCATGGCTGGCACGGCTACGCCCAAAGCCTATGAGTACTCCTGGAATGACGACGTGATCGCGCTGAATCAGTTCGCCGGTGTGCTGACGAGCGCAACGGAAGCGGTAGCCTCCCAGTTGGACACCCAAGTAAAGGGCGCGCCTATGGTGATCTATAATTCCCTTGCTGTGGAACGCGAGGACGTGGTTGAGGCTGATCTGCCATCTGGAGAAACGTCCAAATCCCTCCGCGTAATGGGACCCGATGGTCATGCGGAGCCTGCCCAGATCGAAGGAGACAAAGTTCTATTTCTCGCGAAAGTGCCATCGGCCGGCTACGCGGTCTATGGCGTCGAGCCTGGGCGCGCTTCGTCCAAGAACTCCGAACTGAAAGTGACCGACAATTCGCTCGAAAACGCTCGTTATCGAGTCACTCTCGATACGAACGGAGATGTTTCAAGCATCTTCGACAAGAAGCTCACGAAGGAACTGCTGGCCTCCCCGTTACGCCTGGCTTTCCAGAACGAAAAACCGGAACAGTGGCCCGCCTGGAATATGGATTGGGCCGACCAGCAGAAGCCGCCTAGGGCCTTTGTATCGGGACCGGCACAAGTCCGCATCTCCGAAAACGGCCCGGTGCGTGTCGCGCTTGAGGTATCTCGTCAATCGGAAGGCTCAAAGTTTGTCGGAACCGTGCGACTGTCCGCTGGCGATGCCGGTAATCGGGTTGAATTCGGAAACGTGATCGATTGGAAAAGCAGCGAAGCTGCGCTTAAGGCCACTTTCTCTCTCACTGCCTCTAATCCAGCCGCTACTTATAATTGGGATACTGCGACTATCAAACGAACTAACAATGACGAAAGCAAGTTCGAAGTACCGTCCCACCAATTCATCGATCTTACGGACAAAACCGGAACCTATGGAGTAACCGTTCTAACAGATTGCAAGAACGGTTCCGACAAACCTAGCGACAACATGCTCCGCCTTACTCTCATCTACACCCCCGGTATCAGCAATAACGGCCGTGGCTACAGCGACCAGGCCACACAGGATTGGGGTCACCACGAATTCGTTTACGGACTGGCTGGCCATCCCGGCGATTGGAGCAGCGAACAGACCGATTGGCAAGCCTTGCGCTTGAACCAGCCGTTAATTGCGTTCGAAACACAGCGCCATCGCGGACCCCTGGGCAAGCAATTTGGTTTGGTCAAAGTAAGTAGCACTAGAGTACGAGTCATGGCGCTCAAGAAAGCGGAAGACAGCGATGAACTTATTGTGCGTCTGGTAGAGGTCGACGGCAAAGATCAGTCCGCTGTTCACGTTAGTTTCGCAGCGCACGTAGTTTCCGCTCGCGAAGTCAATGGGCAGGAGCAAGCGTTAGCCGATGCGCCGGTTCGAAACGGACAAATCGTAACTGCGTTCAAGCCGTACCAGATCCACACTTTCGCACTTCAGCTAAGTCCGCCGCCCGTCCGCGAAGCGCAGCCCCAATCACAACCCTTAGCCCTGACCTTTGATCGCAACGTCGCCAGCGTCACTGGAAGCGCATCCAATACAGGCTTCGACGCGGAAGGGCGCGCCTTGCCCGCTGAAATGCTGCCCTCAGAAATCGAGTACGCTGGCGTTCGATTTACACTTGGCCCCGCCACCGCTTCTAATGCCGTTACGGCGAAAGGTCAATCCATCCATTTGGGCGCTGGCTCTTACAATCGTGTCTACATTCTGGCTGCGGCCGCTAACGGCGATCGCTCCGCAGCATTTAAGATCGGTGATAAACCCGTCACTCTGAACGTCGAAGACTGGGGCGGTTACATTGGGCAATGGGACGATCGAACCTGGATCACAAAGCAAGTGCCGAACCAATGGCGTCCGCTCCCGGCTGACATTAAGCCCGACAGCGATCAAGGCAAGACCATCCTCGCCTATCAGCGCGAACACCCCACCCATGAGGAAATGGAGTATACCGGGTTAAGGCCCGGATTTATCAAACGTGTTCCCCTCGCTTGGTACGTTTCTCACCACCACACGGCTAGCGGAGAAAACGAGCCGTATTCGTACTCTTATCTGTTCGCGTACGAGCTTGATCTTCCTCCCGGCTCCAAAACGTTGACCCTGCCCAACGACGAAAATGTCCGCGTACTCGCGGTCACAATGTCTCACTCGGAAGCAAAGGTCATACCTGCTCAGCCACTCTACGACGCTCTTGGCCGATGAGTCGAGAACTGGGGTAGCGCGGGAAGCCTGTACCAGTAACACACCGACTGCCATGACTACTCGCCGTGAATTGCTGAAACTCTCTGTGGTGGCGGGGGCCGGAGCGTTGCTGCCCAAAGCAGTCGCTGCGCAAGCGGCTCTGCCGCTTCTTTCAAAGAGACCCGAACAGACGCAACGCAAGTTCAGGAGCGAGGCGGTTGACGCCATGGTGATCCACGTCAAAGCGCAGATCGACGATCCGCAGCTGGCTTGGATGTTCGAGAACTGCTTCCCGAACACTCTGGATACGACCGTACACTTTCGCATGGTGGGCGGCGCACCAGACACATTCGTGATCACCGGTGACATCGATGCCATGTGGCTCCGCGACTCCTCGGCGCAGGTCTGGCCTTATCTGCCTTTGGCAAAAGAGGACGCATCACTCCGGCGCATGATCGAAGGGCTGATCCGGAGACAAGCCCATTGCATTCTTCTCGATCCTTACGCCAACGCCTTCTTGCCTGATACCTCATCTAAGCCTTTGTCCTGGAGCGAACGGGACAAGACCGAGCACAAACCGGGAGTAGGCGAGCGCAAGTGGGAAGTGGATTCGCTCTGTTATCCCATTCGCCTGGCCCACGGCTATTGGAAATCTACCGGTGACACCACACCGTTTAATTCCCAATGGCAAAGCGCCATGTCCCTGGTTGTTCGTACTTTCCGCCAGCAGCAGCGGAAGCATGAACCGGGACCGTATCGGTTCCAGCGCGGAACCCCAAATCCTACTGAGACTTTGGCTCTCGATGGGTTCGGAAATCCGGCGCGGCCCGTTGGCATGATTTTCTCCATGTTTCGGCCTTCCGACGACGCTTGCATCTTCCCGCTGTTTATCCCGGCTAATCTCTTCGCCGTCACCAGCCTGCGTCAGCTTTCAGAACTTGCTGCCACCGTCTTACACGATGAAACCCTTGCGCGGGACTCCGGTGCGCTCTCCGATGAGATCTCTGCCGCCGTTCACCAATACGGCTGCATGAGCGGCTCGCAATCGGAACCGGTGTGGGCCTACGAGGTCGATGGCTACGGGAGCCAGCTCTTCATGGACGACGCCAATGCACCCGGGCTGCTCAGTTTGCCGTATCTCGGATGCTGCAAGATCGGCGATCCAATGTACCAACGGACACGCACCCGTATCTTAAGCGCGGCCAATCCCTATTTCTTTGAAGGTAAGGGTGCCAGCGGTATCGGCGGTCCCCACGAAGGCCTGGATATGATCTGGCCCATGTCCATTATCATGCGAGCCTTAACGAGCACTGACGATTCCGAGATTAGGCAGTCCCTCCGATGGCTCAAGACCACCACAGCCGGTACAGGATTTATCCACGAGTCCTTCCAGAAGGACGATCCGCGACACTACACACGCGCCTGGTTCGCCTGGGCTAACACACTGTTCGGCGAGTTGATCCTTAACCTCGCAGCACACAAACCTCGACTATTGAGACAAACGCTATAGAGCTCTGAACCAGGCTTGAGCTAGACGAAAGTTTGAGTTTCGGACTAAACGCGAACCTGGCATTAGCTCACATTACGTCACATTTCGTGACGGAGACCCCCATCATCCTTTCTCCCAGGCTTTGATTGAAAAACCGATTGTCAGCGGTAGTTGCTAAAGTGAGATGCAAGTCAAAGGGCGAACTCAGCAAGTGTCGTTGCTGGGGGCCCAGGGAAGAACGATCCGTCAACTTTCTAGGCGTTCGCCGTTTACAATGCCGTCGACCGCGTCGGTGACATTCCTGCCGTTTTGAGTCATCTATAGCCCATTGCAACGGTCCCGATGCCGGCAATCTCCACTACGGGTACGAGATCGATGAAGAAGAGGATAAAAAACCGCTGCATCCCTCTTGGGATCCACCCTCCCCCAATGACGAAATCGGCAGCTACAATCAATTCTCAATGTCCGGCCAGAAGCTTCTTCCATGTTGGCTTCCGGTATCGTTCTGGTGCTGGCTCGATCCCGTGCCGTTTCAGAATGTCGGCAATCGTGCTGCGGGCAATCTCGTGCCCCAGGTTGGATAATGCGCCGTAGATGCGCTGATAGCCCCAGTCGCGGTTCTCTTCCGCCATTCGAACCACCAAAGCTTTCTGGATCTTGCCGCGTGCAAGCCCGCCCTGGTCCGCGCTGGCCACCGCCATCGTACTTCTGGGCGATCAGTTTCCAACGCCACGATAACAAAGTTCGGGCGTGACTATGGTGAGGACTTCCGCCAGAGTCTTCCGTCTTAGTCCGTGGTAGACCAGCCATTCGAATTGACACCGCTCCTCATCGCATGTTAACTAGGTCTAGACAAGTTGTATAGACAACCATTTATGAATCGCCGCTCCTTCCTGATAAAGACACCCCTTTCCGCGGCTTTGGCACCCGTTGCTTCCCGCCTCCTGTCGGCTGACTGGCGCCAGGCAGCAGAAAGCAAGGGGAGGAAAATTACGTTTTTGCACGATGGCGGGTTTGACGGTGACGCATGGAAGTGGCAGTTTAGCGAAGGCGCAATCATTGACAAGATGGTCAGCCGTATGGGCCAGGGTGCATCGCTTCGCGTCTCCAGCAAAGCTGGCGCATATGCAAGACAACTGGTGCTGAACCCGACTGGCGGATCCAATTACACGATTTCCGGCTGGCTGAAGACCTCCAATGTGCAGCCGCTTCGGGAGGGTGGAGGGGCCTTTTACGCCGCGCCTCAATTTGAATTTCAAGGCCGGCCCTCGCAATATACGGCGGAAGGCCATATCGAGGAGCAACACCTTGGAAACTTCTCCGGAACGCAAGACTGGACCCGCTTTCAGCAAACCTTTACCTGCCTTGAAGGCACCACGTGGTTTGAAGTGGCAATCGGCCTGTATCGCGCGAGCGGGACCGTTTGGTTTGAGGATTTAACATTCGTCGAGGGCAAAGAAGCGGTCGAGTTAGGCAGCAGCATTGAAGTGGATGAAGCGGCAATGTTTGCGCATCGGGTTACGCTGGCCTCTCGCAAAGCTAAACGGCCACAAGCAGCCATTCTGCGGGATGACTTTCCCGTGCGCGGAAAGGCGAGCGACCCCCATCGGCTGGCGGGGTTGCTAGAGAAGGAGTATGAGGTTCGGTTTGTTGACGCAGAGGGCTTGTCCGGGATAACGCGGAGTAGGGTCGACCTGCTGGTGCTTCCTTACGGCGAATCTTTTCCGGCAGCAGCACAGGGCGCACTCCACGCATACCTGGCAGATGGTGGCTGCCTCTTGACTACTGGCGGTTATGCGTTTCAGTCGCCGCTTGTAAAGGCGGGCAAAGGGTGGCAATTTGATGATGTCGACGCCCGACAGGAACGAGGAAGCGATCTGCTTCCGGCGCTGACCACTGCCGCCTCGTGGACGGCCTCAAGTCCGGAGTTCTGCCGGTTGGATACAAACTCGACGATGGCTACGGTTCGTATTCCGAACCAAGTATGGGGACAAAGCGCCGACTGGCACTCCGAAGTTGCTGCACAAGGACTGGCTAAGCGTTACCGGCTGCAAGCGGAACTGAAATGGAGCGGCGTGGATGGGTCACAAGGCGGTTACGCATTTATGAGCCTGGAACAATTAGCTGCAAAGGGCGAGATCGTTTATGCTACGCCAGCGGAGTTAGACCGGCTCCACGGCGATTCGGACTGGAAGCTGTTTGAGGAAACCGTCGCCTTGTCGCCAGAGACCAGGCGACTCCGTGTTCGCTTTGGCCTTCACTCAGCCGGTGGCTTACTGCAGGCGCGCGACGTGCGGCTTCACGAACTCAGCGGTGAGCCGCGCATCAACACGGCAAAGGGATTTCCGCAAGATGAACTCGTCGTTAAAACGGAGCAAATCGGAATGTTCGACCCGGATTATGGGCTTAAACGAGTTCGGTCATTGAGGTCCGCGACAGATCAAGTAGTGATCGGGCAATCCGTGCATCTTCAGGGTCACTTTTCCGGTTTTGCCGCTTCGGGCGTGCTTGGTATTGACCATTCCCGCTGGACGCCGCTTCTGAATGCGTATGATCGCTACGGACGTCTTCGCGGGTCGGCGGGGAGTCTGATGCACAACTACGGCGGCGAATACGCAAGAAGCTCGTGGGCCTTCTTCGGGATCGATAATGTCGATCTCTTTGCTACTCCGGAGGGGGCTGCAATCGTGCAATCAGTTGCCAAAACTCTTGCCAGAAACTGCTTTTTGCGCGAGCTCGAAACCGATTTGGCGTCTTATCGAGCAGGCGAAACGGTTCAGATGCGGACGAAAGTCAGCAACTACGGACTGCAGCCTCGCCACCTTCGAGCTCAATGGGGTGTGATTCCATCTGAAAGCACTGAGGCTGTGTTCCGGAAGGAAGCTAAATTGGCTCTGGAACCAGGCGAGACGCAGGTCATCTCGCTCAAGTGGGAGATGCCCACTTTCGATCACGTGTTGTACCAGGTAAATGTCACTTTGCTCGAGGGCGCAGAACAGATTGACTATTTAAAGACGGGCTTCACAGCTTGGAGCGACGCGGCGGTTCAGGGCCGAACTCACCTTACGGCAGCAGACAATTATTTGCAACTAAATAAGCGGCCGACCTTTATCCAGGGAACTGACGATTACATTTACATGTTCCTGAATCGAGATGAAAATCCGCTGACTTGGAATGCTGTGGCAAGCGGGTGCAGAGATACGTGCCTTGATATCTACGAGAACTTACTTGGCCTAAGGGGCCCACAGCAGAATCCACCAAAGGCCTGGTGGCGCTGGATTGACGCCATGGCGCTATTAATTCAACAGGCTGGTGGCGTGTTTATGCCGGGCATGTTGATTTTTAGCAACACGGCAGTGAGCTCAGCCGATTTGGAGGAACAGAAGCGGTTTTGCCGTAGCTTTGCAGAGCGCTACCGGCAGGTCTCCGGGCTCATTTATTACCTGAACGGCGATCTGGAACTTCATGATCCTAACGTTCTGGAATTGCAGAAGATGTATCACGCGTTTCTCATTGAGCGCTACGGAACTGAATCTCAGGTTCGTGCTGCGTGGACCCTCTCGCCACCGGAAGCAACGCTGGAAAAGCTGCCTATTCGTAGCGGGAAAGACGATTGGCGAGATCTTCGGACGGAAGATGATTATCACTTTCGTACTCAACTCGTCAAACGATGGTTGGGAGAACTGGCAGCCGAAATACGCAGCGTGGATTCAGCGCATCCGATTACGGCTGAGTTCTATCAGTCATCCGACAGCGGTATTGACTTAGTCACCGCATCGGACGATCTGGACTTTAGCAATTTTGGCTACTTTGGGAATAAGGATCTCGATTGGAGGCGCTTTCCCGCTGTCCTGAAGTTTCTGGATCAATCGCTCAAAGGTAGGGGCGCTCATGTCGGTGAGTTCGGTGTCAAGACTCATCCTGCGTGGCTGAAGGCGACGGATTATCTGGAAGCGCGGACAGAGAACTATGAGCAGGATTATTTTTTAACGCTGACGCATACGGCCTTTGGCCAGGGAGCGGCAAAGGTTCAAAACTGGTCATGGAAATATCCTTCGGACCTGCCCTTTGAGTGGGGAATTCATTATCCGTGTGACGGCGTTCCCCGCGATGTGCAAGCTTATTACCGTAATTCAGGGCTGCTCTTCCGTCACTACCGCCCTCTTTATCGGTCTCCTAAGGTGGTGGTTCTTCTGCCGGACTCCGCACGTAAAGGTGGTCAGGGGCAAGCGATCTATGAAGGCTTGTTGAACTCGTTGCGCCTTTTGCTTGATGCTCGGGTTTCCTTTGGAACATTGGAGAATGGTGCAATTGACAGACTACCTCCAGAAGTCGACGCGATCTTCTACCCGCTCTCTTACTGCCCGAGTGATGCTACTTATGATCGTCTGGTGAAGTTCGTGAAGGATGGCGGGCGGCTTTATATCTCGGGCGATATTTCTTACGATCAATTGCGTAGGAGGACGAAAATCAACCGTTTGAAAGAGCTCTGCGGGGTGCGCTTCGAGCGAGAGCTTTTCCCGAATGTGGCGTTCGGCCACTTTCTGCAACAGACCAAACGGACTCATGACCCGGAGTGGCCGAGTTACCGGGCCGCACCAGGCATTCTGGTGATACCAGAGGAAGGGCAGGTACTTGCGCAAACCGAAGACAATGTTCCAACCGTAATTAAGAATAGTCTCGGATCGGGTATGGTGATCTTTTCACCAGATCCGTTTGAGTTACACGCTCCAGACGGCAACAAAGACGGACCGGCGTTCTACCGAAGCTTGCTGCAACACATGAACATTGCTCGGGAGAAGGTGGCGCCCGACGACGTGGACCTTCATGTTTATCGCATTCCCACTGATAGTGGGGAGACTGTTTGCATCGGGACGAATTATGGAAAAGCAGCCCTGAACGATGTGACACTATTCATCGGATCTAAGACTGTTAGGCTCTCAGTGCCGATGCAACGCCCTTGTCTGGCCACAATAGACGTCAGTGGGAAGCTAACGGCTGCCGAATTCATTGGAGAGCTAAGGATTCAAGCAGAAGTCTGTCTTCGATCCGAGTGCCACCTGATCGCCATGGCCGAAGACGCGGCTTCGATCACAGAGAGCAAGCGGCTGCTTCTGATGCCGATGGGAACAGGCACCATCCGGATTCCACATGCCCGGCGCTGGACTCATGCGAGCATCATCGCGGGCGCGGTCTCGAACGGACGCTGGACAACTTACGAAAACATAGAGCCGCAACTCTCAGACGACTGGCTTCAAATCGAAGTGGACGAAGACCGCAATCTGAGTCTGATTCTGGTTTGTGAGTCGGGTGATGAAACAAGCCTTGGGGAGCTGATCGCCGAAAGAACAATGCGTCCTTGGACGCTGGATGGCAGGAAGGCTTAGG
>JAABUQ010008127.1_pt1 | contig 14856 bp, 10 predicted proteins | sample 5560001 | NCBI WGS metagenome assembly JAABUQ01 (sample SAMN10711888, study PRJNA513371) | rock metagenome | isolation source: Antarctica rocks | place: Antarctica: Victoria Land, Finger Mt nord | collected 2015-12-18 | reverse complement strand
TGCATGGCAACCTCAATGCTGTCGGTAGCGTGACGATGCCGTTACTGCACGTCCGGAACCGGCGTCAGGAACATCTACAACGGATTGGCCAGCTTCCTCACCCCCGATGCGATTTCCCCTAGCCCACTCTCCATGTTGCCCATGATCGTCTGGGGAAGCTGAGCGAGCCGCGACAGCTCGCTCTTCGCGTCGCTCATCATGCCGGCCGGCACCGCGGCCGCGCCTTCGCCGATCGCCTTGAACTTGCCGCCCTCCTCGGCACCTGCCTTGGCAAGGTCGCCACCCGCGTTTCCGAGGTTGAGATGGGAAAGGTCGGAAAATGCCTGCGATTCGTCGGACTTTTCGCTGGTGGCCGCAGAGCCGTAGTTGTTGAGTGCATCCTGCATGTGTGACTGGATTCCACCCGACTCCATACTGACTGGCATATCAATCTCCTTTGATAAATGAGCGTGCTATTAACATAAGCAAATGTGCCACCGAGGATGGCATGCGCAGGTTTCCCGTCTGACGAGCTCGCGATGAACGCGGTGCTTCGGGCCACTATCGTTCGCACGGCCAGCATGCGCTGCCGGCACGATGGAGGCGAAAGCGAAAGCTGCGGCGATGATGCATTACATAAGTTATCTCCATTGCTGGAACCTGAACGATGCAGGAGGCGGAGCACTGACGTCTGTGCGAAACATCACACCACTGTACGAGTGGCGACCTGATCTGACGGTTGATCGGTCTGGCGTGGTGGGTGTCCGCTGGATCGAAGCTGTCGACGGCTGTCGTTACGCGGTCTTCGCTGCATTCTGTTTTTCGCGCGATGCGGGAGCGGTGTCGAGAAGTGTCTGCATGGGTGCCTTCCCGAAGCACCAGCGGCCCTGATGGATACGCTGTTCGTTACAGAACGTGATCCATGCTTGGAGGTCAAGCTGCAGGGTGTCGAGGGTGTCGTAGACTTGTCTGCGGAAGGCGGGTGCTTGCGGGTGCCGAGCAACATCAGCCTGTCGCACTTGCCGCCCTGTAGCCTCGCACCGATCCCAGTCGAGATCGTGTGGGCCTACCTGCGCGGCAACAAGCTCAGCAACAGCGTGTTCGCCGAGTACGAAGCTACTGCCGAACGTTACCCTAATACCGCTCGACCCATGGGGCGGCTGGCGTCGGCCGCCGGCGTATAGTCCTCGTCGAGGAAGGCACGTATCGCGTCGAACACCTGCCGCCGGTTCTTCTCCAGGATCACCAGGTGGGTGCCCTCGCCGATCTCGACCCAGCGCCGGTAGGGAGCACCGGTGAGCTGCGAGAAATAGCGTCGTGCCAGTTCGAGAGGCACGTCGACATCCCACTCGGCATGGGTCAGCAGCACCGGAACCGTGATGTCTCCCGGTTCGTAGAGTTTGCGACCCGAGGTCCAGAATTCGCGTACGTCGAGAATCGCGCCGTTCGGTGCCCGCATCGTGCGCGGCGTCCCGGCGTCGGCTTTCGGATCGGTGGCCAGCGACGCCTCCGCCCAGGCCTCGAACCAGCCATCCGGGATCAACCCGTCGCGCCTGGCCTCCGGCGCGGCACTCAGCCAGCGCGGCTTGCCCTGGAGCACCGGAACCTTGCGGTAGGCGCCCAGGGCGCCGCCGGGGTCGAGCGCCGCAGGGGTTTCGCTCAACCATTGCGGGGCGATCAGGGCGAGCTTGACCACCTTTTCGTTGTTGCGGCTCGTGTAGGCGCCGCCGACCGTGCCGCCCCAGGACATGGCGACCAGGTTGAGGCGGTCGATCCGGCGACGCTCCACGACGAACGCCACCGCGCTGCCGAGGTCGCGGATGGCGACCTCGGTCCTCGTCAGCGGCGGGTTGTTCTCAGGAGGCTCGTCCATCTCCGGCGGGCGGGTCGAGCCGCCGTAGCCGCGTACGTCGACGGCGTAGACGTCGTAGCCGTGGTCGGCGAGGTGATCCATGAACGAGACGCCGCCGAGTGCGACGTCGAACAGGCTGGCGGAGGAGTAGGTCGCGCCGTGCATCATCAGGATGGTCTTCCCGGCGGAGAAGGCCCGCATCGACGCGGAGCGCTTGTTGCGCAGGTGAAGCTCGATCCCGCCGGTGTCGCTCGGGATCATGAAGTCCTCGATGAGGATGTCGCCCGGCGCGCGGGCGGGAGTTTGGGTCATGGCTGTACTTCCGGCGGTAAGGCTCATACCGGCGGCCCTTCGGGCTGACCGGTATGCACGTGGGGTTGGCGGGGCGGCCGCGTGCAAAATATGACTCTGATACCAGTCGCCCTGTTGGGCGGCTGGTATCAGACGAAATGCCAGGCGAAGCGGCCGCCCGCGCGGGTGACGCGGCCGGCGGAAGTCTCTGCGAAATGGCTGGTGAAGACGGTGGCCGCGCGGTCCGCGGCCTGCTCCAGCGCCCAGAGCCGCGAGCCGAGCCCGGCTTGCGGGAACTCGCAGTAGCGCGACGTCAGGTCGGGCTCGTAGACCTGCAGCGGGTGATGCATGACGTCGCCGACGAACAGCGCCTCCTGGCCCTGGGAGACGAGGCGGATCGATGCATGGTCGATGCTATGGCCGGGGGTGCGCAGGAACGACAGGCCGTCGAGGAACTCCTGGCCGTCGATCGGGATGAGATCGGCCAGCCCGGCCTCGATCACCGGGCGCACGCTGTCGTCGTAGACGCCTGGAGAGGGCGTGCGGACCATGCGACCGAGTGCCGGGCCGGGGCGGGCCTCCGCGTCGGGCGTCCTGCCGTCGGCAAGGGCCTCGTTGTAGGCCTGCTCGATGTTCGAGAAGACATGCCTGGCGTTGCGGAAGGTCGGCACCCAGCGTCCATCGACGCGGCGCGTGTTCCAGCCGACATGGTCGGCATGCAGGTGGGTCAGCAGCACGTAGTCCACCGCCTCGGGCCGGACCCCTGCCGCCGCCAGCCGCGCCAGGTAGGGCTCGTGCAGCTGGTCGAGCATCGGCGCATCCGGGCGGTGCTTGTCGTTGCCGGTCGCTGTGTCGACCAGGATCGTGTGCCGTGGTGTACGCAGCAACCAGCTATGGATGCTCTGGATCAGGTTTCCGGTCCCGGCCTGGATCGAGCCCGGGCCGAACCTGTCCCGATGGCGCTCCAGTGCCGCCGGATCGGAACCGAGGTACAGCGCGGCCTGGGAGGAGCCGTCGAGCGTCAGCTCGTCGATCCGCGTCACGGTCACGTCGCCGATACGGTATGTCCTGGCCGGGCGGGCCATCGCGCCGGCGCCCGCCGGCTGGACTGGTGCGTCCGATGCGGCGGGAGCAACTATGGTGGTCTGCATGGCGTGCCTCCTCATAACGAGGCCGGCACGTGCGCATCGCGTGCCGTGAACAGCAGGACAAGCGTATCGATGGGTCCCATCCACGCCATCGATGATGGCCCTGCGGGTAACACCGAGAGGCCTGCTGTTCGCAGCTGACGGGAACCGGACATGGACCTCGCCGACCTCGATCTTGGCCTGCTGCTCGCGCTGGATGCGCTCCTGGAGGACCACAACGTCACCCGCGCCGCGGTCAGGCTCGGGATCAGCCAGCCGGCGCTGTCGGCACGGCTGAGCCGCCTGCGCGAGGCTTTCACGGACCCGCTGTTCGTGCCGGCGACATCCAGGCGCGGAGTCGTCCCGACGCTCAGGGCGACGGGCCTGCAGGTCGAGCTGGCCGGGATCCTCTCGCGGCTGCGCGGCTTGATGGAGGGGCCGGCGCCGTTCGATCCGGCGCAGACCCGGCGGACCTTCGTCGTCGCGACCGGCGAGAACCCGGCGGCGATCCTGGCTCCCGGCCTGATCTCCCGGGTGACGGCCGCCGCCCCCGGCGCGCGTATGGCCTTCGAGGATCCGGGGCCGGATGTCCTGGATCGTCTGGAACGCGGGGCGGTCGACCTGCTGGTGGCCGGATCCGACAGGGCGGGCGGCGACCTGATGCGGCGGCCCCTGTTCGAGGACGGCTTCCTCACCGCCCAGCGCAGCGGTCATCCACGCGGCAGGCAGCCGCTCGACCTCGACACGTTCTGCGCGCTCGACCACCTGCTGGTCTCGGCGGACGGCGGCGGCTTCCATGGGCTCGTCGACGATGCGCTGGAGGCGATCGGCCGGACGCGCCGCGTGGCGGTCTCGATCCAGAGCTATGCCCTGGCGCCGCTCATCCTCTCCGCCAGCGACTGCGTCTGCACGTTGCCGCGGCGTTTCTTCGGCAGGTTCGCGAGCGAACTCGACCTCTTCCTGCCGCCGGTCGAGCTTCGGGCGACGCGGCTGCTTGCCCTCTGGCATCCTCGGAGCCAGCAGGACCAGGGCCACGCTTGGTTCAGGGAGCAGCTCTACGCCGCTGCCGACCAGGCCCGGCCTGCGCGCGGGACTTTCGACCGCCGTGACGGCACAGGCGGCCTCGCCGCTCGCGACGCGTCGTTGCAGCCGATCCGTCGCGGCACCGATTGACCGTGGCGGAAAACGGTCCTTACCTGGATCCACGCTCGGTCGAGAACGTCCGGATCAAGGATGCCGACCACAGGAACGCGGGACGCAGTGGAGGAACGCGATGGCCGATGATCCAGCACTCGCCAGCGCGATCGCGAAGGCGAGGCGGCGCCTGATGCCGCTGCTTCTGATCATGTATCTCGTCGCCATGCTCGACCGCACCAATATCGGGTTCGCCAAGCAGGCGCTGCACGCCCAGGCCGGCGTGTCCGACGCGGCGTTCGCGCTCGGCGCCGGGGTATTCTTCGTCACCTATGCGATCTTCGAGCTGCCCAGCAACCTGATCCTGCACCGCATCGGCGCGCGCATCTGGATGTGCCGGATCATGGTCACCTGGGGCCTGGTCGCGGCGGCGATGATGTTCACACGCGGCTACTGGTCGTTCGTAAGCCTGCGCCTGCTGCTCGGCCTGGCCGAAGCGGGGTTCTTCCCCGGCGCCATCCTCTACATGACCTACTGGTTCCCGGCCGCGGAACGCGGGCGCGTGCTCGGGCTGTTCTATTTCGGCTTCCCGATCGCGCTCACCGTGGGCAGCCCGCTCTCCGGCGGCCTGCTGGCGCTCGACGGCGCGCTCGGCCTGGCCGGCTGGCAGTGGATGTTCATGATCGAGGGGTTGCTCGCCTGCGTGGTCGGGATCTACGCGTTCTGGGGGCTGACCGATCACCCCACGGACGCGTCCTGGCTGACCGGGGAGGAGAAGTCCGCGCTGTCGCAGGCGATCGAGCAGGAGACCCGCGCGAAGGTGGCGCGCGGCGGCCTGCAGCTCGGCCGCGCCCTGCTGGACCCGCGCCTGCTGCACCTGCTCGGCGTGTATTTCTTCCTGCAGATCAGCGTCTACGGCGTGACCTTCTACCTGCCGAGCCAGGTCAGCGCGCTGCTCGGCGTCAAGATCGGGCCGGAGGTCGGGCTGGTGGTCGGCATCCCCTGGCTGTGCGCGGCGCTGATGGCGGCGTACTGGCCCAGCCGCGCGGTGCGCACGGGCAGGTCGCGGCCGTACGCGCTGGTGTTCCTGCTGTTCATCACCGCGGGCCTGGTGGTGTCGGCGACTACGCCGCCGATCCTCGCGGTGCTGGCGCTGTGCTTCGTCACCACCGGCGCCATCTGCGTGCAGCCGATCTTCTGGACCTTCCCGACCGGCTATCTCGGCGGCGTCGCCGCGGCGGGCGGCATCGCCGCGATCAACTCGCTCGGCAACCTCGGCGGCTTCGTCGCCCCCAACGTGCGCGCCTGGGCGGACGGGCACTTCGGATCGTCCGCGGCCGGGCTCTACGTGCTCGCCTTCTCGGCACTGGTCTCGGCCGTGCTGGTGTTCATGCTGCCGTCGCGGATCGTCTCGCCCGCCAGCGCCGAGGCGTCCGAACCCGATACCGCTCGGCCCCGGCTGGCATCGCGACGACAGGAGAATGCATGAGGCTGCTTCGCCACGGTCCCGCCGGCCAGGAGAGGGCCGGCATCCTCGATGCGGAGGGGCGCCTGCGCGACCTCTCGTCGCACGTCCCGGCCCTCGACGCCGCCTGCTTGCACCCGGCGGTACTCGCCCGCATCGCCGCCATACCGGTGGGCAGCCTGCCTTTGGTCGAGGGCGATCCACGTCTCGGGGTGCCCTATGCGGGGATCGGCAAGTTCATCGCCATCGGCCTGAACTACGCCGACCACGCGGCCGAGACCGGCGCCGCGAGCCCTTCGGAGCCGGTCGTGTTCACCAAGGCGATCGGCTGCCTGAGCGGGCCGAACGATGCGATCATGCTGCCGCGCGGCTCGACCAAGACAGACTGGGAGGTCGAGCTCGGCGTCGTGATCGGGCGGCGCGCATCCTATGTCGACGAGGCCGACGCGCTGGATCACGTGGCGGGCTACTGCGTGGTCAACGACGTCAGCGAGCGCGAGTACCAGCTCGAGCGCGGCCCGACCTGGGACAAGGGCAAGGGCTTCGACACGTTCGGTCCGGTGGGACCCTGGCTGGTGACGGCGGACGAGGTCGGCGATCCGCAGGCGCTGGGGATGTGGCTCGACGTGAACGGCCGCCGCATGCAGACCGGCAGCACCGCCACCATGATCTTCGGCGTCGCCAGGCTGGTCAGCTATGTCAGCGCGCTGATGACGCTGCATCCGGGCGACCTGATCACCACCGGCACGCCGCCCGGCGTCGGCATGGGCATCAAGCCGGCGCCGGTGTTCCTGCGTCCGGGCGACGTGGTGCGCCTGGGCATCGACGGCCTGGGCGAGCAGCGGCAGCACGTCGTCGCCTGGAGCGCCGGACAGGGCGAGTAATACCGGCGGCCTTTTGGGCTGACCGGTATGCACGTGGGGTTGGCGGGGCGGCCACGTGCAAAATATGACCTGTGATACCGGTCGCCTGATAGGGCGGCTGGTATAAGGGCGGCGTCACGATCCCGGGATGCGGGCAGGGCTCAGCGACCCGCCGGATCGGAGAACAGGACCACGCCGCCCTGGCTTTCGGATGGCCACCCGATCGTCCGCAGCACCGCCATCAGCGCCGGCGCAGTGCTCGGGCCGGCGACGATGGCGCCGACGCGGTGCGCGCGGCAGTAGCCCACGATCATGCTGCCGAGCCCCGGCACGATCTGTCCGGAGCCCAGTGCCACCACCATCGGGTCGACCGCGTCCGGGAACGGCACCAGTCCCGTGTAGCCGGCGGCCTGGTTGAAGCCGTAGCGCGCCTGCCACTGCCACATCATGTTGGCGCCGAAGGGGCCGAACGGCAGCAGGAGCGCGTTCTGGCCCCGTCTGAGCCCGCTCCCGTTCCGTACGCTGTCGAAGAAGGGCAGCAGCTGCGCCGACGTCCAGACCCCGGTGACCGCGCGGTTCGGCAACAGGGACAGGCAGGCGATCGACGCGAGCAGGACGCGACGCCAGCGTGCCAGGCCGGTCGCATGCTCCGCGATCCAGAGCCCCATGACGAGCCCCGCCAGCAGGAACACGTAGAGCGTGAGCCTGCCGGGTAGCGCCACGCGGAGCAGCGGAACCTTGTCGGCGAGCGCCCATGGCAGCGACAGGCCGGTCCGCGTCCCGTCCAGCCAGAGCCTCGGCCCGAGGCTGCACAGTATGAGCAGCAGCAGCATCGCCAGCATCCCCTGCGCGGCGGGCGAGGCGAGCCGGCGCGCGAAGAAGGCGGTGAGGATCAGGATCACCGGCAGGCCGAGGAAGGCGGTCTGTTCGCCCAGGCCGCCGGGGAAGCGGCCCGCCGTGGCCGTGAAAGCCCGGCCGACGCGCGTGAGGGCACCGGGCACGAGGAAGCCGAGCGCATCGGCCGAATACAGCCCGGGCGGCTGCAGCACGGGCGTCAGGTGGCGCATGCCCCTGAACAGGAAGAACAGGAAGGGCGACGTGATCGCGGCGACGATCACGCCCGCGGCCATGAACTCGGCTGCCAATGCGTACAGGCCGAGGCGCTGCCGACGCGTGACCAGCGGCAGGAACACCAGCCAGCAGAGTGCTGCGAAGACGCAGGCGGTGCAGAGGATCTCCAGCGAGATGCCGAACTGCGCCAGCAGGGCGAGCGTGAGGAGCGTCACGCAGCGTCGGCGGGACAGCTCGCCCGCCAGCCGCTTCAGGCACACCAGCAGCAGCAGCGGCACGACACAGGTCATCGCGAGGTTGAGGTGGCCGAGCATGTGTCCGAGCTCGTAGGCGGAGAATCCGTAGACATAGCCTGCGAAGAACGCGGCCAGCCCGTCGCGGGTGAGGTGGCGTGCGAGCAGGAACGCCGACCAGGCGGCGAGCGCCGGCGCCAGCATGCACAGGCTGTTGAAGGTGACGATGGCGCCGGCGAGCAGGGTCAGCGGCAGGCCGATCAGCGACAGCGCCGGGATCGAGGTGACCCAGGTCATCTCGACGCCCTGGGGATACCAGACCTTGCGGCTGACGAACGGATCGAGCCCGTGCGCGATCGCCCACGGCCACCATTGCAGGCACCAGACCGACGTGAAGCTGTCTCCGCCATAACCGAATACGTGGCTGGCGTAGCCATGCATGGTGCCGAAGAACAGCAGCGACAGCGCCAGATAGAGGCCGAAGGCGAGCGCCGGGGCGGCCTTGTTCACGCGCTCATGCATGGCGGCTCCGATGTCCAATTTCGATCATGGCAGGATCCCATGACCAGGATCGGCAGCTGGCCGAACAGGCGCTTCTCGAACAGGGACTGTTCTGCCACGTGATCGAGGGCGCGCATACCGCCCTCAAGGCGAGCGCCCTCTGGTTGACCCGACTGGGATCCTGGACCTGATGCGAAGCTTGCTGATATAAAGCCAGAACGACCTGCATCATATGTGGGGAAGCGGTGCCGCCGGTCCGAACCTCGTCGCGATCCCTGACCCTAGGTGAGATCAGAGCACGGCATGAGCTTTATTTCCTACGCCCAAAACTATGAGGACGTCGTGCTTTGGCGCACATTGAAAGGCGTGAACAGCGGTTTCTATATCGATGTCGGCGCGGCGGACCCCGAGGAAATCTCGGTCACCAAGGCATTCTATGACCGAGGCTGGTCGGGTATCAACATCGAGCCCACTGCGAACTATTTCGAGCGTCTGGTTCAGGCCAGGTCCCGCGACCTCAATCTGAACGTGGCGGTAGGGGCGTCGCCCGGTTTGATGGTACTGAACGAGATCTCCGGCACCGGGCTCTCGACGAGGGATCAGGAGATCGCGCGCCGCCATGCGGAGTCTGGATGGCAGAGCCTCGAGACGACGGTCCCGATGCTGACGCTCACGAGTATCTGCGAGTCGCAGGCGATAACCGAAATTCATTTCTTGAAAGTGGATGTGGAGGGCGCGGAAGCCGATGTCCTGCGCGGCATGGACTTCAGCCGGTTCCGTCCCTGGATCATCGTCGTCGAGGCTACGGAACCACTCTCCTCCGCACGTGTCGACGCCTCCTACGAGGATCTGCTGCTCTGCCAGCGCTACCAGCAGGCCTATTTCGATGGGCTGAACGTGTTCTACGTAGCCGAGGAACATGTCGAACTGACCAAAGTACTGGCGACGCCGCCGAACGTGTTCGACGACTACGTCACCGCCCGGAAGCATGAGCTGGAGATCCAGGCCGACGAGCATCTCAAGACGATCCATGGCCTATCGCATCGCCTGAAGGATCAGGACGACGAGTTGGGCGCCCTGCGCCTCACCCTGGATCAAGTACAAGCGGCAAATACCGATGCGGAGGCACAGCTCGTGGCGATACGCCACGAACTCGCCGACACGAAGGAGATCGTGCAGCGCGCGAGCCTGCATGCCGATCAGCTCAAGCGTCGCCTGGCCGCCAGCCACGAGGATGCGGCACGGCACCAGGAGGCAGGCCAAGCTTTGCGCCTGGAAAGGGATGCGCTGCTGGTGGATCGCGATGGGCTGCTTGTGGACCGCGATGCGCTGCTGGTGGAGCGGGACACATTGTTGACGCAGCGGGATGCAACGCAGGCGGACCGGGATGCATCGCTGGCGCAGCGGGATACGATGCGGGTGGAGCGGGACGCGGCGCTGATGGAATGCCGCGCACAGTCCGACCGTCTGCGTGAGCTACGCGACGCGACCAGCGACCTGACCTTGGAGCAGGATCAGCTTCATACCGCTTACGCAAGAGTCTCATCCCTGCTGGATGCGGTGCGGGTCAGTACATCGTGGCGTCTGACGCGGCCGGTGCGCGTGATCGGCCGGGCGGTGAAGGCAGGGCTGCACCGGCCTGGAACCTAACTGGCGCGTGACGATGGGCAGTCTGCGCTTGGCTGAATGACGCCAGGGAACGGGCAACGATGCGGATTGTCTTGGATCTACAGGGCGGCCAGAACGAAAGCCGATTCCGCGGCATCGGACGCTATACCATGTCGCTTGCCCGGCAGATGGTGCTGACAGGCGGCGATCGGCATCAGATCCACGTGCTGCTGAACAGTGCCCTGCCGGAGGGCCTGCCGGATGTCGTAGCGGCGTTCGACGGCTTGCTGCCGCGCTCGCACCTTCACGTCATCGAATTGCCGAAGCCCACTTCCGAGATGGAATCGGCGAACTTGTGGCGTACGCGTGCCGCCGAGCTGCTGCGGGAAGCAGCGCTGCACGAGCTGAAGCCTGACCTGGTACATGTAGCCAGCTTGTTCGAGGGATTCAGCGACAACTGCGTCAGCTCTATCGGGGAGCTCGGGCCGTCGATCCCGACGGCGGTTACGCTGTACGACATGATCCCGTTGCTGCAGCCCGACATCTACCTGGGCAACCTGCAAGCCCGGCGCTGGTACTATCGCAAGGCGCAATTCGCCAGACGAGCTGACCTTCTGCTGGCGATCTCCGCCTCGTCCGCGGCGGAAGGATGCGCGGCGCTGCACCTGCCGGCCAGTCGCGTGCTGACGATCGGTACCGGGATAGACGACAAGTTCCGGCCGGTTCAGATGGCACCGGCGGATGCGGCGCAGTTGCGGCGGCGCTACCGACTGGAGAAGCCTTTCGTGATGTACGCGGGCGCCGCTGATCCGAGAAAGAACCTGCACGGCCTGATGGAGGCGTTCGCGCGACTGCCCGCACCGGTCCGCGGCCAACATAGTCTCGCGATCGTCGGCAAGCTGAAGACCGACGACCTGATACGCATAAGGAGCCAGGCCGCGACCGCCGAACTGGCGGCTGACGAGGTGGTGTTCGTCGGCTTCATTCCAGATCCGGAATTGATCGGGCTCTACTCGCTCTGCGCCGCGCTGGTGTTCCCGTCGTTTCACGAGGGGTTCGGGTTGCCGGCCGCGGAGGCGATGGCTTGCGGCGCCGCGGTGATCGGATCGGACCGCACCAGCATTCCCGAAGTGATCGGCCGGCCGGACGCACTGTTCGATCCCGCCGACCCGGCCAGCATCGCCGAGCGCCTGGCCCGCGTGCTGACCGACCCGGCATTCCGGGACGAGCTGCGCCGGCATGGCCCGATACAGGCGAGCCGCTTCAACTGGATCGACGTGGCGGAGCGCGGCCTCGCTGCCTTCGAGCGGTTGCATCGGGAGCGGCGGCCGACCGGTGCCGCGGTACCTGGGGCTCGACTGATGCCGCGCGTCGCCTTCGTCTCCTCCTTGTCGTCCGGCCTGGACAGGATCGCCGGCTACGCCACGCGGCTGCTGCCGGAACTCGCCACGGTCTTCGACGTGACCAGCATCGCCGTGCAGTCTGGCGTGGCGGAGACCTGGCTGAACGCCGCCGTGCTGATCCGCTCGCACGACTGGCTGCGTGAGCATGCCGGGCATTTCGACCACATCCTCTACGAGCTGGCCGACGATACCGTCACGCCGGCGCTGCTGGAGATGATGCGCTCGCATCCCGGCGGTGCCCTGCTGCACGACGCCACGCTGTCGGCTGTCCTGGGGCGGATGAGCCAGGCGGACGCTGCCTGGCTGCTCTACACCGCCCATGGCTGGCATGCAGCACTGCTCGCCAGCCGCGAGGGCGTGCCAGCGGCGATGCGGCGGTTCGACTGCCTGCTGCCGTTCCTGGCCGAGACCGAGGTCGTCGTCGTCCATTCCTGGGCATTGGCTCGGCATGTCGGCGACCGGATGCACGGAGGCGGACCGGAGGTGGTCCATGTTCCGCCCCCGCCTGCCCTGCATCCGCCTCCGGATCGGGCGGATGCGCGGACACGGCTTGGCCTTTCACCCGACGGTTTCGTGGTGTGCAGCCTGGTGCTCGGCGACGCGGCGGTGCAGCGGCAGGTGCTCGATGGCTGGCGGTCGATGGCTGGGACCCGCGACGCCGACGCGCTGCTGTTCGCCTGCGGCCAGGGTGCATCGGATGTCACCACTGCGGTGATCGATGACATCGTCCGGTTCGGCACCGACCGCATCCATTCGGTGCACGGCATCGAGGCGACCCGCGACGCGCTGGCCGCGTCCGACCTGGTGCTGCAGCTCGGTGACCTGTCCGGTGCGGACACCGCGATGCTGCTGCCCGACCTGCGGCACGTCGGAGCGTCCGTCCTGACCAGTGACGCCAGGCCGTGGAGCGGGTTGCCGGCGGAGGCGGTCGCCTGCCTGCCGCCGGAGCCGGATGCGGCAGTGATCGCCGAGGCGCTGGACCGTCGCGCCGATCCGGCACGAGGCATCGGCACGGCGAGCCCGCATGCAGGCGAGGAAGCTTGGCCGGCTCCGGGTGCGATGGCGGAAAAGGTTCGGGCGGCACTCGCCGGCGTCATGGCCCGCGAGGCGCGAGGTGCCGCCCGCGCCCTGCTTCGCAAGCTGCCGGAGCTGCAGGAGCCGTGCACCCCGAAGGAGCTGGCGATGGCGGAGGCTCTCGCCCACGCTAACCGCAGGCCAGCCGGGCCGCCATGCCTGTTCATCGACGTCTCGGTGCTGTCGATCCGCGACGCGAGAAGCGGGATCCAGCGCGTCTGCCGCAGCATCATGGCCGAACTGGTCACCACGCCGCCGCCAGGGTATCGGGCGGAGCCGATCCGTTGGATCGATGGCGACTACGTCTACGCGCGGCAATACGTGCACGGCCTGTTCGGCCTTCCCGGAGCCGCGCCGCCGGATGAACCGGTCTATGCCGCCGACGGCGACGTCTATCTCGGCCTGGACCTGATCATGGACACGATCTCCGCCGCCCGCCCCTGGTTCGAGGCGCAGCGCCTGCGCGGCATGCGGACGGTGTTCGTCCTCTACGATCTGTTGCCGGCCCGTCGCCCTGACATGTTTCCGCCCCTGATCGCCCCGATCTACCGCAACTGGATCGCGAACGTCACGGAGCTGGCGGATGGGGTGATCGGCATCTCCCAGGCGGTCATGCACGAGCTGACGGACTGGCTGCGCGAACACCCATCGCGGCGGCCGCTCCGGCTGGGCTGGTTCCACCTCGGCGGCGACCTCGAAGGGAGCCTGCCCAGCATCGGCAAATCAGCCGACGCGCATCGGATCTCGCTCGCGTTCCGCCAGCGGGAGACCTTTCTCAGCGTCGGCACGCTCGAACCGCGCAAAGGGTATCGTCAGGCGCTGGTCGCGTTCGAGGCGCTGTGGACGTCCGGCATGGACGTCAACTACGTCATCATCGGTGGTCGCGGCTGGCTGGAGGATACCTTCTTCCAGCAGCTTGAGGCGCATCCCGAGTTCGGCCGGCGCCTGTTCTGGTTCCACGGCGTGAGCGACGAGATGCTGGGGGAGATCTACCGCCAGGCGACGGCCTTCCTGGCGGTGTCGGAGGCCGAGGGCTTCGGCCTGCCGCTGGTCGAGGCGGCGAAGTTCGGCCTGCCGATCATCGCCCGCGATATCCCGGTATTCCGGGAGGTCACCGCCGGGCATGCGAGTTTCTTCGATACCCTGTCCGGGGCGGAACTCGGGATCTATCTCATGGGGTGGCTGCCGCGTCACGCCGCCTACGAGGTTCCCGGATCAGCCATGATGCCGTCCTATACCTGGCGTGCCAGCGCGCAACGCCTGACCGAGGTCGCGATCCACGGACAATGGAGCATGAGCTGGCAGCCGAATGAGGCCGTCGCGAAATCACACGATCTTTCATCGGTGTGAACTGCACGAAGTATGGCCGCGCGTCGACCTCCTCCTGCATCACGACGGACGTCGTGTGAAGCGCCTGCCCCAGCGCAACGGCGCCGACAGGCGCCATGACGTCGATGCCAGCAACGCGTCGCGCTCCTCGGCGGTCCTCTGCAGGACGGCCGAGGAGCGTGCCAGCGACGTCATCAGCTCGGCGTTCTGCGCCTCTGCGTGGGATCTTTCCGTGTGCAGAACGGCCAGCTCGTGCCTTGCCCCGGAGAGTTCGGTGGTGACCGCGAACAGCTCCGCCGGCGTCGGCTGCGTCTCGGACAATGCCGCCAGTGCGTCCCTGGCGGCCGTCAGCTCGTCGTGCCTGACCTTGGCCGCGACCAGCTCCGTCCGCACTGCCGCCAGCTCGGCGCGTGCCTCCGACAGGGAGGCGAGGCTTTCCGAAAGTCGCCGCTCCAGGAAGATGGACGAAGGCGTGAAGCGGTGTGCGGCGTTGCTCATCACCAGGTCGGTGACGCAGCCGTCATCGATGAGGTTGCGGTGGAGGATGGCCCCGCATTGATCCGTCGAGATCACCGGTGTGAGCAGGTCGCCATCCACGCCGGACTTGTTGAGCGCGAACACGTAACGGAAATTCGCCGTGCACCACTCGATGAACGCGCGCGGATTGGTGTTCCCCCAGACCAGAAGCGTCAGCGCGTTGAACTCGACGAAAACCAGGGACTCGAACCTGTTGATCAGATCCAGCGAGCTTTTCAGGATGGGCAGCTCGGCTCCCTCGACGTCGATCTTGATGAAGTCCAGGCGTTGGAGGTCGTATCGGCGCGCGATTTCCTCCAGCGTCACCGCCTGGACCGCGGTACCCGCCGACGCCACGTGGCCCCAGGCGGAGGCCTCCTCGAAGAACAGCGTGCCATTCTGATCGCCCA
>JAABUQ010008126.1_pt1 | contig 14857 bp, 11 predicted proteins | sample 5560001 | NCBI WGS metagenome assembly JAABUQ01 (sample SAMN10711888, study PRJNA513371) | rock metagenome | isolation source: Antarctica rocks | place: Antarctica: Victoria Land, Finger Mt nord | collected 2015-12-18 | reverse complement strand
TTTCATTTTGGCGCACCTATAGATTGTCGTCCGCATGCCCGCCCGCTAGCCAAGGACGAGCGATTCGTCTGTCGCGCGCAATTCTGTGGGTTGCCGCAGTCACTTGGATTGCGTCGACCGCAACGACAATACTTATGTTGCTTCATTCATAAGAGGTGCTCATTGAAGAGAACGTTGTTCCTCACAGGTTTGGGTGGGTTCGCCATTGCGGCGTGTTCCCATGGGAGCCCGCAAAAGTTCACGACCGTTTCGAGCCGTTTACAACCGCTTCGTGATGATTTCAATGGCGCAAGCGCTAAGACACGTGTAGTAATGCTTTTAAGCCCGACTTGACCAGAATGTCTTCGGGGGTCTTCCGAAGTTGAAAAGACACTCTTCGAGCGAGCAACAAGTCCGAATCTCGTTGGCTTCGCCGTCTGGGTTCCCGAACTCGGTGCTCACATCGGCAACGTGCCGGCGGGAACAAGTCTCGTGTCGGATTTGCGCGTTCATCACTATTGGGATGAAGAAGAGCGCCTCGGCAAATTTTACGAAGCGTCGCTACCAACTCCGGGCACGCCATCATGGGACGTTTACTTGTTATACGCTCCTGGAATTAAGTGGACTGGAGCCGCGCCTCCGAAGCCGACCTTTTGGATGCATCAACTAGGCGGTGTTACAGCCGCACCGCGCCTTGATGCAGATGTTTTTGCAAAGAAGGCGCAACAATTGCTTTCCAACTCCTAGTCAACTGGAACCCCGGTGTCAGTTCAGTTGCCGCAGCTTGGTGACTGGAGGCGTGTGATTTGCTCTGCACCACCCCTTCCAAAAAGAAGAACCCCGTGAAACTCTATATTTCACGGGGCTTTCACATGGTGCCGAGAGCCAGAATCGAACTGGCGACACCAGGTTTTTCAGACCTGTGCTCTACCGACTGAGCTATCTCGGCTTACCCTTTATCCATGCGGGTTTGCGCGTTACCGACGCTGCTCCCGCTGACCGTTGCCGATATTCTTGCCGACATTTTGCCCAAAACCATCAATTTTAGGCAGCGCCGCATATTCACCGCAGCCCTGACACACCCTTGAGAATGCCGTCCATGGTTCGACCGGGCAACGTCCTCAACGCCCTTTACCGCGTGAGCGTATAACGAGAGCGTAATGGCGCTGTTAGCATGGCCGAGGGCCAGCAAGACGGTGGTAATCGGGACGCCGGCCGCGATAAGCAGCGACGCCGCACTATGGCGCAGATCGTGGAAGCGCAAATGCCGCCGTTCTTCCGTGCATGCCGATAGGACGTTTTGGATCCGATCCGGTTCATCGACGATGGTATGGAGCCGGAGCTTTCTGCGAATTTTGCGCCAGCGGGATTTCCTCGGTTCGGCGATCGTCCCGTTCTTTCAAACAAGGCCCGGCTCATCCACCCTTTGTTCTCTGAGCGGCCGGAGCCGTACCGCTGGCGGATCCGAAAGCCGGCGCCCCTTATCTGAAATTTAGCGCCCACGTTGCGCGAATAGCTTATGCGGCGCCCAGCATGGACCGAACGATTCTGTGTGACCTTGCCCTTGAGGGCGAAGCACTGGAGTTTCTATTGTTCGGTAACGCCGAAGTCGAATCAAAAAAGACGCCGATAGCCACCTTTGATCCGGCGCCGCGCGGCGGAGCCCCGTCGCGATGGCAGAACGGCTCCGCATTGACCATTTGCGCGTGCTTCGGCATACTCAGCATTGTATCGATTTGGGCGGGGCATATGAAGGGCCCTCACTTGGCCTGGTTCATACCCATGTTGATGACGGTCTGCCTAGTCGCCGAACTGTTAACGGGTCTGCTTTTACTGGCCCGCTTTCGAGTCACAGGCTTCTTGCCGTTTCTTCCTATCGGCGCGGCGTACTTGTTTACCGGAACCTTAATTTTAGCGTACGTATTTAGCTTTCCTGGAGTGCTGACGAGCAGCAGCTCATGGCACCAGCCAGCGATCTGGTTTTGGACCATATGGCATTTGACTTTCGCGCTTACAGTGTTCGCCTACACATTCGTAGACCCGACGCTCTGCATGCAAATCTCCGCTCAGTCGCACGCCTCGCGCTTACTGCGCCGCGGGCTGCACGCAGCTTTCTGGTCCGCAGTCGCCTGTATCATCGTTGTAGTAGTTGAGCGCAATCATTTGCCAATACTCATTGGCGGCAATTCCTTTGCGCCTCTTTTCACTTCAGGCATCGCTCCGGTAGTCGCACTAGTGTGCTTCGCTGTCGCAGGCCGTCTGTACTATACAACCCGGGCTAAACAGGCTTTTGAGTTGTGGATCATGGTCGCCCTGATCGTTAGCGGCTTAGATGCGACTATTAATGCGACAGCGGCCGGCAGATTCACCCTCGGGTGGTATCTGGCAAAAATAGAAACACTGACTACGGCGTCGGTCGTCCTCGTGATGCTACTAAACGAAGTTAACGCTCTGTATGGCCGCATCTCGAATTCCGCCAACGTCGATGAGCTTACAGGACTCGCCAACCGTCGGGCTTTTCAAATCAATTGTCAAATCGCGTTGAATCACGCGCAACGGCGCCGTTCTAGGGCTTCGATACTCATGATAGACGTCGATCACTTCAAAAAATACAACGATCATTACGGACACGCACAAGGTGATGAATGCCTTAAAACGATCTCGGAGGCGTTGCGTAGATGCGTCGCGCGTGCAACGGATTGCGTTGCGCGGCTAGGCGGCGAAGAATTCGTAGCTTTGCTGCCTGAAACGGCACTCGCGGCCGCGGTTCTGGTTGCCGAAAGACTTCGCACCGATATCCAAGCTTTGGGCATTCCGCATGCGGGGGTGAGCAGCAGCAGTACCGTTTCCGTGAGCATCGGGATTACCTCGACGGACGACTTTGCTTCGGTCGGCGTCGCCGAGTTGTTAAAAGCAGCAGACGCGTCATTATATCAAGCGAAGAGGGCGGGTCGTAATCGCTGCATCTCTGTTCCTTTTATCGGCAGCACCGTTTCATCCGGCCCGAAAACCGGCGTTACGGGGGCGTCCGTCACCAAGCTTCAAGTGCTTTGACGCCCGTGCTGGCTGAAGACGGGCCATCCGTTGATTAGGCTGGCTGCATCACCACAAGCGAATGCGCCCCCGCCAGCCCAACGTGTTTGACAACCCGCCAACCGGTTGCGTCGCATCACTCGCGCGCCTCATCCACGCTGTAACTCTTCCCGTCGCCAAGATTTACCAAAATTCACCGGACATCAGGGCAGCCGCGACGGGCTCCGTAGCTCCGCGTTCATCCAAAAGTCGACTAGCAGGAGCGCCGCATCCGGTGCGGCCGTTGCACGAAGCCGCTTCAGCAATTGTTGGTTTCCCTGCGGCGAAAATTAATGAACGACTTTCGCCGCCAGAATCACGTCGTTCTCACGGGGCAGCTCATCACTCATGAAGTTTCCAGAAACAAAATCAATGCGATCGCCGAAACTTCCAAGATGCCGTTTCGCAATCTCAACCACATCCGGCTGCTCGTAAAGCGTCCCACTCAGGCCAGTATAGCGTTCCAGAATCTTCGCGAGAAAAGAGCCCGTTCCGCCGCCCAGATCCAGCACCTTCGTACGCCCGCTGAAATCGTACGTCGCGGCCAGCGCCATCGCTGCCCTGCGGTAACTGCCGCCACGCCTTCAGAAAAAATGCGCTGCTGCTCGGGAGTCAGCGTAAAACCCCCTTGACCGCCGATGCCGAGGAAACGCATTCGTCCAGATACTGCCAGCGCGGATATGAGATTGTGTTCCAGAAGCGCAAGAACGGCTGGCGTCTTTCCCGCCAGCCTGCGATTGAAGTTCGGTCACTGCGTGTCCGTAGATGTTGAGTGTCGCGCTAGTGTTTACCCTCCTGCGGAGCATCAGGTCCGTCTCTCCACGTGTTCGGCCATTTGCATGCGCCCTGAAACAATCATGTTGAAGGTACGGTAAGAATTATATTGCTTGATACCAAGGTAGACGTCAAAATCAAACTTGCAGGCATATGGGCAAGCGTGATGTTTTGTTATATCTATGCCGACTATTTTGGGCTCTACGTCCCGGGAAGGCTGCAGCAAATGCTCGCGGGCACAATGCCACCTCTGGGGCCCGTGAGTCAATGGGTGTTACTCGGAACGTCCACGGTGCTCGCAATCCCAGCCGTCATGATTTTTCTTTCGCTCGTACTTAAGCCGCGTCTGAACCGCGCGCTCAATATCGGTTTCGGCATAACCTACACGCTCATTATCCTGGTAACTATGTGGGATTGGTGGTTCTACATCTGTTATGGAGTGATCGAAATCACGCTTACAGTACTAGCGGTTTGGTACGCCTGGACGTGGCCTAAAGATGCCGAGGCAAAGTCATAGGTCAAGATGCGTGTTATCATGGAGCCACCTCCGAGTTCGGCGACGCGTCCGTCCCTCATTCGTAGGTAATCAAGGTCCGACGTCACTTCCATGAGTTTGAGAAGCGTCTCCTTGCAGGTTCCACATTCGAAATGGAGCCACTATTTGGTACTTGGCACAGGACGCAAGGCGCCATGACGCGGCCCCCAGGACGATCTCGCTCACAGTTGCCATCCGAAACAGAGCTTCGGAAGCGAGAATGTTTGCTGCGGTTGCCTTTGCATCGCTTGAAACTATCAGCTTACCCGCAACATAGAATTCCGCAAACAGGCCGCCGGCAATCGTGACCACATAGAGCCAGCCTGCCATGTGGGCGAGAGTGCGGGGGGATATGGTCCAGACGACCGGTCATATGAAGGCCTTTCGCGGGAAGTTAAACCTGTTACCGGAGCCTGCGGCTCATTGTTTCAATGCCTCAGCCGTATGTCCCGCGACGTAAGCGAGTGAGGAGACAAACAGCTCTTCGAGCGCCTACAGATTCACATCGCTCAGATCCTTGATGTAAAGGGCTAACAAATTAGGTGAAGTGAAGTTCTAACCCTAGCGGATTAAGGGCAAGGACCGCCAATGCTGCAATAGCCTGCTACAACGGGGCGGGCGCCCCGCAATTCAAGAAAGTTTGAATACCTTATGGTTTCACGCAAAGTTGGAACAAGGCGTATCCAAAAGGATGTATCACGCTTGAATGAATCCACGCTCGCATAAGCGATCCAGCAGCGCGCCAACGTCGTCTATTGCGTCGATGTGAGATACGTCGAACTCGCCTGCGACGATCTCCACTATCGTTCGCTTAGTATCGATCAGTTCAAGACTGCGCTCGCGGTTCCGTTCAGGAAGGACGCGTCTTCCGGCACAAGCAACATGGACGTGCCCTCAGCGTCGTTGCGCACGTCGTTAGTGGAGTTGCCCGCACTTGTCAGTTGCGGGTGCCCTTCGCGACGATACGATAACTTAAACCAAAGTTGCACGGCCCGCTTGATTTTTGCGCACTACGAATCCAGAAGTGGTTCTGCTAAAAGATTGGGCCCCTTTTAGAACGACAGCGCAATGCGATCGAAGTCGGCGTGCGCATCTTCGGTATAGAGTCCAATTGAGCCGGTAAGATACGGTGTTTGACGGTCAACAAATTGCGTCAATAGCGTCCCGTCGCCGAAAACTGTAATGATGTTCCCGCGTTGCGTTATGCGTGCGGTGTGATGACCCAGCGCGAACGTGGGACTGGACCCGGTTGCGAGATACCGTTGAGCGCCAGCGTATTGGGGGTCCTCTTTGCCCAGTTCCCACCCGTTCGGTTTTAAAATGAGATAGTAAAAATGATTGTCATCCGTGTAATGCCACAAAAGCCATGGAACTTCCCATGGGTTTGGCGAGGCCCGTCGTAGCTGCGCGACCGTACTAAGCCCGGCGCTGACGTCGAGATCTCCGTATAGCGCGACGGAGGTAACCAGGGCCGCGTGGGTTTCGGATGCGCTCGTAGCGGCTTGCGGTGCGAGACTTAAGTATCTACTAATTCCTGCTGCATTGACTGCTGTGACGCCATAGCCGTTATATGCCGCAACCCAAGCGCCATAAGTCGAGCCGTCAATCCAAGCGACGTCAAGCGGGTGATTTTCCCAACCTTCTAAAAATCCCGCAGGAGTGCTCTCCACGATGCGCGCGCTGACCGCCTGAAATATTCCTCTAGAATTGAGAAAGCCCGTAGCAGAAACGATGTCGCCGAGTTTCGCATGCGGCACTTCGGAGGTGTAGACGGCGATTCTCCTACCATGAGCCAGTTCGATCACCACATGACGATAGGGCAGCGCCTCATTGCTGCGGACGAAGCCTTGAATTTTCGTCCTTCTATAGTAAGGAACGGCGTCCAATCCTATAAACACGTTATTAGACATTTGCCCTGCCACGCTGGCCGGATTGGGTAATTCCGGCAGCGCCGCGCTGTTGCCACCCGATCGTACTCCAGAACATGCCTGCAGCAATGATGCGAGGAGACAGGCGGCGATAAGAGACGAGAAGCGACAACGCATAGTAGCGACCCTTTTTCCTTGGACGTACTAAGCTTATCGTCGTTTTTTGATGATACGTAACGGATTTACTTTAGCTTTACTTTACCAAGCTAGGCTGCGAATCGGTTTCCAGGGCTGATGGCAACGTAACAGCGGGCAACGCACTCGCTTCGGGAAGTATCTTGAGCGCGACTAAGCCCTGAGGCGGGAGATCCATGTTGTGTGGAAAGTGGTGTGATGTTTTCACCCAAACGAGCGGCTGGTTTCTCACCCGCGCGCGGCACACTTGCCACGATGCCGCCAGCGCTGCTGAACCATTGATGACGTTTCCCCAGACCGTCCGCGGTATGCTCGCCAAGGCTTGCCATCGCCCGTACAGCGTTCCCACGAAGCAAGCACGTTGGATGAGCCGAAATAGGGTAATTGAAAGCGTCACCCACAATCCAGCGACGACGACGGGATCGGTAAATCGCGGAACGGGAACCGCCGAATCGTACCAGCGCCATAAGTACAAACCGGCCACCAGCAGCAAAACCGGGTAGGCCGCCATGCTGACGAAATCCGCCACCACGCTTTTCCGATCGCGATACAGGTTATAACGGGTCATCGGATTGCCTTTCCACCCCGTCATCGATGCGGCTTGGAAGCAGATGCCGGCTACCCAACGCGATTTTTGACGCGCAGCCGACCGGAAGGTGAATGGGAAAAAGGCGCGTGTCGCGATGAAGTTACCAGCAGCGGAGAATCTCCAGTCCATCGACTTCGGGATCTGAATCCTCTGATGAACGAACACCGACTCAAAACCATTAAGCTTCAATTCGAGGCCAAATTGATAATCCTCAGTTAACGCGTCGGCACGGAACAATCGACCGTTGTGTTTAGCAAACATGGCGTCCAAGCAGCGCCGGCCGTAGGCGCAACCGACGCCTGCACCCGGTACGAATCCATCGGAGGATTCCCGCACAAGAAGATCTTTTTGATGGTTTTCCGCGAATTCGTCGGCATACGTCCACGCCGTCCAATTGGCGGCCGGGCGTTCTAGCGGAAACACCGGCAATTGCACCATGTCTTTGCGCGGGATTAAGTAATTGTAAAGTTTGAACGACAGCGGATGGACAACATCCTCGACGTCGTGCAGAACAACCATGGCGAAGGGTCTGTCTCCCTCAACCGCCTTCAACCCTTCAAACATCGCGTTGAGGTTTTGGCCCTTTGTCGTGGGACCGGGCGATGGGTTGACGATCATATGAACGTTGGAGAAACGATTACGGACACCGTCTAAAGCGGCTTGCGTCGCCTGGTCGTTCGGATACACGCCTACGAAGACATCAAAGTTCGTGTAACGGATGGACGGACACAGCAGACCGATCATGCGGCCCACCACTTCTGCCTCGCGCCAGCACGGAACAAAAACTGCGATTCGCTGCTCCGCAAACGCATCGAGTTTTTCCAGTGTGAGTTCAGGAACCATATTGAAACGGAGATTGCGCACCGATCTTCGTATCCAGAAGTAGATGTCGCTCAACACGTCGTCGAACCCTAGCACGAGGTACAAAATGATGAAGACGATCGTGGCTACCGTGGCAAAATGGCCAAGCGCAAGAGCAATGTCGAAGAGCGATGAGGTCATGCGTGGCTGACTAAAACTGCGAACTTAGCAAGAGCTGCGTGCGCCAGGTCCCATATGCCGAGGCTGCCGGTCGATCCGCGCCGCGCGACGTATAGAAACCTTGTACTCGCAGCAGCCGTAATGCGATCGCTGGGGTACCGACCTGAACGCCGGCGGCGGCCTCCGCAGTGTTATTGTAAAACAGCCGATGGCTGTCCGCTGCCAGGTTGATCTCCACGATGCCGCGCACCGGTCCCCGCAGGACGAAATCGTGGGATGCTTGAGCGTATCCGACGATGTTTCCGGCGTATCGCGAATAGGACGCCGCGTCAAAGTCGACGGTCGTATGCGAACGAGAAGCAAAAGCCTTCCCCCAGTCCCTGTACAGAGAGTAACCGAACCGGGCGTCCGTGGCACTCCCTTGACCTGCAAGGCCAAAACGCTCTCCCGCTTCAGCGTACAGCGAACCACCACGTCCGACTTTCATGCGCATGCCGACGTCGATTGCGAAGGTCTGGTCGGTTAAGGTTTGTCGCAACGGAGCGGACGTGTTGCCGACGTCGTTGGCGAGGTGAAGGGCAAGATACGGTTGCACGTGAGTCTTCGGTCCATCGAGCACGACGTCCATACCATAAAAGTCGCCGCCAAATCGGCCCTCCCGTTGGTAATACGAATACACGGTTCCGCGCTGATTGTTAATCAAATCGCGCTCCACAGTCAGTTGTTCGCGGGCCGCCTTCGCCACGTCAGCGTCGGGGGAACGTTCGAGTTCCGTAAGTAGCGCGTGGGCTTCTTTTTGCCGGCCGAGATCGAGCAGTTCGTAGGCGCGCTGTAATCGCGCGCGCGCGTCACCGGGATGACTCGTCAGATACGTATCTACTGCGGTGATAGCCGAGGCGTGGTCGCCACGGTCCGACGCATCGTATGCGAACTGCAGACTTCCCGCGGGAACAGTCCCGACATTCAAAGCAAAAGGCGTTGCGCCCACTGCCGGAGTGGTCTCCGAGGAGGCTTCGGCGTCCAATTGAGCCCGCGCGGCGGCCCGTACCTTGGGGCTAGATGATAGAGTGAGCGCTTCGAACGAACTCCGTGCCTGCTCGGAACATCCCGAGTCAAGCAACGCATAGGCCATATCGAGTCGAAAATTCGGATCGCGATCACCCAGCTGTGCGGCTTGTTGCGCTTGCGATAGCGCTTCCTCCGTTCGTTTGAGGCGTTGGTCCACATAGAAAAGCTCTTTGCGCGGCCTCACATCCGTCGGGGCGGCCGCATCGGCTTTCAAAAGCAAAAGGCGCGCCCGTACATACTGCCGCGTATCAATTGCAGCGTACGCCTTGTTCAACAGTCGTGTCTCTGCGGCGTTTGGCAGCACGACGGGATTGGACGCAGCGACCATCGCCGAAAAGACGCAAGCAATCACCATCATCGTGAACGCTCGGCAGCGAGGCGGCCTTCTGACCTTTTCTGTCGGTTCGCAATGAAGCGCCGCGGATCGGCGAAAACGTATCCCATGGCTCTAAGATTCTCGACGTACCGCGAGACGACGTTGGGCGACACGGTGCTGGGATGCAAAAAGCCGGTAGCAAGGCAGGCGCGGCAGATGAGCAGCACACGCGCGCGCTTCATTTGCGCATCCAAACTCTCTTGCGGGTCGCCGCCAAGGGCGACGTATCCGAGATCTTCCGGCAAGAGCCGCTGACCGTACTGGTCCCGCTGCAGTACCCATGGAAACCATCCCAGTGGCCGGCGCTGTTCCCATGCCGTCGTGAAAAAGCGCGCGGTCTGCGCGTAGTCAACCGATGAAGCCGTATAGTGGGGCGTTTCCCACATCATCGGCTTTAGGCCAACGGCGAGTTCGTCATGGAGCCCTTCTTTGATGCGCCCCTTCATCCAGGCAGAGCTGTCGTACGAAAGCGGCCGGTCGCGAGCAGCATCCCAAAACTCGAAGTCTTCAGCGGAATGAAAACTATGGTGCAGTCCGTGTAAGACGATGGTGGCGCCGTGAGCCTGCGCCCACCGCAAGATGGTAACCAGTCCGCGGTCCCGACGCAGCGGCTGCAGCTGCTTGCCGGCTACCCACTGATCGGGGATGACGCCGATGCCGTAGGGGACCTTAAGATCATTCAACAGCATGACGATATCGCGCAATTTTTCAACCGGAGTCTGCACCGAAACGTCCTCAAGGCGCAGCATAGCGAGATGTTGACTCGCTGGGCGGCGTGCCCCAAGCGCGGCAGTCAGTGCATCCGCAAGAACGATTTTGTATGCATTGCGCTCGGGATCCAGTCCATTTTCGCCGAAATCGATGGGGCCGTTAACGAACGTTGCGCTGCCGTCTCTAACGATATACGGAACGTGGCCGCCGCGCCAAACAATCGAGGAGACGACGGCGGCAGCGTCTACCGCTGGGAGATCAATATACGAATCACCACTAAAGGAGAGTCGCTTTCCCTCATAGGTGACTTGCGCTCCGGAAGGAACGGGATGTCGCCCGAGGGGAGCGAGATGTGCGAACGCCGCGCCCGATTCGCGAAATTCTTTGAGGTGGTTTGCGAACAGCACGAGTCTCTTGGCGCTACCCAGGGTTCTTAACGTACCTCGAGGCACAGATACCGTTTCGTTGTCACCAACGTACACGACGGCGGATGCACCCGTTACGTCGCGCTGAGTCACCTGGTCTGTGAAGAGCCATCGTGTGTCGGCTGTGAAATGACTGAGAAGTACCGCTATCGATAAAGGAAGCTCTTGGCTATATCGCTCGTACCCGTCAATGCGATCCCCAACCACCAAGATAGAGGTTGGTGACGATGCAAGTTCGTACGATCGAGCTGTTGCCGCAATCGGGGGATTAAGCGCGTGCGCATTGCGAGCTACTGCGGTCGAGCTGCATCCGGTCGCGAGGAGGACCAGAAAGACGCTTGCAACGTTGCGGAACTTATGTGCTGGCCTGAAAGCTAGCGGTAGACGGTGGCGCAAACCCTTACGGACCTTTTAAAGAGCATGAGAGAAAAAAGCGTTTTAAAAACGCTGGATAAGCGAACTACGCCAAGCATACCATTTTGCAACCCTATCCTTAAATAGGCCGCTCGCCGAAAAAGTAGCGCATAGGTCCCAGAAACTGCTGGTGACGGAGCCAGAAGCCCCTAAATCGCGGCCGATTGGCCCTTCGTCGCGATGTGCGTTTCGACAGAACGAAGTAACGGTAGTGGTTTTTCTGCTGCATCCTCAACAGGCATCTGAATCGGCGGCGTCGAGTCTTTAACCGCCGCTTGGGAGAAGACGCTCGAGGTGGCGGTTGATAAAAGTAGCTGTTGAAACCATTAATGCCGCCTGACAGGATGATTAGCTTCGTTTACTGATCGCACGGAAATAATTGCATGGTTTTGATGGTTGTTGCTGCCATCAATGTCGATGGTTCCAGTACAGCTACTCTCGATTCCACGCTCTTCCTATCAATCTAGCGCAAAGAATGAGGCCGCTAAATTGCAGGTTTGCAAAGCGAGGCCATGGGAACTGATCCCGCCAGCCGCGCACTGAGATTCTGACTTGAGTCCATGATCAAAAGCATGCGTCGCTAAGGGGTACGGGTTTAAGCCCCACCGGCTAGCCACAGCGTCCGTAGGATTTTCAGACCTGTGCTCTACCGACTGAGCTATCTGGGCAAACCGGTCCCGACCTCCGCCATTTTGCCAAAAACCATCCGCTTGAACAGCCCGCCTATTCAACGCGGCCAAGACACGTTCTTAAAATTTGTCCATCGTTCGGGGCAGGCACATTCTGGACGCCCTTAGCGGCATGAGTGTAGATCATACGCGACGCCCGAAGCCGTAGTGTCATTCCCCTCTTGGTCCTAAGGTAGTAGGGGAATGCAGCCTTGAAGTACCACGGACAGCGTGTTATCATAACGCACATGTTTGCCGCTCTCATGCTCGCTACACAGTGTCTGTGTTCCTGTTGTTGTCGGTACGACCCGTATCGGTGTAGGCAAACTGTGGCATAAAGAACCTCGCGCGGACTACCCCACACTTTCCCTTCACTGATGTGAAGGGTTTTTTATTTTCTTCCAGCCTGGAACTTGGTTACGAGCATGAATGAACACATCCACCGGCCCCAAGCGCTGAGTAATACGGCAGAGCGACTGGCGAGCGAAACTCCGCAAACGACCCTACGCTGGGCATTGGAGACCTATGCTGGGCGGATCGTGCTCGCATGTTCCTTTGGTGGACCCACCGGGATGGTTCTGCTCGATATGGTTATGCAGATCGATCCGCAAACGCCGGTGTATTACCTCGATACGGGCCTGCTGTTTTCAGAGACTCACGGCCTAATCGAACGGGTATCGGCACGGTATCACATCGACCCGCGTGCGGTGAGCTGCGAACTCAGCGTTGAGGTACAAAATCTACGGCACGGAAAAACATTGTGGTTGCGCGATCCGGACGCATGCTGCAACTTGCGCAAGGTCGAGCCCCAGCGCGCATTTCTCAAACAATATGATGCTTGGATTGCCGGCCTGCGACGAGATCAGTCGAGCACGCGCACCGACACGCCGGTAGTTGGATGGGATGCGCGGTTTAAGCTTGCAAAGATATGCCCCCTTGCAGCTTGGGACGAAGGCATGGTCTGGGACTACATTCGCGATCATGACGTGCCATATAACCCTCTACACGATGCTGGCTATCCGAGTGTTGGCTGCATACCGTGCACCCGAGCCGTGGCTCCCGGAGAAGACGCGCGCGCCGGGCGGTGGGCCGGGTCTAACAAAACAGAGTGTGGCCTGCACTCAGCTCCGGTGCAGCAATGAGTGACGATCTTCTCTCGCTGGGAATAGGAAACGGGAGCCAGAACGAAACGCTAAAGGTTCAAAGCAATTATTTGCGCGGCCGCATCCCCACTGAGCTTGCCAAAGATACTAGCCATTTCGAAGAAGCGGAAATTCAACTGCTCAAATTTCACGGCACCTATCAGCAGGAAGACAGGGACCAGCGTAAGGCACGAAAAGCGAATGGATTAGAAAAGGCTTACCAGTTCATGGTTCGCACTCGAATTCCGGGTGGTGCATTAACGGCACAACAATACCTCGCACACGATAGCATTTGCGAACGCTTTGCCAACAGAACGCTCCGGATCACTACTCGACAAGGAATACAACTTCACGGCGTGCTCAAAGGAAACTTACGCGCCGCAATCCACGATATTAACGATGCTTTGGTTTCCACGTTAGCGGCGTGCGGCGACGTAAATCGGAACGTGATGGCTTGTGCTGCGCCCGTTGGAGATGTGGTGCACACGCGCTTGCAAGAACTGGCGCATGAACTCGCAGTGCGTCTGGCACCCCGCAGCCGAGCGTACCATGAAATTTGGGTGAACGGTGAAAAGCTCGATACGCCGGCACCGGCCGAGCCGGATAGCGAGCCGCTTTACGGCCCCACCTATCTTCCCCGAAAATTCAAAATCGGCATCGCCTACCCTGGTGACAATTGTATCGATGTCTACACGCAGGACATCGGTTTGATTGCCGAGCTGGCTAATGAGCGTTTGTCGGGATTCACGGTCGTCGTCGGAGGCGGGCTTGGAATGACTCACGGGAAGTCCGAAACGTTTCCGCGCACCGCTGAGCCGTTGTGCTTCAGTAAGCCGGAAGACGTTGTGGAACTTGCCGAAGCGATCGTGACCGTACAGCGCGATTTCGGCGACCGCAAAAATCGCAAGCACGCTCGCATGAAGTATCTGATCGAAGATCGCGGCATCGAGTGGTTTCGTGGCGAAGTCGAGCGACGACTCGGCCGGGCCCTCAAATCCGCGCACCACGTGCAGTTTGAAGACGTGTGCGATCATCTTGGCTGGCAACGCCAAGCTGACGGCAAGTGGTTTCTCGGAATCTACGTTGAAAACGGCCGCGTTAAAGACACCAGCACCTGCCGCCTGCGCACCGCTCTGCGGCACATCATTGCACGCTTTAAGCCGGAAATCCGATTAACTGGGCAACAGAATATCTTGTTGGCGGGCATTGCAGCCCATGATCGGGCCGCAATCAGTCGAGCTTTGCTGGATCATGGCGTGCAAATTGACCCTCACGAGCTGGACTTGCGCCGCTACGCAATGGCGTGCCCGGCGATGCCAACCTGCGGCCTCGCGCTAACCGACGCAGAACGTGCCTTGCCTTCGGTCGTGGCCGAAATACAGGCGGAACTTTCGGAGCTGGGTCTGAGCGGCGAGCGCTTGAGCATTCGGATGACCGGATGTCCGAACGGGTGTTCACGTCCGTACATGGGAGACGTCGGATTCGTCGGCCGCTCGCTGGATCTGTATGACATATTTCTTGGCGGCGATTGGGCGAACACACGACTCAACGCAGTGTATCAACACGGCGTTCGCCGCGGTGCGCTTGCCTCCGTTCTCCGTCCGGTTTTGCGGCTTTGGAAAAACGAACGATCTAACGGTGAAACGTTCGGCGACTACTGTCACCGTGCCGGATTCGACTATCTGCGTCAAGCCTGCCAGGAGCGTTCACTCGCATGAACGCAGAGCTTGTCGTCACCGGCTTTTTCGTCGGCATTTTTGTGGGTGTCTCCGGTGTCGGCGGCGGTTCGATCATGACGCCTCTTTTGATTCTGCTATTGAAAGTCAATCCACTAGTGGCGGTGGGTTCCGATCTGCTCTACAGCGTGCCAACGAAACTTTACGCCGCCATCTTGCATCGTCGAGAGCGGACAATCGACACCGACATTGTTAAAACGTTGTGTTGGGGAGGCATTCCGGGCGCCGTCACCGGTTTATTCGCATTACTTGCTCTGCGCCATTATATCGATCTTGCGGTTTTAAACGCGTTGGTAAAGCACGCCGTGGGCTTGGCTTTGATGG
>JAABUQ010008125.1_pt1 | contig 14857 bp, 13 predicted proteins | sample 5560001 | NCBI WGS metagenome assembly JAABUQ01 (sample SAMN10711888, study PRJNA513371) | rock metagenome | isolation source: Antarctica rocks | place: Antarctica: Victoria Land, Finger Mt nord | collected 2015-12-18 | reverse complement strand
TCAGGTGGTCCTCTCCCAGCGTCACGCTGGTGACGAACCCTGAGGTTTTTTCATGATTCCTGCTCCTGGGTCTCTGCCACTATTCGGTTGGATGCCACCACGAAGGACAATGGCCTCGTCGTGCGCGTACACCTTGCGCCGTGGCATAGCTGCGCGCTACCGGGACTGTGCCCTGATGGTTGGGTCGTCTAAGCTGCGGCCGCTACGACAATTGACGGCGCGGTTGCCGACGAAAGGATACTGCTGTGGCTCGTACACGACATCTCACTCTGCCACTCCTTATCATCGGCGCCGTTCTTGTTGGCGGTCGTCCTCATCTTCCGGCTCGGGCTCACGCCCTGCTCTCGCCACGGCAGGACGCCCGCGCGCGCGCGTACACAAACGGCCCGCTTCTCGTGCTCGACGCGCGCGGCGGCATCGGCCAGCCCGGTCCGGGCGAGGCCCGCATCCTGGTGGTGCAAGGGGGCCGGGTGACCCGCGTCCTGGCGCGCGAACAGTCGTACCCCTCCACCGCTGGATTCGCCCCATCGCCGCGTGGCCGCGACGTGGCCTACGCTGAAAATACCCCCCTTGCTCCAGGCAACCCGCCTCAGCGACAGGGATTGTGGGTCGTCTCCGCGACGGGAGGCGTCCCCCATCGCGTGGTTGTCCCTCCCGTGTCGACACAGGGCAACCGGCTGGACATCGGCGCCGTGGCCTGGTCCTCCGACCGGTACACGCTGGCCTACGCCGTGGTCCCCGTCGGGAGCGGCGTCGCGAACCCGGAGCAGGATCGGCCGCTCGGCATCTGGCTGACGCGCTACGATCGGGGTCGCCCCCGTGAGCTGATCACCAACGCGCGCCTCGGGGTTGCCGATGCGTCGATCTCGCAACTGGCATGGGAGCCCGACGGACGGACGTTGCTTGTCAGCACGTTCGTTGCCGTGCGAGGGACAATCGTGCGAGGGACGACCGTGCCGACCGTCCTGGCCGTCGACGCGCAAACCGGGAGCGTACGGACACTGGTCAATGGGGGACAGGACGCCGACGCGTCGCCGACGAACGGCGATCTCGTCTACACGACCAGCACGGCGCACAGGACGACACTCTGGGTCGCCGATGCGCGGGGAGGCCATCCCCGTGCTCTTGCGCACGGGTTGCCAGCCAGTCTCGTGAGCCCAGTCTGGTCCCCCGACGGGCGCGCCATCGCCTTCATCGACACGGTAGGCGCGTCCTCGATCGGCCGCCATAGCGCCGCGATCCGCACGGTCGACATCGCAACCGGCCGCATCAGGACGCTGCTGATGACCAACCAGACGGGACAATCGCTGCTCCCAGTGGGCGGCCAATTCGTGCGTCTGGCCTGGATGCGCACCTCTGTGTAGCTGGCTCCTGCTCCCCGACGCCAGCCCGTGAGCAGGCGCGGCCGCATCATGATACCCGCTCGGCGTCATGCGGCGAGGACATAGGCTAATCGGCATCGTCCGATGGCAGCAGATGCTCCCAGCGCGCGCGGTTCACCGCCTCCACGCGGCTATGCGCGTCCAGCGTGGTGTAGATGTTCTCGATATGCTTGCTCGCGGTCTTTTGGGCAATGCCCATGCGCCGGGCGATCTCCTTGTCGGTCAGCCCCTTGGCCAGGTAGCTCAGGGCCACCAGTTGCTTCCGCGTCAAGGACGTGATTGCATGCTGCCGCGCCAACGGCGACACTGCTTGTCGCGACGTTAACGGCGCCGCCTGCTACCGCGTCAAGGGCGTGGCCGCGTCGCCAGCGTCCCGGTCGGGCACGTGATTCTCCCTAGGCAAGGGCGCCTCATCTGGTAGGTTCACATCGGCTGGCAACACTCGATTGAATCTGGTGGTGCGGGTCTGCTCGATCCGCGCCACCTTCGTCTCTTTATCAAAGGTAGTATCGATGCGCCTATCGTTTCGACGACTCTCTGGACGAGATGCCGGCCAAACACTGACTGTAGCCTTGGTTCTTGCTATAGCCACGCTTCCATTGCACGTGGCGCATGAGCGCACCGGACGGCTATCGTGCGCCGCACCCCGGCTCGCTCCATCTCTTGTTGTCACAGGGTCGCTCGCGGGTGTGCCCTATCCGGCGGGCCAGCCCGCAGGCGCGGCCGCGCCTAGCTGGGTAGCGCCGGATGCGCAAGGGGATGTTGTCTGGGCCGAGCAAGCAGGTCCCCCCGCCGCAGGCCGCCTGTTCGACTACGACGCGCACACGAGGCGCGTAGCCATCGTCGCCTCCCGCTACACGCAAAGTAGCCAGCGTATCGGGCTTGTCTCCCTCTCACCACGCTGGCTGGTCTTCAGCACCTTCGCCGGCATCTTCGACGGCAGCCAATGGCGGATCGTCGTACACGATCGCCAGAACGGGCAGGAGCGCGTCGTAGCATCCTCCCCTCTAGGAGGCGCGGGATCGGCCCAGTTCGACCTGGATGGGGATATGTTGGTGTGGGTGCAGCCCATTGTGCCCCAGGGCAGCGTGATTCACCTCCAAGATCTCCGCACCGGACGCGACCATATCCTGGCCTCGACACGCGTCGGCATCTACACGGTGCTGAAAGTGAATGGGGGGCAGGGCCACGCCGTGTGGGAATGGATCCGTCGTTCCAATGGAGGCGTCAGTATCGATCTCCTGCTGGTCTCGCTTGCTGGTGGCGCGGTTCACATGATTGCCGATAGCGCCGACCAGCCGCAACTCGCGTGGCCGCGTGTCGTCTACATCAAGCGAACCCGTTTGGGGATGGGGATGCTCGTTGTGCAAGACATGCAAACCGGGCGGAGCCAGCAGCTACCGATCGGGCGCGACGACGATCTGCCCCAGATCACGGGCTCCTTGGTCGTCTATCGGTCGATGCTTCTGCCCTCCTTTTACAACCCTACGACCGGACAACATACAGTGCTGAGCCGCCCCGTCCAGTACACCGTGAAGGGCGCGCCCCTGTTCGATTTGCATGTAGGGGGAGGGGTGCTCGCGGGCGTCGGGCATGACGGAGCGGGCCATTACATCCTCGCGCTCTTCCGTCTTCGTGGCGTGGACCCTCTCGACGATGTCCTCACGTGCTGAATGACATCGAACGTGTCGAGGAATGAATGATTGGAGGACATTGCAACAGCGTGGCGCCGTCGGGGCCTCCAATCCCTGGAATTGGTGGCCGTCATGGCTGCCGCGGCCACCGTTTGTACCGGCTTCGCCCCCTCCCGTCATCGTCGTGCCCGGCAGCGTGAGCGTGCTGGACGTATAATTGCCCGTGTGAGGAGGATAGGGTATGCGTGTGAGGCGTCGGCCAGTCGTTCTTGGCTGTCTTGCGCTTGTGCTGCTCGCGGGCCTGGCTCTCACCGTCCTTGTCTATCGCGCGGTTGATCCAGTCTATGGTGTGACCGATGTGCAGGCGGGACTGCGCCAGCAGCCGCGGAGTTGGGCGGGGCGTGTTTTCTTGCTGCGGGGCGTCATCACCATGCAAGGCCTGTTAGTTGGCTGCGGCCGACCGGCCTGCCCCGGAGCATCGTGGATCGTCTTGCTCCCGACCCATGAGCCGGCGTGGAGCGAGGCCCGACAACTAGCGGTGTCGATGGACATCGGCCGCCGGCGAGGGAGCAGGGATGGACATCTGGTTCCTACGAACCCGCTAGGTCAGGGTTTGGTGCTCGTGGCGCCTCCGGGCTTCTCCTCGCCTCCCGCGCACTCTTCCGGCGTGCTCCCCGATGGGGCGTACCACATCCCTCTTCTCGGGCCGCTCCTATCTCGCTGGCTGCCCGCCACGAAGGACAATAGTTTCGTCGTGCGCGTGCGCCTTGCGCCGTTGCATAGTTGCGCGATACTGGGGTTGTGCCCCGATGGCTGGGTCGTCTGAGCACGGCAGTGGCGACAATCATTGAGGGCGCCTGCGACACATGAGGGGGCAAGGATGTGAGGGGACGCGGATGGCTGCTCGTGGGGGGTATCGTCGCGGGCCTCGTCGGTGGGGCAGGCGTGGTCTGGCTGCAGGCGCCGGCCATCGAGTCCGTCGTCTTCAATATCCCGGTACCGCCGGTGAGCGCCGTCTATAGCAATTTCGGCTATCAGGGCCCTCTCGTCGTCGACACACGGACCGGCTATGCGGCTGTCGCGACGACCGCCGGCGTGGCTCTACTGGACACCCGTACGGGCGCGGTTGTGCGCACGATCCCATTGAGCCAGGGGGACGCCATGGCTCTGGCGGTCGACGAGCAGAGCGGGCATGTCATCGCCGCCGGCGCCGGTGTTGCCGTGCTCGATGCGCGTCGCGCCGCCATCGTACGCGCGGCCCCCGCGAGTCTCTTTCCCCTTGGCATGGTGGTGGATGAGCGGGCCGGACACGCCTTCATCCTCAATGGACGCGCCTTCGGTGGCCACGTGGTCATGCTCGATACAGGGACCGGACGCGTCCGACACACCGCTGTGGTCAGCTCCGAGGACAGCGCACTGGCCGGGGCCGTGGATACGCGGACCGCGCGGGCGTTTGTGACATCGCTCACGGATGATAGCGTCAGTGTCCTCGACACCCAAACCGGCGTGGTCGTGGCGACAGTCCTCGTCGCTCGCTCCCCCCGTGCGGTCGCCGTGGACGAGCGGCGGGGACGGGTGTTCGTCGCCAGCAGCGGTGTCGCGTCGGGGGGCAGCGGGTTGAATGTGCTTGACGCCCGCACGGGAACCGTCCTGCGCATCCAACCCCTCACAACATCACCCCTCGCGCTGGCGGTGGATGCCCTGACCGGCCGCGTCTTCCTGGTAAATGGCGCCAGGGATGCCTATGGCGCCGCTCTGGGCATCAGCAGCATCAGCACACTCGATGCTCAGAGCGGCGCCATTCTGCGCACGGTCCCTATACCCGAGAACCTCAACCTCGCCTCGATCGCGGTGGATGCGCGGCGCGGGCGCGTCTTCGTCAGCAGTCAGGGGGCGCAAGACCCAGCGCGGCCAGGCGCATTGATGGGTGCGGGAAGCGTGTACGTGCTCGACGCGCGCAGCGGCGCGCTGCTGCGTACCCTGCCAGCCGGGATCGGTCCCGTCGCCATGGCCGTCGACGACGCGACGGGCCGCGTCGTCGTGCTCGACATGGGGGGTACGGTGGATATCCGCGACGGCTGGACGTGGGCCCCGGGGTGGCTGCGACACGTCCTACCGTTCCTCCCGTCAGGGCAGGTGAGCACGCGTCCTATCCCGAGCAGCGTCCGCGTGCTCGATCCGTCGCGATAGTGCGTCACGATGAGGAGCAGGTTCCAGCGCAATGGACGCCACGTTGGCTTGACGCGCGCGTTCGCGGGGATGTCCACGCTGGAACGTCGTTTGCTGCTGGCCGTTCTCGTCGGCATTGGGCTCATGAGGAGCCGCGCTCCGCCTCGACGATAGAGAGCGTCGGCTGCGTGCGCGGCGTGGGCGTGGCCAGCGGCAAGAAGCGACGCGCCAACGGAGGCATCCAGGCCCATGGATCCGCGGCATCGACGCGTCCACTGGCGCTGAGCATGAGCAGGCGTCCGGTCCGGTCGTCCAGCAAAACCTCGTCGGGCCGACCGCCGACCGGAATACGACGGAGGATCGCTCCGTCACTGTCGCGCAGCACGATGACGCTGGGCGTTGGCGCGGAGCCGTTAGCGCCGGGAAGCTGGTCCGTCGCGACGATCAGATGCTCGCCGCTCCTATCCGGCGCCGCCGGTTCTCGCGCCATATCGGATGGGAGCGCGACCGTATACGCCACGCGCCCGCTCGCCCCATCGAGCGCATGGAGCGTCTTGCTCGCGGGGTCCACGATCAGGACACGCGCGCGCCGGTCGTCGACGATGAGCGACAGATCGTGGAGATAGTTAACGTCTTGGACGAGTCCACCGGATGGCGCCATGCTGGCGAGGGGAATGCGCGCGACCGTGCGCCCGGATCGCGCGTCGAGCGCCACGGCGCGTCCGCGCTGGATGGCGAAGACCCGTCCCGTTTGTGCGCTCACGAGCAACCTGGCGGCGCCCGGCGCCGCGAGCGCGGCCGTCCACCGCGCTTGCCCGCTCGTCAGGTCGTATGCGCCCACGGTCCCCATGGTGAGATCGGCGACGTAGACATCCCCGGCGCGGTCGTCGACGACAGCCGTGCTTGCGGCCACGGGGACGCTTCCTCCCGGTCGGACAATCTGCCGCGTCCACCGCACACGGCCGCTGGTCCCATCCAGGACGCTGATCCTGCCAAGCGCCAGGTTGGTCAGGATAACGTCACCACCGCGCGGATCGACGGTAAAAGCGTACGGGCCGAACGAGGGAGGCTCCCGCAGGGTGACGGTGTTGACCAGACGCCCCGTGGCCCCATCGACGACGGTGATGCGGATGCGGCCGCTCAGGAGGGGGAGCGATGAGAGCGCGAAGACGCGGTTCGTGCGCGGTGAGAACGTATTGGGGTCGGAGAGCAATTCCGGAGGGAGAGCCGCGCGGCCGAGCACGCGCCCGGACCGGGCGTCGAGGAGGCTCAGCGTATCGGTCCCGGAGGCGGCCAGGTTGCGGGGCGCGGTCACCACGACGATCCGTCGCGCGCCGTCGGTGATGGCGAGGGCGCGCAGAAAACTCGTACTCGGGAAGGGGACCAGATCGACGCTGCGCATGAGGGCTCCGGTCGCGCTATCGCGCACCTGGAGCCGGCCATCCGGCCCGCCGATGAAGGCGCGTCCGGTCTGCCCATCGACAATCAAGCCCGCCGAGCGGGCTGGCAGGCTGACCACCGTGACTCCGCCGCTCACTGGGCGATGCGCCCACGCGACCCATGCGGACACCGCGCCGCCTAACACCGCTAAGATGGCCAGGATCGTCCCGATCCGCACACGCCACGGTCGCATCGTCCGCCTCCCCAGTAATCTCGGTGCATGCCGTGATCTTCGGTCATCACTTTTCACTATTGGCAGCACCCTGCACGCTCGCTATCCTCCGCTGAGCAGGCGCCAGGGATAGGCGCAGGCAACGGGTGTGGAGGGAACGGGTGTGGGACATCCAACGAGCAGCAGGCGGTACGTTGCTACACGCCCCGTGATTGGATCGTCGACAGTCGCCGGGAACAGAGGGCCAAGCAGCGGGATACGGTGGACCATATCGAGTAGAGTATTCCCAGGGCCAGGCGCTACATCGATCTCCTGTGAACCAGTCGCGATTTGCCTCGTGTCGGATAGCTCGAACGTCGGTCGCTGGCCCCTGCCGCCATAGGCGGTGAGGAAACCACGCACAAGCACTGTCTGTCCAGGGACCAGACGGGACTGCCCCAGCAGCGGGAGCGTGTAGACCGGCGGGGGCGGCGCGGGTTGTTGTCTGATCACGAAGAGAGTGAGCGTCAATGCGCCGAAGGCGAGGACCAACGCGCCGAGCAGCGCGAGGGCAATACGCGCGACGTTCGTCACAATTGGCTCACATGTCGTCCGGTCGTACCATAGTGGGTGATGGGGCGCGACGCGCGGGGCGCGGGGTCAGGGAATTGTCCGCTGCGGATGCCGGTCCCAGCGGAAACGCCCGTCGCCGACTCTTCGCGCGCCCTGGGGTGCAGGGTCAGCGCAAGGAGCGGGGTGGTCCTGGTGTTCTGGCCGGTATGCTACCACAATCTAAGCGTAGCCGTCTACCGATCAGCAGTGAGGCAGTGAGGGGGGGTGCCCCGAGATTGTGATCGTGCGTGCCGCGGCCTGACCTTGAAAGGTCATGGCAGGGACCGGACCTTGAAAGGTCGGCGGGAGAGCCCGGCGCGGCGCACGCATCCCCGGCCATCCGTGCGTCCCGCGCGGCCCTGCGCGCGGTCCGACCGCCGCGCGACGAGCCGGCGAGACCCTTCAGGGTCCGTCCCTGCCATGACCATTCATGGTCAGGCGGCGCTCACAATCTCGGGGCACACCCGCAGTGAGGCAGTGAGATAGCCCCGGGCGGACATGGCTGTCCCTATCGCATGCGTATACTGGAGGCGACGACTCGATACAATTGTACGCCCATACAGTCGCCCGACACGAGGTTGCTCAATGAGACGCCGCTACATCGTCGCGCTTGGTGTCCTCCTCATCGCTTTGGGAGGCGCGACGCTAACGGGCGCGATGCTGCTGCGGGGGCAGGAGTCGAGTTCTGTCCTACGGACTATTCGCGTCGGCACGATCCCGTCCTGGATCAGCGCCCCGGACGCGATTGGCGTCGACGAGCAGACCGGCCGCGCCTTTGTCGTGGACAGTAGCAGCGGCTGGATCAGCACACTGGACACGCACACCGGCGCCGTGCTGCGCTCGGTCGATGGCGGGGGCGCCGATAATCCGCTGAATCCTGTCGTGGACGGGCGGAGCGGCCACGTCTTCATCGCGAACGCGTCGTCGAGCGGGAACAATATGGTCGCCATGCTCGACGCGCGCACCGGGGCGCTACTCCACCTGAGCGCCGTTTCCTCGCTGCCGACCGGCCAACATATGGCCCTCGATCCTCAGCGCGGCCGCCTCTTTCTGGCGACGGGTCGCGTGCTCGACACGCGCAGCGGGGCGACCAGCGCAACGTTCGTGGCCGACGGCGAACGGCTCGCGCTGGACGACCGCGGCGGGCACGTTTTTGCGCTGATGTATGATCGCCTGTTGTTCAAGGGGACCGGGGCAGGCGTGCGCATGCTCGACGAGCACGGGACGATGCGCTGGCTCGCCCCCGTCGGCGCGCCCCACGCTGTCGCGGTGGATGGGCGCACGGGCCGTGTCTTCGTGACGGGCAGCGCGGGGACGACCGTGCTCGATGCGCGGGATGGGCGGCCCCTGCGCGTCGTTTTTGGCGTCGGACCGTCCAATGGGGCAGGCGGCGCGGAGATCGCCGTCGACGAGCCGCTCGGGCGCGTGCTGATCCTCGAACCTAGCCCCAGCGGGACCATCATCCTGCTGGATGCCCGCAGCGGGGCCGTAGTGCGCCGTGTGGGTGTGCCGGTCGACGTATTTACAACGCGGGTTGCTGTCAGTGCTAACGGCCAACACGCCTATATCCTGGGCGACGACACGCTCACCATCCTGGACGTGGGGATGGGTCGCGTCGTGCGGACAACGGCGCTGGAGCAGCACGTGCAGGCCATGGCCATCGACGAGCGCAGGCGGCGCGTCGTCGTCACCAGCCTGGGGCCGACGGCGCCCGTCTTCGGCGCGGATACCAGTACGGGGCCGGGGACGGTCAGCGTGCTCGACGCGGACAGCGGGGCGCTGCTGCGGACGGCGGGCGTGGGCGTCAACCCGGTGGCGGTGGCAATCGACGGGCAAACCGGCCATGCCTTCGTGGTCAACATGGGCGGGAATGTCCACCTGTCCGATCCCTGGGGCTGGTGGCCGTCCTGGCTGCCACGGCCGCCGTTCGTCCCGGCTCCGCCCCCTCCCGTCACCGTCGTGCCGGGCAGCGTGAGCATGCTCGGCCTATGAGAGTATGAGATCGCCACGGTCTGTGAAACGTCGGCGACGGGCGTTTCTCCTGGGACCGCCGCGGTCCCCGCGGCACGCCGTCGTGGCACGCCCATCCGGGTCTGACAGGCACGCGCCTCTGCACGTGGCCGCGGGGACCGCGGCGGTCCCAGTGGGTGACCGGCGCCCGCGGTGGACAATTCACAGACCCTGATGAGATCGCTTGCACGCGCGCGCCGCCTGCATTAGAGTGAAGATGGCGCGGCAACAGGCGCACGGCAGACGTGTCGCCGCACAATGGGATAGAAGAGATGCCGCGTTGCGAGGAGCCGTTCCCATGCCGACCATCAGCCTGCCTATCGCCGAGGTGACCGTCTATACCGACCGAGCCATGGTCACGCGGCGCGGCGCCGTCGCCACCACCGTCGGCGCGCAGGAGCTCGTGCTGACGGATATCCCCTGGAGCCTGGATGTCGATTCCGTGCGCGCTGGCGGGCGCGGCGAGCCGGGCGTCCGCGTGCTGGCCGTCGACGTCCGCCCCACCTTCGGGGCCGAGGCGGTGCTCGAGCGGCGCCGCGCGCTGGAGGCGGAGCTCCAGGCGCTATGCGACCGCGAGGCCCGGCTGGACGAAGGGGCAACGGTGGCTCAGGACCGCCTCTCGTTCGCGCAGGAGCTGCTGCGCTCGGCCGCGCCGGACATGGCGCGGGCGCTCTCGCATCGCCGCACCGATCTGGCCGACGTGCAGGGCCTGCTCGACTTCGCCCGCGCACACACGCTGGAGGCGCACGCGGCATTGGCCGATGTCGCGACGCAGCGCCGCGCGCTTGCCGCCGAGATCGAGGCGGCGCAATCGCGGCTCGACGCGGCCGGGGAAGCCTCTCGCCAGGCCTACGCCATCGCGTTGAGCGTGGAGGCGGGGGGAGAAGGTCGGTGGGAGGCGGAGGTCAGCTACGTGGTGGACGGCGCGGGCTGGCAGCCGGTGTACGACCTGCACGTCCGGGGCGCCGACGCCACGCCCGCCACGCCCGCCACGCCCGCCACGCCCGCCACGCCCACGGTCGCCATCGGCTACGGCGCCCTGGTCAGCCAGAGCAGCGGCGAGGAGTGGCCGGACGTGGCGCTGACGCTGTCGACGGCGCGCCCTGGCCTGGGCACGTTGCCGCCGACGCTCGCCCCCTGGTTCATCGACCTCTATCGCCCCACGCCGCCGCGATCGATGATGGCGCGCGCGCGCCGGAAGGATATGGCGTCCGAGACCGATCTGCTGAAGGATATGGCGTCCGATGATGACCTGGCCGCGCCGGGAGGATCGGCCACGGGGGAGTTAGACGATCCGCGAGCGGAGCAGGCCGCGCCCGAGGGGACCACCATCGAGCAGGTGGGCGTCACGGTGTCCTATCGCCTGCCCGGCAGGGCGGACATCCCCTCCGATGGCTCACCGCACAAGGTCGCCGTGGCCGAAGCCGACCTGCCGGCCCAACTCGCCTACGAGAGCATCCCGCGCCTGCTGCCCTACGCCTTCATGCGCGCGGAGATCCAGAATACCAGCGACCTGCTGTTCCTGCCCGGTAAGGCGTCGGTCTTCCAGGACGGGCGCTTCGTGGGCGGCATCGCCATCCACGACGCGGTCGCCCCGCGACAGGAGCTGACGGTGTACCTGGGGATCGACGAGGCCATCCGGGTCGAGCGCGAGCTGACCCGTCGCGCCGTGGACAAGACGCTGATCGGCGGCAATCGGCGCACCGCGTTCTCGTACCGCATCCTCGTCGACAACAACCGGCCGCTGCCGGCCCGGCTGACCCTGCGCGACCAGGTACCCGTGTCGCGCCACGAAGGGCTCAAGGTCCGGCTGACGCGCGCCGCGCCGCAGCCGGACGAGCACACCGACCTCGGTGAGCTGCGCTGGGAGCTGACCATCCCGCCGGGTGAGACGCGGGAGGTCGGCTTCGACATGACCGTGGAGCACCCCGCCGCCCAGACCGTTGTCGGGTTGTAGGGATGGATACGATTGTCGCGCCGCGCGACGGGCGGCCGGTGTATGACATGCGCCTGCGCGTGCGCTCCTACGAGGTCGACGTGCTGGGCCACGTCAACAATGCCGTCTACCTCAACTACCTGGAGCAGGCGGCCACCGAGCATGCCGCGGAGTTAGGCTTTGGGGCGGCGCGGCTGGCCGAGTTGGGCGGCCTGTTCGTGGTGCGCCGCCATGAGATCGACTACCTGCGCGCGGCGGTGGCCGGCGACCCGCTGGTCGTCACCACGTGGCCCGAGAGCCTGCGCGGGCCACGCGCCTACCGCGCCTACGAGATCCGCCACGAGGAGACCGGTCGCCAGATCGTCGTGGCGCGCACCCTGTGGGCCTGGATCGACGCGCGCAGCGGCCGGCCACGCCCCATCCCCCGCGAGATCCTCGACATCTTTAACGTTCCAGCCATGGACTCGACATGATAGACTATGCGGGGCGAGTAGCCCTCATCTCTGCATCGGCAATAAGGAGTTTCTCATGCGCCCGCACCGGATCGCCCTCTCGACGGTTCTCTGTTGCTCTATGGTCGCGTCGTTCGCCATCGCACGCCCTGTCTTGTCCCGTACCGCCTCCGCCCACGTCGCCGGACGGGCGCCTGCGCGCCCGCAATTGCCCGAATCGGTGGTCGTGATCAAGCGATTCGGCGCGGCCATCCGCGTGGCGCCGTCGAGCAACGTGGCCGTCCGCGTCACCGCCGCCTGCGGTACCACCGCTCAGGCCCTGGACTATGCCAACGGTTGGTACCAGGTCAGCTACGACAGCTCTCAGACGGTCCAGGGTGGCGGCACACTCACCGGTTGGGTGGGCGCCGCGCGCGTCGCCGACGCCAGCAACCCGCCCTCCTACGACTGCACGGACTCCTACACCTTCCAGCTTGGCCAGCACGGCTACAGCTACGTGCGCAGCGGCTGCCTCAGCCTGCGCGCCTATCCCTCGCGTACCGCCCCTTACCACTACTGCGTGTCCAACTTCCACGACTACATCGTCACCAACGGCCCCTACGCCGCCGGCAATGACGACTGGTTCGGCGTCAGCAGCCGCTCTACCGGCAGCGGCTGGGTGCTCGCGCAGTACCTCCTCCCCTACCGCTCGTCCGCGGGTGGCACGACCGGGGGGGCCGGGGGAACGGGGACCCCTGCCTGCGATCCGTCCGCCTTGTTCGCGGCCGCGGCGCGCAAGGAGGGCTTCGATGCGCACGATCCGGGCTACGCCAACCTGACCGGCGACGACGCGGCCGGGGCCGCCCACGCGCTGTGCATTGGCGCCTGGGCGATCGCTACCATCGGCCGGCCAAGGGTCGGCGCCACCGACGGAGACACCTTGTTCACCGTTTCGGGCGGTCAGTGGAGCGAGGTCACCGTGCTGGGCTACCCCGTGACGACGTGCCGCCTGGAGAGCCTCGGCGTCCCCGCCGCGACCGCCCAGGACTTCGCCCACCGTCTCAGCTTCGTGTCCTCTTCCTGCTAATATCAGAAGGCGAGGTGGGCCTGCGACTTAAGTCGCATGGTATACAACGGACACCGACGTGTCCCGACAGGGTCCGTCCCAACGGCTCCCTTCGTCGTTCTATGCCATGCGGCTCTCGTTGCATGCTGACCCTAAGATTGCAGTGCTAATGTAGGTGCTAGAACGCGTAGCGGATGCCACAGTAGGGCATATGGCGGGCCAGCAGGTCGCGGAAGTCGCGCACCAGCGTGCGCTTCAGGGTGCGCTCGTAGCGCAGCACCCGCGCGCCGCTGGCCCGCGCCACTTTGTGCTCCTGGATCTCCGGCCGCCACAGCAGCGCCTCGGCTCTGGGGTGCCAGCGCAGGTTGACCTCGTGCAGTTCCTCTTCGTGCGTCAGGAAGATGACCTCGGCCTGCAGGTTGGCCTTGGCGGCGGGCGAAAGCGCCGCGTCGAGCTCATCGAACAGGGCGGCGTAGTCCCCGAGCCAGCCGTCGTAGTAGATGACCGGACCGAAGTTGACGTTGACCTCGTAGCCCGCCGCGACGAAGTCGTCGATGGCCGCGATGCGCTCGGAGACCGGCGAGGTACGCACGTCGACCAGGCGCGAGACCTCCGCCGGCATCAGGCTGAAGCGCAGGCGCGTCCGGCCCTGCGGATCGTAGGAGAGCAGGTCGCGGTTGACGTACTTGGTGGCAAAGGTCGCCTTGGCGTTGGGCAGCCGGGCAAACAACGCCACCAGGTCTCGCACGTTGTCGCCGATGGCGGCGTCGACCGAGAGGTCGCTGTTCGTGCCCAACTCGTAGGTCCACAGCGCGGGATCGGCCTGAGTTGGCTCGAACTTGAAACCCTGCCTCGCGGCGTGGCGCTCGATGGTGGCCATGATAGCTTCGATATTGACGAAGGTCGTGATCGGGTTGGCGTAGCCCTTGCGGCGAGCGACATAGCAGTAGCTGCACGACATCGCACACCCGTTTGATTGTGATGGAGCCACAAAGTCGGCGCTGCGCTCGAACGGCACGCAGCGCAAGGTCTTCTTGACGCCGAGCACCAGCACCGTGCGCTTGACCCGATTCCAATCCTCGACCAAGGCCTCGTTGCCGTGCAACTCCGGGATGTTCCAGTGCGAGGAGACCTCGATGCGCTCAGCATCGGGGTAGCGCGCCAGGATTTCCCGCCCGCGCGGCAGGTCGAGCGCGGCGGGCTCGTAGTAGATGGTGCGGATGTCCAGCAGGCTACTCACGTTATGTCCAAGGGCACGCGGCATGCCAGGGAGTACCGCAAGGAGGCCGGAGAGGCGCTGATGTCGTCACGCGCCGGGATGGGTTACAATGGGGCTGTTCGCGACGGAGGGGAAATGATGGTTGCGCACCACAAAGAGAAAACGACCCTGGCGGAGTTCCTGGCCCTGCCGAACGACGGCAATCTGCACGAGTTTGTACGGGGGGAGATACGAGTGAGTCCGATTCCTAAAGGCTCACATGGCATGATCGAGTTCACTATCGGCGGCGAACTGCACGCCTACATCAAAGACCGCGCGCGTGACCTGGGCTGGCTGCCCGCGCATGGCCTCAGCGCCCGCTCGCGACTGGTCGGGGTCGTGGTGGGCGGCGAGTTCGGCATCCAGTTCACCCTACCCGACGACCCCGATCAGGTGCGCGGCGTCGACGCCGCCTATATCCCGGCCGAGCAATACGTCCGCGTCGGCTGGGACCAACGGGGCTACTTTCCCGCGGTCCCGGCCCTCGTCGTCGAGGTGATCAGCCCGTCTGACGAGAAGGCCGAGATCGAAGAGAAGCGGCGCGACTACCTAGCGGGCGGCGCGCGGCGCATGTGGAGCGTCTACCCCACGCGCGAAGAGATACACGTCCATGATCCCCATGCGCCCACGCGCGCGCTGCACATCGACGATATCCTCACCGATGACGACCTGCTGCCCGGCTTTGCGCTGCCCTTGCGACTTGTCTTCCCCACGCCGTAGGGCTCATGAAGGCGGATGGACATGACCATGACCGTGACGCAACCGACG
>JAABUQ010008124.1_pt1 | contig 14858 bp, 19 predicted proteins | sample 5560001 | NCBI WGS metagenome assembly JAABUQ01 (sample SAMN10711888, study PRJNA513371) | rock metagenome | isolation source: Antarctica rocks | place: Antarctica: Victoria Land, Finger Mt nord | collected 2015-12-18 | reverse complement strand
CCTATCCCCTCCCCCTCCCTCACCTTGCCCCCGCCCCCCAAAAAAACCCCCACTAAACCCCCCCCCCTCCCCCGGGGCAAACAGTTCTTCATAGCACCCTGGCAAGCAACCTCAGGCTTCACCCTCACCTTCGCCGCACAAGGCATCATCACTTTCTTCGCGTCGGTGCCCGTGCTGGCAGCGCTGCATAAATGGGGCCCCGTGCTGCGGGCGCGGGCGGGGATGCCGGGGTGGGTGAATCCGGAGTTTGATAGTTTGTGAGATTTCTTTGGGGGGGGGGGTTGGGGGTTTTGGGACTTTGGGGTTTCGGTGGACAGGGCTGTGGAGAGGGCTGTGAGGGGGAGGGGCGGTCATGGCTGGGGTTTAATGGGTAGATAGGGTGGGGGGAGTAGAATTCACATTTTGTTGTATTTCATTATGTCTGAATGGGAAGATGTGTTTATGGAAGAAAGCAAGCATGTTAGACCCTCCTACTACAGGTGACTACCTAGCTCGAACGCCTGAGGAGATCATAATGAGACATTCTCCTTTCCGCCTGGCAATCTAGCCTGAGTGTGCTGACAAGCCTGATTCCCGTACTTTCGCCCGTGTGTGTTGTTACAGAATGTATTCTAGGAAACGCCCTTCCCCTCCTGCCGAGTAGAGTTTGATGCTCTCTCGATACCCTTTGCAATCTGCCTCCATCTTTGTCCTTCCGGATTGTACAGTTCCTCGGTATTTGTGTCCGCGAGCTTACTGTAATATGATATTAGCATTGTCCCTGCTAAGTTCTCAATGTCACATACAGAAATCTCATCCATCTCCTCCCCTCCATTGACAGCCGGCTGAGCAGCGCCACCCGTAGCGGAAGCATCAGTGGTAGCTGCCGTGCCGTTGGCGGCATTGCCATCAAAGTAATCCGTCATCTCCGCATCGAGCTCATCAGCTGTTTTGGGCTTCGGACGACCAGCGTTGCGACCACGACGTCCGCCACGTCCGCCACGTGCAGTCTTTGCACCGCGAGTTGCAGTTCCGTTTGTCGCTGGCTTTGGTACTGCGGATTTTGGTTGCTGTCCTTTGGGTTGACTGGGTATCATCAGTATGTGCGGCTTGGTATGTCGATGCAGCACTTACGCAACACGCTCGCCCAGTGCCTTGGTCGGTACGGCAGTGGTCTTGGAGGCATCAAGCACGACTTCGATCTGAGAGATGTCAGCATGAGAATTTCATAATCATTGAAAAGGCTTACCCTCATCGGACGCTTGTCGACTAGCATGCCGTTGAGGCTAGCAAAGGCTTCGTTGGCGCTACCTGGCTTGCTAAAGATAATAGTTGCAATGCCACGGCTGACGCCATTGGGCCCATAGGTGAGGTAGACACGTCTCACGTGAGAGACAGATTTGCTGAAGTATTCCTATTGTAGAAGAGGTAGTTCCAAGTCAGTCCACTGAGGTAGTCCATACGTTGCGCAAAAGCACAACGAAACGGCAATCACAGTCTAGGAGACGGATCTGAGCCACGGCCAAACTTCGCGAGACAATCATCCATCAGAGCACCAGCGAGCGAGCATTGAGCGTTAGTGATGTCAGCACCCCTTGCCCATCAATGATCGGAAAAACTCGTTCAGAGTTGCACCACCCAGGCCAAATTCACAGGGCCCACCTCCATAAAGATCCAGAATAGGAGTTGTCTCGATGTTTCATGACAATGAATGTTTTGACCAATTTGGAGGAAACAAATGTTGACACGCCGTTGGAAAAAGAGCCTCCGGTCCTTGGTCGTGGGTACGAGGAGCATCTGGTGATAGCCTTCCACCACATGCCTGTGTGGCTTTTCGTTGTCCAATATCTGAGAATGGGCAGGCTCGATGCAAAATAAGCATGCGTCATTGGTGAGCTGACTGAGTAGGTAGGGCCGACTGAACAAAAGGGGAGTAGATCTTGCTTGCTCATACAAATTGATGTTGCAGGGTCGACAACTGTGCTGCTCTTTTGTCTTCAGTCTTTATGGACTCTTCAAGCCCCAATCATAGATGGTGATATCCAGGAAGATCTGCTGTTCCATGTGGGCTAGTTTGCTCATGCTGTTTTGCTCATGCTGCTTGCTCGCTGATGCTCTCCATCATGAAAAAGTGAATAGGACATTATCTTCTTTTGCAAATCTCCTAGGTACCACATATATGCCTCAAGCCCCAGTACCATGCACAGTCTGCGCCTGAGCTGGTGTGACTTGTTTGCCAGACAAGGTCACTTCGCAGCTGGCCTTGATGCTAGACCTTGATGTGCGCTCAACTTGACATGACTTTGCATCAGGCCTCTAAGGAAGCGAGCTAAAGTTGATGATCAGAAGAAGGGAGTATGTCCGCCGTCTTCAGCACGTATTTGCCCACGGGAAATTCAGTGTCTGCCGAAAGGAAAGGATCGCTCCACGAAAGATCGAGTAAATCCGCAATAGACGAGCATATCATAGATGGCGAGGAAGTCCAAGAATGGATCGGCCGTGAGTTCAACATACCTTGATCTGGGCCTCGTCCACATCGATGGGCTGAAGCACTTAGTAAATGTTCAATGGCGAAAGAATGCTCATTGGCTTACCAAATTGCTCACGATGATTTTAGAATCTCCAGTCCCTGCAGCTGGTCCATTAGGGGCACTGGCCTTGCCAGTTGCCCTAGTGGCCTTGGTACTCTTCTGAACTCCTCCGGCTGGAGCTGCTGTAGTAACACGAGCAGCGTTTGGAACACGACGTCCACGGCCACGGCCACGGCCACGGCCACCGACAGTCTTACGACGGGTGCTGAGGATATCCTCAAGAGATTGATCGAGTTTCGATGACATCTTGAGATGTTGGATGTGACTTGTTTGAGTGATGATGGAGAAGGGAATTTGGCTGATGGAGATGTTCAGATTAGGCTGGTCTCAAGAGGTGACACTGTCCGTGAAGAGACGGTCTGTTGATCTCGATGGTGATAGCGAGACCTGGGAGGTGGACTGGCTTGGTTGGTATGCTTACGCGAGCGGAAGGATGGAGAAGGATGGTAGTGAGAGATGTTCTTGTGCTGTCGCAACTTTGACAGGCTGATGTTGGCAGGGTTGATGTCCGCTGAGAGCTTGTAGAGAAGCAGGCTGGTGAATGCGAGAATGTGTGAATGGATGAGCGAACTTCACAAGGGTATCGTCTGATATGGTGAATGCGATGAGTTGATTGTGTGTTGTGATGGAGAGTGAAGGTGAAGTGGTTGGGAACGAGGGAAGGCTGCATTTCAAGGATCTGGCACCTAGGAAATTCAGCACTAGTCCCGTTTTGGCATCTACATTTGAAGCAATGTTGTTGTTGCTGTAAAGATACATGGGTGTTGACCGTTCAATGGCATGTAGTATGTTTCTTGAATAATGGGTCTGTCAAGAAGCTGTTGTAGTGAGTACTTCCCTGGAGTAGCACCATGCGCAAACGGCTTATACGTAGTATTCATTTCACATATTCCCGATGCACGTTTGTCGATCTTTGACCCATATCAGGTACAATACAAAGGGCAAGATCACGGGTACAAGAGAACACTTAGTGTCTAACGTCTCCAGTGACTCCTTGTCATAGTTTACAGCCGATTCGTTATGCCATACCGAGTATATCGCGGTATACGTAAATCGCAAACTCCCTCTCCTAGAAGGCCTTGGCAATACCACCTGAGACTGAAAAACCAATGGACCTTTCCCAACGCCAGTTCTTGCTGCCAGTTCTTGCTTCCAGTCACGGTAGAATAAATTTGATAAATGCGGGGACAGTGTCGGAGCCAGCTCTTAACTCTTCAAAGCCTCCAATCTGCCCCTCATCTGCTCCAACGTAGCCTCTTGCTCCTCTGCATCCTCCTCTTCGACCGCCGGTTCTTCCGAAACAGCCTTTTCGTCCACTTTGGCCTTGGGAAGCTTGCCCTGTAGTATCTCCCCTAGCACTTTATCTACCTCCGTCTCGGCTTCTTCATCCTCTCCTTCAAGCAGGTCGTCGTCAAGTAGGCTGTCGCCCACCATCTCTTCGATAATTCCCGCCTTCATCAGCTCTTGCGACAATTCTCTCATTGTGCCCGTCAGCTCCGGTAGTCGGACCAAGCTATTGACATCCTTCATGATGCCCGTAGACGCCTTGATGCTACCCTCAATCTTTCGTACAGAGAACGCTTCGTTGACTTGCATCTGGACACTCTGCAGCTGCGCCTTGCTTGTAGCTAGTCGTGAATTTTGCTTCCGTATTCTTATCAGCTCTTTAGCAAATGTCCGCGTTTCTTGTGCTGCCTGCTTGGCTTGCGAAGGGTTCTTTTGACCACGCTTGGAGGATGAAAGGATGTATTGTCTGGTCTTCTGCTCAAGGCTTTTAAGCTGGAGCATATCACGGTCGAGTTTACGTGTATTAGCACGGATCAGGCTGTTGCATTTTCGCATCTACAACTATTAGAGTGGGGAGACATAGGGACATGAATGAGCTGACTTGGGCCGCGGGATCAGGCTTCCAGAAGACAGCTTTGATTGACTCCATGGCTGGGCTTGGAGAGATATGTAATCCTTAGGAGACTCAAAGGCTATGGCACACCTTCCATGGTGCGCTCGTAGTGCATGCGAGAAAAGGTTGTCCGAGGGATCCTCAATTCTTCATCGTTGTACTCGTAAATATGGTATCGATAAGACTTCAGCTAAACAAGCGCCAATGAATACGATACAAGAGCTGAAGCCTTGACAGCAAATACCCGTTTAACCCACAATCAATCTGGTAATCAGAACAGACAAACCTGCTGTCTTCCAGATCTTACTGAAGTACTGCCAGAACAGATCCGACATTGATTTTGTGGAAGCATCCTACACCTCGGCGTCAACTTTCTTCGATAGACTTCCATCTGAATCTATCCTGTAAAATACAGCACTAGGCTGCCCACAGTCCGAACTTTCTCTTCTGCTTCACTCAGCCTTCAATTTTTTCACATTCAAGCAACGCTCTATTTCCCTCCTCCTGACATTAAACAAGCTATTATCCCCTAGCTTCAATATGTCTAGTGCTCAGACAACGCCAGAGGGTGAGTCACTGCCTTCCTTTTAGTAGTGATACAGAGACCCTGAGTAAATGCTAACAATCGCCTGAAAAGTCCTCTGGGCCCAACGCTCCTCCACCTCCGATCCCGAACGCAACTACATCATCCTCACCATTGGCGCCCCTGATGTCCCTAACAAATCCTTCAAGGTTGACCTCAAGCCAACCTCCCTCACCTTCACAGGCCACAGCGACACCAAAAAGACAACCTACCATGTCGAACTCGACTTCTACGGCGAAATCGACGTTGAGAACTCCAAGACGCACCACACGTCGAGGGATGTGGAGTTTGTGCTGAGGAAGAAGGAGATGAAGGAGGAATATTGGCCTAGGCTGCTCAAGGAGAGCAAGAAGATGCATTTTTTGAAGACGGATTTCAATAAATGGGTCGACGAGGACGAGCAAGATGCTGCTCCAGATGATGAAGCAGGTGGGATGGGCGGGATGGGCGGGATGGGTGGCATGGGTGGCGGCATGCCGGGTATGGAAGGTATGGGCATGGGCGGCGACGGTGGCTTCGGTGGCATCGGTACGTCTAATCTCTTTTCACTACAACAACCCCTTCCAACATCTTTCTCCCCAAAAATCTGCATGCTACAAACTCGCTTAATCTCTTCTCCCATTATCACCACCCTCTCCTCTCCCCAGCCTCACTGAACCCGCTCCCCACAGATTTCTCCAAACTCGGCGCCGGCGCAGGCGGCATGCCAGACATGGAAGGCATGGACGACGAAGGCGACGAGGAAGAAGGCGAAGACGACGAAGAAATGCCCGGTCTCGAGGGTGGAGACGAACCCGAGGCCAAGGGCAAGGGTAAGGGCAAAGAGGAAGAAGCGCCTGCTGCGTCAAAGAAGATCGAGGAGATCCCGTAGAGCTGTGTCTATCTGTGCAATGAGGAGGAAAAGCCCGGGACAGGAAGTGGAAAAGAGGAACGAAGAGCATCGATACGACGTGGTGCGATAGAAGACTGTAGATGAGGGTATCGTGGATACGGCATCGGGTCCATAATTGCAGGCAGGCAAGAAAATAGGTCACATCCTTTCTCCGAACGCTCTACATGATATGTTTGTGGTGCATTGAGTCCCATCTCTCCCAAGCCTTCTCCCAAAGCTTCGATATTGCTCTCGGACTTCGGACGCAGGATACAATGAAAACGAGCTCTGAATTGTTCTTGCCCAGATATACAATCAAAACAATCCCGCCAAATGTGCCAACCACTGTACCCAAAATCCATCACTTTTATCCAAGTCTCCCAACCCTGCTCCAATACCAGCATATCCTCATCCATCCATCCCTCACATCTCAAACCCCATAGCGCGACCCTAATACGCAGTCTCATTCTTACCATACTCATCCGAGGAACTAGCATTATTATTTCGGTTCCTCAGCACATTCGCCGCCCCAGTCTCGATTACACCCTGCGCATTTGCTTTTAGCTTCTGTCGATTCCACAAAGCAGTGAGAGAGGGAGAGAGAGAGAGAACTTACGGCCCTGCTGATATGCCTCTGCAACCCCTCCTCGCCATCCTCATGCGTAGCATGCCCTTTGGCGATCTTGTTCAGGCTGTCTCGCATCAGGAATTCTGCGCGGGTGGGCCGTCAGCATCTCCTTCAAAAAAACATAGGGGGATGGGACCATTCAATCAGTCTCCGTACTAAGCGAGGGGGACCGTGGGGAAAACCCTACCATAATACCCCGTAGCGAAGACCGTCGCGGGCACATTAACGAGGATAGCAATCCACGAATAGTTCAAGTAGCTGAAACTCTCGCCGCCGAAGAAGATGGCGGCCACGATCCTGGTGCCCAGATCCCTGGCCAAGTTGGTCGAGATGCCGATGTCGGCGAAGCCCCAGACCATAGTAGCGTAGGCCATGCCGATGACGAAGGGGGCGGATTGGGCGGAGACGAAAGGGTTGGCGGGGTCCAGGGCGGCCCAGATGACGATGCCGATGTAGGAATCGACGAAGAATTCGGTTAGGAAGAGGTAGCCCAGGTTGCTGCACGGTGTTCTGTTAGCCTTTGCTCTCCCGAGACGTGGTACAGAACAGGAGGAGGAGCAACAGGACAACATACGTCTGTGTCGGATTCGGGAAGGTACACAAAACACTTGCGGGTCCGCCGTTATAAACCAAACCCTTCCCTGCGGCCAGGCTCTCTGCCTTGAACGCTTGGAGTTCCGGCCAGTACATCCCCACCATCAACAAGCCCGCGATGAAAGCCCCGAATATCTGGGAGAAGATGTAATGCGGTACTTTCCTCAACGGGAACCCCTGCCATAGCCAGAAACAAATCGTCACAGCCGGGTTGAAGTGCCCGCCGGATGTGGAAGCGCAGGTGATGATGGCGAAAGCAATGCCAATACCAAAGGCCCAGCCAATCTGGAAGATGGAGCCAAAGGCGGCGATGCCGAGAGGGGAGGTGGCGTTGATTGTGAAGCCGGCGATGGCAGCAATACCGGGGAAGACGTAGAAGAAGACCCCGGTAGCTTCGGCCATGCATTCTCGGAGGATTCTTGGACGGCTGTGTTCGAAGTCCAGTTTTCGCTGCGATACTGGCTTGGTGGCGACGACATGGCGGGAGTAGTGCTTTTGCACCGCTTCGGTAGCTCCAAGTTCCACTGTCTTTGGGTCAGCATGTTCGTAGTCCCAATTGGGCCAGGAGGCCTACAATCATGGGTCTCTAGTCGGTCCAGATGGTCGCTGGTTGCCATCTTGACGGATTTCTTATCTTTCTGGCTGGGCAACGATATGGCTACAAAACGGGTTGACCGGCAAACAATTGACAATAGAAAGCAGTGGAAACAACGCGGGGCATTATAGAGAGTAAATACGAGAGGAAAGACGTTATCAGACCTTCCCTCCTAGGGGAGCCATTCCTAGTAAAATTCTCGAGAAGTGCTAACATCATCTAGTAGATCGACGGCATAGGATCCGGCATCGAATGACGAAAAATCTGGGGAAAAGACGGCATTCTCAAAACGGTCTTGACAACAGTGGACCCTTCCAATCATCTACTCCTCTCACAAACAGACCCAGAATGAAAAACGATTCGAATTGCATAAAGATGCTGGTGGAGCAGGCTATATCCAGCGAGTGCAAAGCGCACAGTTCAATTCCAGCAATCTGGTCGAACGTTGAGTACTGAAGGTTCCTTAGGAGATGCATCTCAAACAACTGCCGGAAGTGTCTCCTCGCGGCCAAAGCTGAGATACCTCGGTAATATCTGAATATCGATAACGGTTTAGGGAACGGGGATGGCACTTCGGGGGAGCTGAGTGCGAATTGGGAACGTGATTGGCTTTAGATGTTTCGAACAAGGTTGGGACATTGTGGGGTTGTGGGGATCCGCGCGTAGGCATTCGGGCGTAAACGTCATGGGGGTCCTGGTGGTCGCTGTGGCCTTGGTCCCGGTTCGGCCGAGTCCGCTTTAGGGAGCATGGGCGCCATTCATTGCTCCTCGAAAGATAGCTTGTTGGCTTGATTTTTACCTATAGGTAAGTAGCCAGCCATTTTCATCGCATAGAGTCACGGTGTGTAGAAACATTGGCCACGACGTTGACCGACTGCGTTCTGTCTTTCGAGAACGACATCTCTTGCCTGGCTCTGGTCTTGGGAGCAGAGTCACCCATTCTCTTGTAATGGGTGGTTTTTCGCTTGCTAACTGCGCTGAGAATGATGCACCCACTTCCCTTGCCTACCGGCGTCCGAATGCTTCCATGACAAGGGCAGGCACAGTTTGCCCGTAATCACAGTGTAGACCGGGTCGGAGATGTCTCTTCATTCAGGAGTAGCATTTGCCTGATGAGGGATGGATGAAAGGTCCTTCGAAAGGTAAGTATGCTGGAGAAGGTCGGCCGTCTTTTCGACTGCTTGGACGAGTATGAAACGCTCGCGGAGAGGTCGAGAGCGCAAGATGGCACGACAGCTCGTGACATCGATTTTGAAGTCATTAGATTTTTATCCAGAGACTCGGAGTCGGAGAGGGCCCCTTTCCAGTAGGTATATGCGCATTGCGTTGCACTGATTCTGTGAGAAAAGAGAAATCAGCCATCCTGATACATCAATTGTCCTGTCCTAGCCGTCATCTCTGCATGAAGCTTTACCAATGCGATTCGCTTGTTCTTACGGCCGTAGTCTTATCATATCAAGTTGTACGCCACGGAGAATGTGACCATACTCCAAAAGTTCAAGGAGGTCACCGGTCAGCAAAAGATTGCGGCACAACCTGAGCAGTGCTTAAGCAAGTCATTAATTCATGCATTGTAAATCATCACCGACCGGAGCTTTGGCCTTTTAGAGCAATGTTTCGTGTCGTCAGAGAAAGACCATCGGGATGGAGGTAACATATCCTTCAGCTTCACTGGTAATCGAGGCAGCCTTCGCCTATTTCCCCTTCTTTGGGAAGATTCTCGGGTCTAGCTATGGCCATACAGACGCCTCACAGTCTCGATTTCCCATCAAACATGCATTTCAATATCGGCTTTGCATACACTAGAGAACAACTTGGGACACTTAACCATATCTTCCCCCAGCTTTGACATTCTCCGGAATGCACGCATAGGCAACGCAGATAAAGCACAACTTCTCCATAGGCACCAGGAACACAAAGAGACATCTGAATCGATCAAGGGAAAACAAAACGAGCCATGGCTTCCAAGTTCATCGTCGCTCAGTCAGCGCCGAGCCACCAAGGTGAGGTCGCCCCCCGAGCGCGTGTACTGCTCGAGTTCCATAAACAAGATCACCATCCTTATAACACCTCCCACATCGCACCCTCTCCTCTTTGCTCCTCATCCCTCTTGCTCTCATCAAAACTATACTCACTGCTTTTCCACAAGACGCTTCCTTGAACGAGGAGCTCGTTCATCAAACTCCACTGTCTGATCAATCAGACGCAAACACTCAAACGTCAGTGACTCATAGTGGTACTGTCAAAATGGGCGGCGAGCTGGGCTCCGAGGAGTACAACTCTTTTGTGCACATGTCATCCCTGGCAATCAGCACGGCTGCAGGCCTCATAAATTTTGGACTCATCTACTCGATGATGTTGTTCTTGTACCAAGTTGGCTTGTACTCCTGTGACGGCCATGTCATCAATCCATATCAAGCTCTTATCCTCTATACCGCTTTGTCATCATACTTCTACGTGCAGCAGTACCAGCGTCTCAAACGTCGAGATAACCTCATGAAACGACTCGGCTTTTCACTCCTCGACTCCTCGACTTGGAAGGATATGACTATTGAAGAAGCACAAGCGATTTACCGGAACCTTGCTCAGTATGAATTCCCATTCATGTTTGAGTTTGGTTGGATCATCGAATTCTTCAAGGTGAGCTCGAAGGCTTTGTAGCTCAAAGACAACGCTGACAGCAACACACAGACTGCTTCAGCTCCTGTTCTTTCCGAGGTGATTTGCCGCTCTGGTCACTTCACGAATGCCGATATCCTCCTGTCACATGCTCGTCAGCAAGACACCGTATGGTGAGAGCAGGGATGAGCCAGTCTTTTCGAAGACCTCAACATACTGATTATACCAAGAGCCTCATGACTGCAATGATGGCCCAAAAATTCCACGGCGCTTTCCACTCGCTGACCATGGCACGTATCAATGAACACCACAACAATTGGGGTAGTGCTATCAACAGCGACACTGTTCTCTGGTTGTCATGGTAAGTCGTCAGAATATTGAATGCTCCAGACTGTGTGGTAACAGCTAACCATCGCAGGATGTGGATGCATGGCCCCATTCAATGGATCAACCAATTCGGCTACCGCAAGCTAAACAATTTCGAGGAGCACGCAATGTTCATCATGTGGCGAGAGCTTTCTGTGATGCTTGGGTGCAAGTGGGTTCCTCAGACTCGTGAAGAGTTTGAGAAGTTCCGTGTTGTGAGTCCCAGCCCAAACACTGCTCTCTTCTGGTTCTGTGCTCGCCTGCTAAACCTCCAATAGAATTACGCCGAGCGCTACCAAATATTCTCCGCATATAATGTCACCTTCTCTGAAGCTGTCATGGACGCTGTGATCTTTTCGGTTCCCTGGTTCCTGAAGCCTACTACGCGTAAATGTGTCATCGCCATCCTCGATGCTGACGTTCGGCGCTGCAATGGGTAGGTGATCCAGTTACCCTCCCAAATAATACAATCTCATGTTCCTAGGTACGATCCTGAATTCTCTCCGATACTACGTTCAGTTCTTTTCACCGCTCTTAAGGGCATGGGATCGTTCCAAGCATACTACTGTCATCCTCGTCTTGTTGGTCGTGTCCTCACGCCTTCAACCGCCAATGACGATGGGACAGTCAATTTTCCATCCTACACCTTCCCAGCAACTCCATACTACGTCCGTCAGACCTGGTGGAATCAGTACGGTCCCGTTGCTATTCTTAATCGCCTACGCGGCTTGCCCATTCCGAGCCCTCAATTCGGCAGCAACGGCGTCCACTGGGAAGCTATGGGCGCTTCCCGTCCCACTGAGGAAGCCCAAACCAATGCCGAAATCCGCGTCCGCGAGGCTGCAAATAAGCTCCAGCACTCTCAGTGGGGCTATCGACCAGCTGTCAAATTTCAGAAGAAGTCTCTGGTCGTCACACCCTTTGACTTACCTGGATACGGCAACGCTTCAAATCGCTATCAGCCTGCTGATTGCATCGGCTCCACTCCGAACTAGATACAGCTGCACCTCACCGAGTACCACAGCAACCGCCATACTCGGTGTCGTCCACAGTCTCTATACTGGTATCTCGTGGACACCGCCGACCACCACCAAGCTTCTTCTGTGTTGTACGAGAATGTTGCTCGTTTTAAAACATGTGCAGGGCATACTTTCTTACTGGGTTGCTATTGCTACCTTGTGAGGGAGGAGGGCGGTAGTTGGCGTAAGCCCCTGTTCTTCCATGCGGATCAAGATCACTCTAGTACAGGACCGGCATTCACTGCTGGACTAGAAGGCATGTAAGTATTAGGCAAGCAGTAGCAAAACCAATGCAAATGACGAATTCAATGACCATAAACACAAGCCTTTACTATTCTATTGTAGGCGTTGTAGATAATGTACAAGTTTGGCCATGACAACAAACCCCCACGGTAAACGCCTGAAATGCCATAGGAACAGATTCTATGGCTCAGTCCCTACAAGATGCCACCCCGCCTTAAAACAGTCCAATAGTACCATAAAAATTCTGTATACTTCCCCACAGCGACGCTCATCCTACTGTATACCCCCATCTTTCCATATATGTTGCCATCGTCGCCATTCCCTCTGCCATTCCCCTCTCAATCCCAGTCTCCTCTACTCCTAACCAGTGCTACCCGGCGTTTAAGAAAAGAGATTAGGAGCGATCTCAGTAAAGGTACAGTAGACTCGCCTCGCAGGACAAAGATGGAACTAGACAGCGTCTTCCTCTCTCCGTGATCATGTAAATCATCGATCGGTGGCATCGATCCTGCTCCGTGAGGCCGAAGGGAAGTTCCTTGGAGACCTTTCCCTGCAGATCTGGTCGCTGACCCCTCCAACCATCCTCACAATTTACAACTAGAAGTCTTTTACCCTTGGATCCGTTAGCATCCTGCCTTGCCCCGCAGACCGCCGAGAAATAAACAGCCCCACTATGGGGTGATATCCTGAAACCAGATTCTCGTCGCTCCAAGACCACGTCTCCATATCCTTGTCACTAGACTGAGACCCTTTTCGCGTGGGAACACGGTCGGGCGGAATATGATATAGGGGTCCTGACAGCCTTCGGGGGAACGGACCTGTCAAGACATTCCCTAGATAGAATGATTCGCGGGCCTACTGCAATGTAAAATTTGGACTTTCTCGAATGATGATGCCCTTGCCCCTCATTGCAGGTGGAAGTGATCTTTTGGTATTCAAGGCTCTCAAGTGTTCACGACCCTCTTACTCCGCATCCAGATCCTTCATCACATTCACACCTTCAACGACTTTCCAACAAATACGACGACTTGAACCAAGAACAAACACATACTACACGTTTCATCACATCTCAACCATGTCTCACAACATCCCCGAGAAGCAATGGGCCCAGGTCATCGAAAAGACCGGTGGACCAGTCGACTACAAGCAAATCCCAGGTAAGGCGGGACCAAGGTCTGCATCACAGCATATCTGACAGCTATCCAGTTCAAAAGCCAGGCCCAGACGAGGTCCTCGTCAATATCAAATACTCGGGGGTCTGCCACACCGATCTCCACGCCGTCAACGGTGACTGGCCACTCGCAACCAAGCTTCCTCTCGTCGGAGGCCACGAGGGCGCCGGTGTCGTTGTAGCAAAAGGCGATTTGGCCACGGATATCGAGATTGGAGATCATGCCGGTGTCAAGGTATTAAACCCCCTTCAAAAGAATCGTGACTACAGAATACTCAGACATATACAGTGGTTGAACGGCTCATGCCTGGCCTGTGACTTCTGCCAACAGGCAGACGAACCCTTATGCCCTAAAGCCCTCCTCTCCGGCTACACTGTCGACGGCACCTTCCAACAATACTGCATTGCCAAAGCCGCCCACGTTGCAAGAATACCCAAGGACGTCCCTCTCGACGCCATTGCACCTGTCCTCTGTGCCGGTATCACCGTCTACAAAGGCCTTAAAGAATCCGGCGCTCGACCAGGCCAGACCGTAGCGATTGTCGGTGCCGGCGGTGGTCTCGGCTCTCTCGCCTGCCAATATGCAAAAGCTATGGGCCTCCGAGTCATCGGTATCGACACTGGAGACGAGAAGAAAGAGATGGTGACTGGCCAACTGGGTGCACAGCACTTTGTCGACTTCGCCAAGTCGAGGAACGTGGTCAAAGACGTTCAGGCGTGCACCGAAGACGGCACGGGCCCCCACGCCGTACTCCTCGTCGCTGTCAACGAGAAACCCTTCCAGCAGGCTACCGAGTATGTGCGCCCCCGCGGGACTGTCGTCGCTATTGGCATGCCAGCTGGTGCATTCCTCCGCGCGCCGGTGTTCGAGACCGTCGTCGGGATGAAGACCATCAAGGGTTCGTACGTTGGGAATCGCAAGGATACGTCCGAGGCGATTGATTTCTTCAGGAGGGGGTTGATCAAGGCACCATTCAAGGTTATCGGGATGAGTGAGTTGCAGAAGGTTTATGACATGATGCATGAGGGCAACATTGCTGGGAGGTATGTCGTTGATACTAGCAAGTAAAGGAATGATGTGTTGGCGCCGGGTGGGTGAGAAAAATTGCCCTGGCTGGTGTTGGCGTGGAATGGAATGGGATTAAGAGCAATGAGGTGCAGCAGATGGACTTTCGAAATGCACTTATTGTAATCACAGAAATGTAATGCTTCGATGAATAACATTCACATCAGTCATTTACATTCGCAAATTCCATGCACTGCAAGAAGCTTTTTCAAAAAATGATCGGAATGTGCTCCGGCGTATCAGTGCAAAAAACTACTCCCACACACCAACACCCTCCCACGAGCACTCAAGTCTGACACCCCAATCCCCTTCCCCATCAAACCCCCAACCCCAACATCTCCCACACCTGTCAGACCTCCATCAACACCTTCCCTATCGAACCGACCGAAGCCAGACGCTCAACCAGGGATCGAGATCATCGCCTTGAATTCTCTCTCCTGACCGCAAAGCCAGGCCCACAAAAGCAGGAGCGAGAGTGTTGGTAAGGAGGGGCAGTCACTCTTAGGCGTTGAGGATATGTGTCATCAGCCAGGATGGAGATCTCTGTGGCTGAGTTGAAGGACTCAGAAGAGGCTGTTGAGGTTTTAGTGAGGGGTCTTGGAGGTGAGGGTCGGGGGTAGATTTGGTGGGGAG
>JAABUQ010008123.1_pt1 | contig 14858 bp, 15 predicted proteins | sample 5560001 | NCBI WGS metagenome assembly JAABUQ01 (sample SAMN10711888, study PRJNA513371) | rock metagenome | isolation source: Antarctica rocks | place: Antarctica: Victoria Land, Finger Mt nord | collected 2015-12-18 | reverse complement strand
AGCCCCGGCACTTTCCTACTGGGCCGCTTCTATCGGGAACGACACCTGCGCGACGGGATGGCCGGGGCGCTCGACGGTGAGGCTGAGGTCATAGCGGGTCGCCACGGCCAGCCGGACCGGGATGAGGTACAGGCCGTTGCCCTGCGCGCGCCCGCTGGTGCCGACGCCCGGCATCTGCGGGGCCAGCATCTGGGGCTTGGCTGTGATGTTGGCGTTGCCGACGGGGGCGCGCGTCTCGGAGTCCATCAAAGTTACCGAGAAGGTGTTGTCACCGACGTGCGCGTCCGCACCCGCCGTCAGCGTGACGACCAGGCCGCTCACGGTCCGCGATGGCGGGGGCGCGGGGGCGGCGGGGTGCCCACAGCCTGTGAGAATGCCAGCCAGCGCCAGAACCGTCGCTGAGAATGAGGCGGGAAAGACGCGGCGCAGCATGGCTACCCCGTGTACCCGCGCAGCAGGCCGATGACTTTGCCGATGATGGCGGCGTTGTCGGATTTTCTGAGGGGGATAGGCGCATAGTTGGGGTTCTGCGCCTGAAGCTCGATCCGGTTGCCGTGCCGGGCGAACTTCTTGACGGTCGCCTCCTCGCCCAGCCGGACGGCCACCACGTCGCCGTTCTCCGCCGTCGCCTGCGGGTGGATCACGACCAGGTCGCCGGGCAGGATGTGCGCGCCGGTCATGCTGTCGCCCTGGACGCGCAGCAGGAAGCAGTGCTCCGCGCCGGCGCGCAGGAGCTGCTGGGGGACGGCGATGATGTCCTCGATGTTCTGGTTCGCCAGCAGCGGCGTCCCCGCCGCGATGGTGCCGATCAGGGGCAGCCGGCGCAGGCCCGCCTCCTCGTCGCGGGCACGGGGTTCCACGCGGGCCAGAATGCGGATGCCGCGCGACGTCCGGGGGCCGTCTTTGGACGAGAGGCGGTCGATGAAGCCCTTCTTCTGGAGGGCATCCAGGTGGATGGTGACGCCGCGGAGCGACCCGATGGTCAGGCCGACCTGCATCTCGCGGATGGTCGGCGGGTAGCCCTTGTCCTCGATGTGCGCGACGATGAAGTTGAAGACCTCGTGCTGCCGGTCGGTCAGTCCTTTGGCCATCACCGTCTCTCCCCGCGCTTCGGCCGCTCCCGTCCCTGCTTTTCTTCCATCAGCGCGGCTAGGGCTTGATACGGGTCCTGCGGGCTACGTGCCATCTCCTCGCGCACCTCGCGGATGCGCGCGACCAGCGCCCGCGTCCGCCGCCACGCCAGCCCGAGCAGCACGACGATGATCGGCACCCCGACCAGCAGCGTCCAGCGCGCGTCTACCAGGTCCAGCGGTGAAAAGTCCAAGCCGAGCATACGTTTGTTTCCACGGAAGATCGTCCTTCCGGCAGTATACCCGACGTGGGGGGGCGGTAGGAACCCACCCCGGCTCGCGAGTGCTTGCCACGATGGGTTCTTTACGTTCCCGCGCCTAAGCGCCGCTCGAACAGCTCCAAGACCAGCGAGTACGCGATCCGCGCCAGCGCGGGGTCATAGCGCGGGCCTTCATCGCGCAAAAAGGCGTGGGCGGCGTTGAACTCGTGCCACTGCATCAAGACGTTGGCGTCGTTCATGGCCTGGGCGATGCGCTCGCGCCCTTCGCGGGACACGTGCGGGTCCTGACGGCCCCAGGCCATCAGCACCTCGCCCCCCAGCTCGCCCACCCGGTCCAGCGTGTCGTCGCTCTTACCCAGGCCCAAAGTGCGCGTGTGGATGTCCGTGGCGTAGAAGCAGGCGGCGGCCAGCACCGATGGGTTCATGGCCGCCCGGAACGCGAGGTGCCCGCCGAGGCAGATGCCCATGACGCCCAGCCTGCCGGTGCATTGGGCGTGCCCACTCAAGAAATCCAAAGCGGCGCGGGCGTCGGCGTCGTAGCTCGACAACTCTTTGGCGGTCTTGTGGGCATTTCCGAGGTCGGCCCCGGCCGTGTCGTAGGCCAGCACGGTCCCCGGCGCTTCCAGCTCGTGATAGACTTCCGGGACGGCCACGAGGTAGCCGCTGCCCGCCAAGAAGGCGGCCATGCGGTGGATCGGGGCCGTGATCTGGAAGATCTCGGAGAACAGCACCAGGCCGGGGTAGCGGCCTGGGGCGGCGGGCCGGAACAGACAGGTCCGCATCGGCCCCGTGGGCGTCGGTAGGTCCACGGATTCGTCGTCTTTGAGTATCATCTTCTGCTATCGTCTCTCACGGCAGGCGGCACATCGGCGGGCGCGGCAACAAGCGTCTCTACGGCAACGGAGCCGGTGTCACCGCCCCGAGATAGCCCGCTCATACTGCGGCCAGAAGGCCGTCAGGTTGGAGCCACGCTGGAACTGCTGGAACTCGGCCTGTACCGCCTTTCCGTTGAGGCGGGTGCCTTTGACGATGGCGGCCCCGAGCCGGGCATCCTCTTTGGCGGCAGCGAACGGGGTGGCCTGTCCCGGCGTCTTGCTCTCGCAGCGAAAGATCCACCAGCCCTTGTTGAAGCTGACCGGCCCGTAGGTCTGACCGTCGGGCAGCCCGAAGACCGCCTGTTCCAGGCTGGGCACCCTGGACAGCGGCGAGCGGCCGCGCTGGAGGGGCGCGATCAGGCCCCCGTTGCTTTTGCTGGGATCCACGCTGTACTCGGAGGCGACCAGCTCGAAGGGCGTGCCCGCAGCCAGTTCCTTCATCGCGCGCCGGGCTGCGGGCTGGCTGGCCGTGGCGACCGTGCGGAGCCGAATCGTTTCGGGCTTGTAGAACTGGGCCAGCGAGTTGCGCGGGTCGCTCTGGGCGGCGTAGAAGGCGCGAACCTCGGCGTCCGAGACGGTGACCCCCCGCGTCAGCACGTTAGCCTGGGCGATCCTGACGCGCAGGGACTGCCTGATTGAGTCCCGGAAGGCCTGCTCGCCGATGGCGCTTGAGGCCAGAGAGGCGGCGAACCTGGGATCGCGGCTCATCTGCTGGTAGCGTGCCTCGACCTGCCCTTCGGTCGCAGGCACCCCCTTCTTCTTCGCGAACTGGATCTGGAGTTCTTCTTCCACCATCTTGTGCATCAGCGGCAGGCCGGCGGCGGCCTGGAGGCGGGTGAACAGTGCATCCTCATGGATCTCGGTGCCGTTCACAGTGACGACGGTCTTCTGGGTGTTGTCCCGGTGGCGCATCACGAGGACACCGACGGTAAGCCCGGCGCAGAGGCTGACCAGCGCTATGACCCAGGCGAGGCCGGGGATGAGACCGGGGCGGTCGTGGGAGTACACGAAGGCTGCGACGTTTCGCTTTCGGCTCCGTGGCAGGCCGTAAGGCGTCCCCACGGAATGATAGGAGTTTGCAGACTTGTCTTGCGCCGGCGTGTCCGCCCGGCCCGTGTCCTCACTGGCGGTGGGCGGCTTCTGGGGGACGACATCATCTATGGGATCTTCTTGTATCCGATCTTCTTGCATCTGTTTCCTTGTTTCCTTGGGGTCAGGCGTGGGACTGGCGGGCCGGCGTTTGGGCCGCCTCGACCATGCGGCGGATCGGCGGCACCAGGAGCCGCCCCAGGTCCAGCACGGTGCGGTCACCCAAGCTCGTCGCGGGGAGCATGACACGGACAAACAGCGACGTACCTTCTTTGGTCCTCACCAGCCGCTCCACCAGCCGCTGACGTGCGGCGGAGATGCGGCGGACCAGCGGCGACGGCGAGGGCGGGGGCGGGAAGTAGCCCGTCGTCCAGTACAGCACGGTGAAGCCTGTGTCCCCCTGTTGGGCATCCATGATGTTGACGCGCTGGCCGTCCAGAACGGCGGTCCGCAGATTACTGAGCCGCCACCCCTGGGAGGGGAAGCAGTCCAGCGGGCTGTGGATGTCCACCACATCGCCGGCCGTCACGAGCATGACGTCCGCGCCGCGCCCCCAATGGTCGGTGTACGGGCGGTCAAAGATGTGCGAGGTCGGCAGACGCGCCTGGATGTCGGGGTCTACCGGCTGGACCGCCCCGCCGTGCCACTCGCCCAGGGTGAGCGGCAGGGTTTCGACGGGCACCAGGTGGGGTCGGGGCACCGGCAGCGGCCCGAGCCAGAGGCTCAGGGCGGCCAGGCCGAAGACCATCACGCAGCCGGCGGCGGTGAGGGCGCGGGGGTATTGCATCCTAATCCTTTCCCGACGGCCATGAACAGGCAGAAGGCGATCCCGATGGCGGCGATCTCGGCGGGGTCGTGGAACACGTGCAGCAGGGGCAGCCCCCCGCCCGAAGCCGCCCCGATGAGGCCGGAGATGCGGAGGATGTTCGCCAGCAGGGCAATCGGCAGGGCCGCCGCCAGCAGCAGGAGTCGCTTCAGCGGGCTTGAAGTGGTGAGGTAGCCATACAAGGCGGCGAAGGCCAGCAGGCTGACCATCTTGTGGAACCCGCTGCAAGCGTTCGCGACTTCCAGCGTCGCCCCCGGCACGGACAGCACGTTGCCGTGGCGCAAAACGGGGAAGCCCAGCAGGCTCATCAAAGAAGAAGCGCCGTCGGTGCTCAGGGTTTGGACCCGCTTCGTCACCATCTCCAGCCAGGGGTTGGGGATCGGCGCGGCGAACAGCAGGAACCAGACTGAGAACTGCGTGGCCGACCACAGGCGCGGGCCGTGCAGGAGCAGGATGCCCCCGGCCAACGTCGGGATCAGCGACCACATCCCGATAAACTTGAGCTGGAGCAGGCTCCCGGCCGCCTCCATCGCCAGCCCCAGCGTCAGCGGGACGAAGCCCCAGGCCGTGGGCCGGCGCGGCGCGAGCCGGATGGCGTCCCGGCGGAGCCAGATGGTGAGCGCGGCCAGTGGGAACACGAAGAACCCGTGCGCGTAGTTGTCGTTCGTGATCCACTGGCTCACCGCCCCAGCCAGGATGGGGGCGTACAACACGCCGACCCCGAACAGGAACAGCCAGGCGGAGCAGGGCCACTCCAGCAGATCCGGGAAGCGCCGGGGTGGTGTGCGCGGGGCGGAACCTGCTCCGTTCCGGGGATCATGCCCCGGCGTCTCAGCCCTCCGGGCACTGCCTCTGGCGGTGACTTCAGCCCGAATCTTGAGATACTGGTACTTGTGCATAATTTCCCGTGCGGTCCCCGGCGTTGCCGCGCCTGCGCTTCGATGGGGCGCATCCCGAGGACATCTTTACTCCCATCATACCACAGCAAGACGGTACAAGCAAAAATCGTGCCAACCGTCCCTCCGTGCCGTGTCTTGAGGACAAAAACACTTACTTGGCTGCGCCCGTGGCGGGCAGGGGCGGAGGGTGAGCGGTTTCCAGGGCAGGTTTTGCGGCAAGTCGTTTACGCCCGCCGCCGCGCCGGTTGTTCCCAGGACTCCGACAGTGCGCGCGAAAGATAGGGACCCGCATCGGTCGCCAGGGCTTCTTTTCGCCGCCTCGGCGGCCAGGTTCAGGAGGAATACCGACCCCCCGCCTTGAATTAAGCTTGAACTCAGGGCGGAAGTACCCGACTTCGTCGCGTGGGAGTTGAGTTCGGCACCATGAAGGGGTGGGTCGTATGAAGAAGGCTTTGATCACGGGCATCACGGGGCAGGACGGCTCCTACCTCGCCGAGCTGTTGCTCGCCAAGGGCTACGAGGTCCACGGCGTCATCCGCCGCGCCTCCACCTTCAACACGGGCCGCATCAGCGGGCTTTACGAGGACCCCCACATCAACGGCGTCCGGCTGTTCCTGCACTACGGCGACATCGCCGACTCCACCAACCTCATCAAGCTGCTGTACCGCATCCGCCCCGACGAGGTCTACCACCTGGCCGCCCAGAGCCACGTCCGCGTCTCCTTTGACATCCCCGAATACACCGCCGACGTCACAGGGCTTGGGACCGTCCGCATTTTAGAGGCCATCCGCGAGGTCGGGCTGGAGACCCGCTACTACCAGGCCGGCAGCTCGGAGATGTACGGGCTGGTCCAGCAGGTCCCCCAGACCGAGGCCACGCCCTTCCACCCGCGCTCCCCCTACGGGGCCGCCAAAGTCTACGCCCACTGGATCACCGTCAACTACCGCGAGAGCTACGGCCTGTTCGCCTGCAACGGCATCCTCTTCAACCACGAGTCGCCCCGGCGGGGCGAGACGTTCGTGACGCGCAAGATCACGCGGGCAGTCGCCCACATCAAGGCGGGCTTGCAAGACAAGCTGTATCTCGGCAACCTGGACGCCCGGCGCGACTGGGGCTACGCCAAAGAATACGTCGAGGCCATGTGGCTGATGCTCCAGCAGGACGCGCCCGACGACTACGTGGTGGCGACCGGGGAGACGCACAGTGTCCGCGAGTTCCTGGAGGCAGCCTTCCACCACGCGGGGCTTGAGTGGGAGCGGTACGTGGAGTACGACGCGCGCTACGAGCGGCCCGCCGAGGTGGACCTGCTGATCGGGGACGCGAGCAAGGCTCGGGCGAAACTAGGATGGGAGCCGCGGACGACGTTCCACGACCTGGTGCGGCTGATGGTGGATGAGGAGATCGCGTCCCTGACCGGCAATGCGTCTCAGGGTCAGCCCGGTGCGCGGGTGAACGTCACGGCGGGCAGCCGATGAACCCGGAGGGCGAACCCGGCGGGATACAGTGGCCCGAGACGCGCACCGTCGTGACAGGGGGCGCAGGCTTCCTGGGGTCGTTCGTCGTCGAGAAGCTGCGCGCGCGCGGCTGCCGGGACGTGTTCGTGCCGCGCTCATCGGAGTTCGACCTGCGGGACGGCGGCGCAGTCGCGCGCCTGTACGCCCAGACCCGGCCCGATGTCGTGATTCACCTCGCCGCAGTCGTGGGCGGGATCGGCGCGAACAGGGACAATCCGGGCCGATTCTTCTACGAGAACGCCATCATGGGCATCCAGCTCATCGAGGGGGCACGGCAGATGGGCGTGAAGAAGTTCGTCGCCGTCGGCACCATCTGTGCCTACCCTAAGTTCAGCCCGATCCCCTTCCGCGAGGACGACCTGTGGGACGGCTACCCCGAGGAGACCAACGCGCCCTACGGGCTGGCGAAGAAGATGATGCTGGTGCAGTGCCAGTCGTACCGGGAGCAATACGGGTTCAACGGCATTTTCCTGCTGCCGGTCAATTTGTACGGGCCGCGCGACAACTTCGACCTGAACACGTCGCACGTCATCCCCGCCCTGATCCGCAAATGTGCGGCGGCGAAAAAAAAAGGTCTACAGGAGGTCATCCTGTGGGGCGACGGGACGCCCACGCGCGAGTTCCTCTACGTAGCGGACGCCGCCGAAGGCATCCTGCGCGCCGCCGAGCACTATGACGGCCCCCTGCCGGTCAACCTAGGCACGGGTATGGAGATCGCGATCCGCGACCTCGCCGCCCTCGTCGCACAGGAAGTGGGCTTCGCGGGAAAGATCGCCTGGGACGCGACCAAGCCCAACGGCCAGCCCCGGCGCTGCCTGGACGTCACGCGGGCCGCCGAACTGTTCGGCTTCCGGGCCGAGCACGACCTGCGGGCGGGCATCAGGGAGACCGTGGCGTGGTTCCGCGCGAACGAAAACGCCCTGCGCGAAGTGGTCTACACCTAAGAGACTGTACAGAGAAGGTCAGTTTCTTCCGAGCGTCACGGCATGGAACACTGACATCGCCCCCGCGATGCCTGCTCGACCGCCTGACCGACGACCAATGGCAGCTCCTGGAACCCCATCGGCCTCATGCCCAACAAGCTTGGCCCATGACACTTTTTGTACACACTCTAACACATTTCGAATCATGCACTTGCACGGGTATAGCTTGAGGTATCCCAAACTTATTCAGATGAAGCCCTTTGAAAAGAGTTGTTATGCTTGAAAAGAGTTGTTATGCATATAATTGATCGTGAAGATAAACAGTCTACATTGGCATCCTGGTTCGCTTCTCTGCTCGATATAGGATATGGCTTTACCTTTGGTCTTGTTGGTAACGCCATCGCTTTGCTTCTCTCCTTATTCTGGTTTGTGCCTAGTTACTGGAATTTTGTCTTTTTCCTGATAATTCTTAATCTAATCGCATTTTTCGGTCTCGTAATAATACAGCTTATTGGATTTGTTCATTGTTTAGTTGATTTGAGTAGTAGATCCACATGGCAAAGTCGGACAAAAGTTGTACTCGCTGCTGTAGGTTTAGTGCTTAACTGCCTACCAATTGCATTGTTTAGCTTGATAACTGGAACCCAGGGTAACGGTTTGTTATTATAATGTTGGGAGGCACGCGGTTCAAGAGCGCGTCGCTCTGAACGGGAGGACAAACCCACTCTCACTTCGCGTTCAACTGCGTAATCTTTATGCGGCATCGGGGGGCGGGGACGTCTTCGGTGCTCTCTCTACAGTCTCCAAAAAACCCACCCCGTCTCAGCGAGACGGGGTGGGTTCTTGTGACGGGGTGGGTTTTAAGCCGATGCCTCGGCCTTGTGCTCGTAGTATTCCGAGATGTGCTGGTAGACGTGGTCGGGGAAGTTCAGGTCCCGGTAGACGTTGCCCTGGTCCGGGTCGTCGGGGTTGGGGATGATCGGGAACTCCTGCTCGGACTGGTACTGCAAGATCTTCTCGCGCTTGGGCGGGTTGTAGTCCTTGGACTGCACCTGCTGGTAGAGCGAGCGCGCCTGCGCCTCGCCGAAGTCTTTGTCCTTCGACAGCTCGGCGACTAATTCTTCCTCGGTCAAAAAGTGGCGGGCCACCATGACGAAGACGAGCCGGCCATAGTGGCCGATGTCCTTCTTGTGGTCGAGCGCGTCGAGCAGGTGCGCCATCATCGCGTTCTTTTGCAGGTCTTCCACGGCCATAGTTGCGTTCTCTCCTGTTCGGTGTCGGTCTTAGCGCATTGTTTCCTACCGGCCCCGAAATCAAACATTTGTTTGGTCATTCGACAGCAGTTCACGCGCGCGGGCGACCCACGGACTGTGCGGGTACTTATGGAGGAAGCTCGTCAGCGTGTCCTGCGCCGCATCCGGGTCGCGCGCCAGCAGGAGCTGTCCGAGGCGCAGGCGGGCCATCTCGTCCTCGGGCGCGTCCGGCGTCTGGGCTGTCAGCGCGCGCAGCAGTGCCACAGCCGTCCCCTGGTCGCCGGCCTCGGACGCCGCGTGGGCCAGGTGCAGGCGCTCGCGCGGTGCCAGGGACAGTTCCAGCCCGAGTCGGCGTGCCTCGCCCGCCGCCAAGGCCGCATCGAAAGCCGATTCCGTTGCCAGCAGGGAGCGGACCGCGTCGGCCAGCTCGCGCCCGGCGGCGTCGCGGTCTTCGGCCGCCAGCAGCCGCGCCAGCTCGACTCGGACCGGGGCGTTGGCCGGATCGTGGTCCAAAAACGCCCGGTACTGTCTCAAGGCCGCCTCGCGCCGCTCGACGCCCGCCGCCCCCGCCGCGCGGGCGTCCTGAAGCAGATAGTCCTGCCGCCCGTCACGCAGCAGCCCGGTCAGCTCGGCGGCGACCAGGCCGAACGCGAAGCCGCCGATGTGCGCCCAGTAGGCCGTCCCGCCCGGCTGGGGCCGGTACAAAAACCACAGCCCGCCGCCGACGTTCTGGAGGAGCCACAGGCCCAGTCCCAGCACGGCGGGCACTTCGAGCTGCCCCCAGGCGGGCCGCAGCAGCAGCGCGGGCAGCCAGACCAGCCGGATCTGCGCCCGGTGGAACCGGATCGCGAAGGGGGCGAGTATCGCCGAGATCGCGCCGGACGCCCCGACCAGCGGGACGGAGACGATCTCGCCGCGCGTCAGGATGATCGCCATGTGCAGCAGGCCCGCCGCGATGCCGCCCCCCAGGTACAAGGCCAGAAATGCCGTGCCGCCCAGCGCCTCCTCGACGTGCGGCCCGAACAGGGCCAGAAAGACCATGTTCCAGAACAGGTGCGCGAGGCTGACGTGCAGGAACAGCCCGGTCAGCAGGGCGGCAAAGTGCGGCGCGTTCGGCACTAGCCCCCAGCGCTCGAAGCTCTGCGGGCCGGTGAACAGGTAAGCACCCGCGTTCAGGCCGATCAGCGTGTACGTCACCCAGGGCACACGCCGCCCGCGCCGGTCGGTGCCGAACGGCAGCGGCAGCAGCAGGGACAGCAGCAAAAGCCAGAGCGGGGGAAGGGACATGGTTCAGGCGAGCGTCTCGCCGGGCCGCAGGGCGTGGACCTGGGGCCGCAGCTCCAGCCGCCCCAGCTCGACCCCCAGGGCTTCGGGCGTCCCGGTCAGCATGGGGAAGGTGCCGTAGTGGATGGGCACGACGTGGGGAGCGTTCAGCAGGCGGCAGGCGTGGGCGGCCTGGCGCGGCCCCATCGTGTAGCGGTCGCCGATGGGCAGCAGGGCGAAGTCCGGCCGGTGGATCGCGCCGATCAGGGCCATGTCGCTGCTGAGGCCCGTGTCGCCCGCAACGTAGAGCGTGAGGCCGTCTTCTTGGGTCACGACGTAGCCCACCGCCTGGTTGCCGGGGATAGTGTGATCGCCGTCGTTGATCTGGCTGGCGTGGTCGGCGCGGGTCATCGTGATCGCCAGGCCGCGCACCAAGAGCGTCCCGCCGATGTTCATGCTCTCGGCGTTCGTCAAGCCCTGGCCCGCCAGCCAGTCGGCAATGTCGGACGTGCAGACGACCGTGGCCCCGCTCTCGCGGGCGAGGGGGACCAGGTCGCCGATGTGGCCGAGGTGGCCGTGCGTGATCAGGATCAGGTCGAGCGGCCCGATGTCTTTCTTGTCTTCGGGGCAGGCCGGATTGGACCGCACCCAGGCGTCGAGAAGGACGTTGACGCCGCCCGGCGTCCGCAGATGCAGTGTCGAGTGTCCCAGAAATGTCAGCGCGCCGCCGCCAAAGAATGCCATCGCTTTATCCCCCCTAAACTCGCACCGGGACGCGCCGGCCCGCCGCCGAAGACCCGATGGCCGCGAACACCATCGCCAGGCTTTTGATGTTGTCGTGGCACTCGCCCATCGGCGTCTCGCCCGTCCGCAGGGCGCGGAGGAAGTCCCGCAGGGACCCGGCGATGCCGCCGGGGACGTTTGAGGCGACCTCGCCCGTGACGCTCTCACCGGGCCGGATGAAGCCGTCGCCCGCCGTCACGACCTCCGCCGATGGAACACCTACCCCGTCCCAGACCACCGTGCCGTGCGGGCCGACGGCGCGCCAGTCGCCCTCCCAGCTTGTGTTCCTGCCCTCGCTGCACCACGCCCCACGGTAGGTGTAGCGCAGGCCGCCGGTCATCTCGAACAGGGCCGTCGCGCAGGCGTCGCCTCGATACCAGCTCCAGGCCGGATTGAACTCTTCACAGTAGACCGAGACCGGATCCGCACCCGAGAGATACCGGGCGGCGTCGAACGTGTGGATCGCCATGTCCAGCAGCAGCACGCTGTCCATCTCGTCGCGAAAGCCCCCAAAATGCGCCCCGATGTAGAAGTCGGAGTTGAGAATGCCCAACTCCCCCACCCTCTCTTTGATCAGCGCCCGGTAGGCTGAGAGGCGGGCATCGTAGCGGCGGCTCTGGCTGACCATGTACAGCTTGCCGCTCTTCTCGGACGCCGCCACCATCGCGCGGGCGCGCGCCATGGTGTCCGCCATCGGCTTCTCGCCCAGCACGGGCACACCCGCCGCCAAAGCTTGCAGCGTGACGTCGTGATGCGCCTCGGGGACCGTCACATCCACGACGAAATCGGGCCGGACCTCGGCCAGCGCTTTGCCCAGGTCATCCCCGGCCCACGCCCCGGACAGCCCCAGCGCCTCAGATGCCTCCTGGGCCGCACCGGGCCGCAGGTCCACCCACCCGGCGATCTCGACGTCGGGGTTCGCCTTGAGGTTGCTCCCCCAATTCCGGCCCATGCCCCCCGCGCCGACCAGCAGCGCCTTGAACGTGCTCATGCCCCTATCGTTCGCGGGGCGGCGGGCGTATTCCTCTTGTCGGCCTGTGGATAGCGGTAATGTCCGACGATGGGCCACTGTGTTAGGACGTCTTCCTCACGGCAGCGGCTGGCGTTGTGGATGACTAGGGGGACGCCGCGCAGGCTGCGGCGGTCAGCGACCAGCCCCGTGTGGTCGCCGCCACCCGGCGTCCGCCAGCAGACGATGTCACCTGGCTGCCACTGGGCCAGAGTCGCGGGCGTGACGGCGCGGGTCAGGGTCTGCCCGTGGCGCTGGAAGAAGCGGGCCAGGTTGGGGACCCGGCGGTGGTCGATGCTGGGGTCCGGACCGGCCAGGCCCCACCGGTGCGGGTACTGGTCCCAGTGAGCGGCCATGTCTTGGTGGACCAGTGCCTGCAAGTCCCAGCCGCCCGTCCGCAGGCTGCGGACCACGACATCGGTACACGCGCCGCGTCCTTTCGGTGGGTCCCCGTTCGGGTAGGCCAGCGAGACATAGGAGGCGTCATAGGCGTCGCCGATCTGCGACTCGCCGCCCGCGACCAGCCGCGCCTGAAGGAGCGTCATCGGGTGCAGCGGCGGCAGCGAAACGGCGGGTGTCAGAGGCCGGGAGCGGCCCAAATGCAGGGCAACCAGGGCCACACCTGCCAGCATCAACGTGCCTAAAGCCAGCAGCGCTGAGGCAAGCTGTCATCTCGCGCCTCCTTTGAGCCATCCGAGGCATCAACGTGCCTAAAGCCAGCAGCGCTGAGGCAAGTCGGCGAGTCATTCGTCCCTCCCCCGCCGTGCCCAGGTCAGGCCCAGGCCTGCCGCCGCCGCGCCCGCCAGACCCAGTGCCAGCGCGGCTTGGTGGGGGCGGATGCCATTGACGTAGGCCCCCAGCGCGGCCTTTGCCCATGGCTCCTGCCCCTTGCGCTCGTACCAGCGCTGGGCGGCGTGCTGCGAGGCCATCGACAGCGTCGGGTAAATATGGACCAGGTCGGCGACGTCGCGGATGGAGTGCCCGTGCTGCATGGCGAGGATCCACTCGTGCATCAGCTCGCCCGCATGGGGGCCGAGGATGTGGACGCCCAGAATCTTGCCGCCCAGCCCCTGCGACAGTATCTTGACGAAACCCTGCGCGTCGCCCTCCACGATGGCCCGGTCGTTCTGGGCGAACGGCTGGGTGTAGACCTCATAGGCCAGCCCCCGCTCTCTGGCCTCTTCCTCGGTCAAGCCCAGATGCGCGACCTCGGGGTCGGTGAACGTCGCCCACGGGTCGATGTGGAAGTCGGTGCGGGCCGTGCCGGGGAAGACGATGTTGCGGACGATCAGCTTGGCCTCGTACTCGGCCAGGTGCGAGAACTGGTCGTGGCCCAGCAGGTCGCCGCCCGCGTAGATGTGCGCAGCAGTCGTCCGCAGGGCCGCGTCGGTCTGGACGCGCCTGCCGTCGAACACCACGCCTGCCGCCTCTAAGCCCAGGCCGTCGGTGTTGGGGACGCGCCCGACTGTGCTTAAGATCTCGTCGCAGTGTAGCTCGCGCGCGCCGTCGCCCTGCGTGATCGTCGCCACGCGCCTGCCGTCCTCGACACGCACGGACGTCACCCTGGCGTCGAAGCGGATGTCGATCCCCTCACGGCGCAAAATGCCCGCCAGGGCCGACGACAGGGCCACGTCGTCGCGCGGCAGCAGCCGCTCCCGGTTCTGGACCAGCGAAACGCGGCTGCCCAGCCGGCTGAACGCCTGCGCCATTTCCACGCCGTTCGGCCCGCCCCCGATGACCAGCAGCGACTCGGGGATGGCGTCCAGATCAAAGACGGTCTGGTTGGTCAGATACCCCGCCTCTGCGAGTCCGGGCACGTCCAGCGGGGCCGGGCTGGAACCCGTCGCCAGGATGAAATTGGCCGCCGTCAGCGTCTCGCCGCCCATCTCCAGCATGTGCGGGTTCGTGAAGTGCGCCGACCCGTGCCGTATCTCGACCCCGTTGTCTTCCAGCAGCTTGACCGTCGCGTCCGCCCCCTCCACCGCCTTGATCGTGGACCGAACGTGCGCCATGACGCCCGCCGCATCCTCGCGGCCCACGGCGACCGACTTCAGCCCGCACTCGCCCGCCGTCCGCAGCGTGTGGGCGACGCGGGCGGCGTGGATCAACGCCTTGGACGGAACGCAGCCCGTGTTCAGGCACTCCCCGCCCATCTTCCCCTTCTCGATCAGCAAGACGCGCATCCCCAGCGCGCCCGCCATCACCCCCGAAACGATACCCGCCGAGCCGCCCCCCAAAATGATGATGTCATAGTCATACTTCGCCATGCCGCTAGTGTACCCACAACCACGCTTACCCCCGTTGCCGTGCTGATGTTGCGACGAACAACGCAGTTATGAGCCGAGTAGGAGGGTGCCTCCTCTGGAGGGTGCTACTTTACATCAGGAGCGACGTGCAACTGCGCTAATGCTTGGTTGGCTTTGTGTGGCAGGTAGTATCGGAAAAGACACCCGCCCAGCCAACCCCAAGATGTACGCCGAACGGAACACTGGTTTTAAGAATAGAGGGGCCAACTCAGCCTCAACAAACTTGCCAAGTGCTTTGAAGTCGCTATCTCCCTCAGCGTAAAAACCGAGCCAGTCATTAATTGTGATGATCAAGATAGGCTTGCCTTCGTAACTTTTGCTGAGTTTGTTGCTTGCTCTTTCCGCAACCTTTACAAATTGTTCCTTCAAGATTTCAGCATGATCTACCGCTTTCGCTGTAACCTTGATGCCCCTCCCTACTCGCTCGACATCACCTGTCAAACACACAACACCGTGTTCGTTTAGATGCTCCATTCTGAGATGGTCATCTTTACCGTAAGAGGCGGTAGTGATTTCCACTTTTGTTTCCAAGGGCGGATCAACAGAGCGATCATATATCAGTGCGTCAAAGGGTTGGTTTCCGATAGCTGGGAGGCAGGTGATGGACGACTGGCCGGGGTACAGCCTGTTGACGAAAATGCTAAGAGGCTCTAACAAAAATGGTCATTCAGCCTGCCCCAGCAAATCATCGCGTTCTCGATCTTGACGAACGCCTCGTAGATGTCGTCGCGCCGCTCATCGCGTATCCGCAGACGCCGCGCCCCCTG
>JAABUQ010008122.1_pt1 | contig 14858 bp, 14 predicted proteins | sample 5560001 | NCBI WGS metagenome assembly JAABUQ01 (sample SAMN10711888, study PRJNA513371) | rock metagenome | isolation source: Antarctica rocks | place: Antarctica: Victoria Land, Finger Mt nord | collected 2015-12-18 | reverse complement strand
CAGCTACAACGAGATCGTCGAGGCCTGCTGCACGGCATGGAACGCCTTTATCAACGACATTGAACGAGTCAAGTCGATAACAGAACGAGACTGGGCGACGGTCAAGAGCTAGGGCGGTTGGTATAAGAACGCGCTGACCTCTAATCGCAGCTCCGCCAGCACCGCCTGCCGCCAGTCGATGCCAAACGCCGGCTCCTGCATCCAGAATCCAGGGTCGCCGAGGGTTATGGCGAGCGTCGGCAACGCCACCAGCTCCCGCTCGTAGACGAAACGCAACGTCCGAGGGTTGGTCGGGTCTTGACCAAAACCGAGCGCCAATGCGTAGAGAATTGAATCGCGCTCGCAATATGAGGCGTCGATCTCCGCCGACCAGCCACGGACGCGGGCAACATCAAGTGTCATGCCCGATTTTTGCCGGCCGTCAGCTCGGGCGGGTCAATGTGGGTTTCAAGCAGCACTGTCTCTTCGACGAAACTGGCGCTGTGCGCAATGCCGGCAGGCAGATTCACGACGCAGCCGGGCACGAGCGAGTACTCGGCGTTATCGGTGCGAAACGTGCCGCGGCCAGACAGGCACTGGACCCAAATCTCGTTCGAATGACTGTGCAGCGGAACTGCGGTGCCTGCACCGAACTGCGCCCAGTTAAGCAGGACACGATCCGACGACGTCTGTCGCAGGAAAACCTTGTCGGCCAGTGACTTGCCGGGGATCTCGTGCCAGTTCTGAAACACTTCGTTGCTCATACTTGACTCCGTGTGTTGCCGTTAGCTTGATCAAGAAAAAGGTGCGTTTGGGCGACGAAGCTGTCTTCCCGCTCGATCTGCACCCAATGGCCGCACGCTCCATACAGGTGCAATTCGGCGTTGGGGCAGCACCGGGCGATGCGCATGCCGCACTCGACCGGTACCATCCGATCCTCGAGGCCGTGAAGGGCGAGGATGGGAGCTTCAATCCCCCGCAGTGTCTCCTCAGGGATGCCATGGACGGTCCGCTTCTCCCCCGGAGAACCCGGCTCGGGAAAGAGCTTCCGGAATGCGTCCAGGCCACCCGCGACCTGTGTCATCGCGTGGCGCGAGCGGACCATCTCGTCCGTGACAACTGACTTGTCGTAGGGAAAGCCGAGAAGCAGCTCGCGCATGTTCTCCAGCGATGGCTCGTAGTACCAGGCACGCGCCGTACTGGCGGTCTGGCCGAAGTCGCCTGCAGGAGTGCCCATCAGGACGAGATGGTCGACCCGGCCGCCATACCGCGCCGCGGTCGCGAGAGCCAGCGCGCCGCCGAAGGAGTTGCCCACCAGAGACGCCCTCTGGATTTCGAGCGCGTCGATGAAGCCGACTAGGTGTCGGACCCAGAGCTTGATCGAGTATTGGGCATCCTCCGGACGCTCGGTCAGACCGAAGCCGACGATATCGGGCGCCAGCACGCGATAGTGAGCCGAGAGCCGTGGGAGGACCCGGCCCCAGTTCTCCCAGGCCGACACGCCCATGCCGGAACCGTGTAGCAGGACGAGGGGCGGCCCGGACCCCGCTTCGTGGTAGTTGGTCCGGAGCCCACCCGCGATGATCGTTCGGCCTTCCGCTAGATGCACTTCGGTCCCCTTCGGCTTGTCGTCATGGGTCATGCGGCGACCGTCTCCCGTTCGGTTTGACGAACACGCCACTTCCGCAGCAGCTCGTCTCGATGCTCCTCGATGCGCGCAACTGCGGTCGCCTTGACGTGGCCGAACCCGCGCGCCTGCTCCGGAAGTCGGGCGATCAGCACGGCCAGCTCGAGGTTAGACGCCGAGAGTCCCGCGATGAGCTCCTCGATTACGATCTCGTAGTCCGCGATCATACGTCGCTCTTGTCGGCGTTCCTGCGTTCGGCCGAACACGTCCAGCGGTGTGCCGCGCAGTCGGCGCATCCGGGCGAGCATCCTGAAAACGGGCAGAACCCAGGAGCCGAATTCCATTTTCCGGGGTTCCCCCGTGGCCGCGTCCCGCCCCGCCAACAGCGGCGGGGCAAGGTGGAAGGTGATCCGGACAGGCCCCTTGAACCGGCTCCGGACCTGCTCGCCGAACGCAGGAAGCCCATGCAGCCGCGCAACCTCGTACTCGTCCTTGTAGGCCATGAGCTTGAAGAGGCCATGTGTGACCCCCAGCGCCAGCGCCTCGCTGCCGGGCAGGGCGGCGTATTCCGCGTGTCGCACCCGCTCCACGAGACGCAGATACCGTGCGGCGTAGCGGGCATCCTGGTACTCGGTCAGGAATCGGGCCCTCCGCTCGACGACGGCTTGCAGTCCCGGGTCGGCCGCGTCCTGGACGTGGCCTTGTCGGCCGTCGACGAGCCGATCGACCGCATTCCCATCGACCGCGGCCCACCGTCCCAGCCCGAACGCCCGGAGGTTCAGCTCCACTTGCGCTCCATTAAGGCCGATGGCTTTCTCGACCGCCCGGCAGGAGACGGGGAGCAAGCCTCGCTGCACGGCAAAGCCGAGCAGCAGCACGTTTGCGGAGATAGCATCGCCCAGCAGAACGGTGGCGATCCGCGTCGCGTCCAGGAAGGAGGTGCCGTCGATGGAGGCGCAGAGTTGCTTCAGGCGCGCCACAATCGGCGCGAGCGAGAGTTCCAGGTCAGGCGTCCGGGCAAATGCCGCAGTCGCGGTGACATGCGCATTCACGACCGCCCGTGTTGCTCCCGACCGGATTGTGGCGATTACTTCGCGACTCCCAGCGACGACCGCGTCGCAGCCCAGGACCAGGTCCGCTTCCTGCGCGCTAATCCGGGCGGCTAAGATTTCGTCGGCATGTCCAGCGACCTTCACGTGGCTCAGGACCGCCCCGTTCTTCTGCGATAGGCCGGTCATGTCCATGACGGAGGCAGCTTTTCCCTCAAGGTGGGCCGCCATCGCGATCAGCGCGCCGACGGTAACGACGCCCGTCCCGCCCACGCCAGGAACCAGGACCGAGTACGGCCGGTCCACCCCGAGATGTGGCGGTTCCGGGAGCTCTGGGACGGTCCAGGCCGGGGAAGCAGCCGAAGCCGCCGGGGTCGTTTCAACGCCCCTCACCGTCACGAAGGACGGGCAAAAGCCGGTTAGGCAGCTCCAGTCCTTGTTGCACGAGGATTGGTCAATTCGCCGCTTCCGGCCAAATTCGGTCTCGAGTGGTTGAAGGCTGACGCAGTTCGACTTGGCGCCGCAATCGCCGCAGCCCTCGCAGACCAGCGGATTGATGAACAGCCGCTCGTTCGGCTCAGACATCGTGCCGCGCTTGCGGCGGCGGCGCTTCTCCGCGGCGCAGACTTGGTCGTAGATGATGGCTGTCGTCCCGGGCACCGCTCGCAACTCGCGCTGCACAGCGTCCAGTTCCGTCCGGGAACGGACCAGCACGCTCTCTGGAAAGGGCGCGTTCGGGCGATAACGCTCCGGGTCATCGGCAACTACGACGACTCGGCGCACGCCTTCATGAAGGAGTAGGTGGGCCGCTTGCGGAACCGTCAGCGTCCCATCCAGCCTTTGGCCGCCGGTCATTGCGACGGCATCGTTGTAGAGAAGCTTGTAGGTCACGTTGACGCCAGCGGCCACGGCGGCGCGGATCGCCAGCGAGCCTGAGTGAAAGAACGTGCCGTCGCCTAGGTTTTGGAAAACATGGGCCGTACCGGTGAACGGCGCCGCGCCGATCCAGTTCGCTCCCTCGCCGCCCATCTGGACGGGCCACATCGTCCGGCGCTCCGGCATGAAAGCCGCCATGACGTGACAACCGATGCCGGCGAGCGCGAGCGAGTCCGCAGGCACCTGCGTGGAGGTGTTGTGGGGGCATCCGGAGCAGAAGGCGGCAGTACGGACCAGGGGCGTAGCCGGAGCCGTTGGCAAGGTCGCCGCGCCGTCTCCAACGGACGCGACGGTGAAGCCGGAGTGGAGACGTAGGCGTTCCGCGAGCGCCACAGCCACCAGCACCGGGTTTAGCTCGCCGTCCGCAGGCAGAAGCGGCGCGCCGTTATCCTCCCCCTTGCCAACAACACGTGGCCGTTCGGCATCGGGCAGGTCGTAGAGCAGGTCGCGCACTTGGCCTTCCATGAAGGAGCGCTTTTCCTCAACGACCAGGATTTCCCGGTGCCCGCGTGCAAACGCGCGCAGCGCCTCGGGCTCCATCGGCCAGATCAGCCCGGCCTTGTAGACGCGCAGTCCGAGCCGTGCCGCGCCGTCACCGTCGAGCCCAAGGCGACGCAAGGCCTGCATGACGTCGAGGTAGGCCTTGCCCGCGGTGACAATGCCGATGCCGCCACGCCCAGAGCTATCCAGCACGACGCGATCAATCCGGTTCGCCCGGGCGAAAGCTTGTACCGCTGGAAGCTTGTTGCGCACGAGACGCTGTTCCTGCGCGGCCTGAGAGTCGGGCTGACGCAGGTTCAAGCCATCCGCTGGCAGCGGCTCCGACGGTGACACGGCGCGGCCGCGATCGGGGCCGACGGCAACGGTCGCAGTGCTGTCCGCGGTGTCGGCCACGCATTTGAGCGCCACCCAAGCTCCCGAGTGGCGGGACATCGCCAAGCCGAGCAAGCCGTAGTCCAAGTACTCCTGAACGTTTGCCGGGTAGAGCACCGGGATCATGCTGGCGACGAGTGCCTGCTCTGACTGGTGGCAGGTGGTCGAGGACTTGCCGCCGTGGTCATCCCCTGCAAGGATCAGTACGCCGCCGTGACGAGCGCTGCCGGCGAGGTTTCCGTGCTTCAGCGCGTCGCCGGCGCGGTCCACGCCGGGCCCCTTCCCGTACCAAACCGCGAAGACGCCATCGTGACGCGCGTCCGGAAAGAGCCCTGCCTGTTGGCTTCCGTGTACCGACGTCGCCGCGAGTTCCTCGTTCACGCCGGGCTGGAATCGCACGCCGGCCGCGTCCAAGTGACGCGACGCCCGTTGGAGGGCTGTGTCGATCCCGCCGAGCGGGCTTCCCCGGTAGCCAGACACAAATCCCGCCGTGGACAGACCGGCGAGGCGGTCGCGACGAGCCTGCTCCAGCAGCACGCGCACGATAGCCTGTGGTGCGCTCATCAGCGCGGTGCCGCTATCGAGGAGGTATTTGTCGTCGATCGAGATGTGGCCCATCATGTCTCCCTCAAACCGGACGCACGCCGACGCCGCCGTCGCTCATGAGAACCTCGCCGGTGATCGCCCGGGCGTTCTCCCGACTGGCAAGCAGCACATACAGACCCGCATGGTCCTCCGGCCGTTGCGCGAGCTGAAGCGGGACGCTGGCGGCGATCCGCTCTGCAACGGCGGGAATCCCGCGGATCGTGCGGGCGGCGTGTCCCAATGCCTCGGTGCCCCTCAAGTCCGTCAGCGTCCCACCAGGCCCTACTCCGTTGACCCGAATCTCGGGCGCGAGCTCAAGTGCGAGCTGCCTAACCACGCCAACAACGGCGTGCTTCGCAGCCGTGTAAGCGATGCCGCCGCACCCGGCGTGGAACCCGGCGATCGACACGGTCAAGATGACCGAGCCGCCGGATGAGCGTAGCGCCTCTCGCGCGGCCATGACGGCGAACAGATAGCCGCGAAGATTGATCGCAAGCAGCTCGTCCAGCGCAGCGGTGAGCGTCTGCGGATCGTAGGCGGCCAGGGGACGGTTGAAGTCGAAAACGCCGGCGTTAGCGACCAGAACGTCCAACTTTCCGAAGGCGGCCGTAGCCGCCTCGACCGCATGCGCGTGGCTCGCGTAGTCGCGAACATCTCCGGCGACCCCCCGCATGTGTCCTGCGCTCGACGCCTCCAAAGCGGCGACGGCGGCCTCGTCGCGATCGAGCACGCAGACGCCCGCTCCCTCGGCGACAAAGCGATCTGAAACCGCGCGGCCGATCCCGCCCGCGCCACCGGTAACAACGGCAGAATAGCCATCGAGCCAACCCATGGCGGCGCCTACAAAAACACGTTGAGGTTTTTTGCCAGCAGGACCGCCTGGGTGACGTAGATCGCTCGCCGCGCCAGGCGAAGCGTTCCATCCCCGTCCCGCCGCAGCCGGTCGCGGCGCCGAGCGATCAGCCAGTCTTCCTCCGCCTCATTTCTGCCGCGCACGCTGAGAACGACCGAGCGCACGTCGTACTCCCGATCATCATCCGTCACTTCCGCCTCGATGTTCGAGACCGCATGCACGTGCCGGGTCGGAGGGTCTTCCGTCCAGGCCGTGTCCTGCTTGAAGCGCGTTACGCGCCGGCGCAGGTTGAGCATGTCGTCGTCGAAATACGCCATGCGCTCTACCGAATAAGGCGCCGTCTTGTCCTTGCGGTAGCGAGCCTGGACCCCGGGCATCCAGTAGTGGATGTCGGGCGTCATGAGTCCAAGCCACTCCTCATAGCGCTCTTCGTCGAGCAGCCTCGCCTCGAACAAGAGAAAGCGCTCGACCTCGACTCGAACTCGCTCGTCGGCGGGACCCACCGGATCGGGGCGACGCGGCTGCACCAGGTTTGGGGTCTCGCCCAGGACGATCATGACGCTAGCGCCTCACCGGGACGTCGGCCCAGCGCTCGGCCGTCATGAAGTCGAGCCATCGCCCATAGAAAGCGCGCTGGTTGGAGTCGTTGATAACCCTGTGGTGGACGTTGCCCGGCAGCTCTTCGTGGTCGATCCGGCTGTTCATCCCCAGCCCGTAGCAGAGCGGCTGCCGACGGGTGATGATGCCCGCGTTGGCGGCCGTTGCGTTCTCCCAGTTCTCGCCGTCGTCCATTTCCAGCGTGCCGGACGGGGAGAAGGTCCGCATGACGCCCCGACGGTACTTCGCCTTAAGCGCCTCCGGCGCGCTCCGGTTGACAAGCACCCAGGTGTGCAGCTCGATCTCGCGAGGGCCGCGCGGAAGCCAGACCCGGAATGCGTTGTGCCCTGCAAGGAACGAAAAGTTCGGGAACGCCGTCGCCGACGAGAGCGAACCGACCATGCGAGAGCGCAGCTTGCCCAACCTCTCGGCCACGACCCGCTCGCGCTCGCGAAGGTAGTCCACGACATCCTGCTCGCCCAGCGTCATCGCGTTGCCGACCATGTCGAGGCCGAACTCCCAGCCATGGCCATTAACATTGGCGTGGTAAGATCGCTCGGAGAACTTGCCGACCCCGGTACCCAGCATGGCGACTGCGCCGGAGTGATGCGTCCAGGGCGCATGGTAGCCATCGCCAATGAAATTCTCGGCCGGAAGCTTCCAGTTGCAGCGGATGCGCGACTTTATGTTGCCGTCGAGGAATTCGGTGCCGCCCTCGTCATTGTCGAGTAGGACGTCCAAGTACCAGCGGAAGTCTCCCAGGTACTCGTCGAGGCTGGGGGCATCATTCGCAAAGCTGGCGAAGACAAGTCCTTTGTAGGTCGAAACGCGTGCGCGATGCAGACCAAGCTTCGACTTGTCAAACCCTGGGCACGTTTCGGTATAGAGCTGCTCCTCCGGCAACCCAAGAAGCGAACCGTCATTTCCGAAGGACCAGCCATGGTAGTTGCAGGTGAACCGCCGCGCGTTGCCGACCTCCGCAAAGCAGACGCGGTTGCCACGGTGCGTGCACGAATTGAGGAACACGTGAATGCCGCCATCGCGCCCGCGGCTCACGATCACCCCCCGGACCGATCGGTTGCCGAGGTGATCCTGCGGCGTGAACCGATAAGGCGGGTTGCCCAGGAAATCCGGCGCGAGGGCAATCCGTTCCGCACCGGCAGCGTAGGTCTGCGGTGTCAATTGCGGGCCCGCGTTGCGCAGCCCCTCCAGGAACAAGTTGGCGATCGTGTAGCCCATGCCGCTATAGAACTTCGGTGATGCGCCGAAACGTGAGCGGTACCGTGCGATCCACGCCGTCATCTCTGGGCCGTCTTCGATCGCCTCGGGCAAGGTGAAGGGACTAACGGCATACAGCCCGTCCATGGCGGCTCCGCCAAGCTCCGGTATGTCCGTCGTATACCCGGGACTAGCGACCAGAAACTGCATGCCCCAGCCGTTCGTGCGCGCTTCCTGCACAGGTCCGATCGTTTCGCGAATCCCTGTCCCAAGCAGCACGAGATCGACACCGGCCGCGTTCAAACGCGCCACTTGGCTGGAGAAGTCGGTCGCGCCGCGCTTGTAAGTTGTCGCCTCTACGGGGGCGAGACCCGCCGCCCGCAAGGCTGTCTCGGCACCCCGGCGCACCTCCGCGCCATAGTCGTCGTCCTGCACGAGTAGGCCGATGCGGCGGAAACCAAGCGACGAGACGGCATGGCGCGTCGCCCGTTCCATCATGTCGTCGTTCGCCGGCACGAAGGCGAACTTCAGCGGATGAAATGGCTCGAACGTCACACGCGGAAATGACGCCGGAAAGAGGAAGGGCAGCCCGGCGTCGAGCACCTCGGGCAAGGTCGTCACGATTGCGGGCGAACCCTGGACGCCCAGCATCGCGAACACTTGGCTCTGCTGAAGCAGCTTCTGGGTCAGGAGCACCGACCGCTTCGTGTCGTAACCGGAGTCCTCGAAGTATGGGCGGATGTGCCGTCCATGGATACCGCCGGCTTCGTTCGCCTCGTCGAACCGCATCTGCATGCCGTTGCGGATCGGCACGCCAGCCGAGGCGATCGGCCCGCTCAGGTCCGCAATCACGCCGACGCGGACTTCCGCATCGAAAACGCCCTGCGGACTTGCCGCACGCGCCGGGCTGCGGATTGCGGCGGCAAGCAACGCGCCGCCGGCGGCTCCGATCATACCACGGCGCTTCACCGCACCACCTCAATCCCGTCTTCCGCGTACATCCGCTCGATAAGGTCGGCATATTTCACTGCGACGACGCGTCGCTTCAACTTCATAGTGGGGGTCATCTCTTCGTCCTCCGCCGTGAGTAGCCTGTCGATGATCTGGAACTTCTTGATCTGCTCCACACGCGCAACCGATGCGTTGACCCGCTCCACCTCTCGAGCAAGCAGATCGACGACGGGCGCGGCCCGGCAGAGGCTAGGAAAGTCGTGAAACGGGACCGAGTTGTCTTGTGCGTATTTCTCGACGTTTTCGCGGTCAAGCATGAGAAGGCACGTTAGGTACTTGCGCCGGTCGCCAATCACCATTGCGTCGCTCACGTATGGTGAGAACTTGAGTGCGTTCTCAATTCCCGACGGCGAAATGTTCTTGCCGGCCGAGTTAATAATGATGTCCTTCACCCGATCGGTGATTCGCAGCTGTCCGGACTCCTCGATGGCGCCGACGTCGCCGGTGCGGAACCAGCCGTCCCTAATGGCTTCGGCGGTCGCGTCCGGGAGATTGAGGTATCCCTGGATCACGCCCGGGCTGCGGATCAGGATCTCCCCATTGTCAGAAAGGGCGATCTCGACGCCGCGCGCGGGCCGGCCCACCGTCCCGGGCCGGAACGACCCGATCTCGCCGCATGTCGCGATGCCGGAAATCTCGGTCATCCCGTAGCCCTCTACCATTTCGAGTCCGAGGCAGCGGAACCACATGATGAGGTCAGGGGAGATAGGCGCCGCGCCGGAAAACAAGATCCTGCAGCGGTCCACTCCCATCCAACGGCGCACATTCCGCAGCACGAGAGCCCGAGAAATTCCCACGAGGGCGCGGGCAGCCATGCCCAGCGAAGTTCCGGTCAGGGAGGCTTGGGCGGCGCGTTGGCCAACAGCGATGCTTGCGCGATATGCCCACCGTTCGAACGGAGTCGCCTCGGCCATTCGCAACGTCACCGCCGAATATAGCTTCTCCCAAACACGCGGGACGGCATTGAGCGAGTGAGGGGCGATCTCCCGCAGGTTGTCGAGCGCGGTGTTCGGACCCTCCACGAAGTTGATGACGGAGCCGGAGTAGAGCGAGCAATAGACACCCGCGACCCGTTCCGCGACGTGGCAAAGCGGGAGGAAACTGATGCGCTCATCGCCCTCCTCCATCCGGACGCGCTCGATGAATGGGGGTATCATGGAGATGATGTTGCGGTGCGACAGCATCGCGCCCTTCGGCCGACCGGTCGTTCCCGAAGTATAGATGAGGATCGCCAAGTCCTCGCTGCAACGGGACGCCAGACGCGCGGCCCAGAGGCCCGGCTCGCGGCTGTCGAGCTCGGCGCCGCGCCGTCGCAACTCATCCAGCGTGAGCACCATCGGGTCGACGAGGCCCGATAATCCGTCGGCATTCCAGACGACAATCGAAGCAAGATCAGGCATGGCTCCGGACCGCGAGAACCTTGTCGAGTTGCTCGTCGTCCTCGACCACGACGACGCGACTTCGGGAGTCCGCGAGCAAGAATCTTACCTGCGGCTGCGCATCGGTCGGATAGACGCCGGAACTGACACAACCCGCGCACAGCAGGCCGAGGTCAGCGAACAGCCACTCACGGCTCGTACTCCCCAGGATCGATCCTACGTCCCCAGGCTCCAGCCCGAGGCTCGCGAACCCAAGCGCAACCTCGCGCACGGTCGTCTCCAAGGACTCCCAGGATGTCTCCTGCCAGATGCCAAGCACCTTTTGTCTGAGAACGGGTCGTCCACGCCGCGCCTTGATCCCACGGAGTACCATGCGCGGGAGGGTTGGCTCGTCCGCTAGTTCCTTGAGGAGCTGACTGAAGCCGGCCTCAGCCGCGAAGTTGGCGCGACGAGCATGCGGCGGCTCGTTCGTCACGAGGCTCGGGTCCCCGATCTGCTGCGATGGCGGCAACGCGAGATGTACCGTCCCAGCAGCCTCGCGCCGCAGCGCTGTATCGCTCACCGCCATGTCTTGCGCCTCTTCCAACGTCTGGCGTCTCCCCGCACGGTCTCGGCGCGGTGACCGAGGTAGAATTCACGGACGTCCTCGTTCTCCCGCAGTCGTGCCGCCGTGTCGGCGAGCACGACACGGCCGAGCTCCAGCACGTAGCCGTAATCCGCATGGTCGAGAGCGATTCGCGCGTTCTGCTCCACAACCATGAGCGTCACCCCGTCCTCCCGGTTGATTCGCGTGAGGATCGTGAAAATCTCGCCGATCAGACGTGGGCTCAGTCCGAGACTGGGCTCGTCAAGCAGGATCAGCCTAGGCTTTGCCAGAAGCGCGCGGGCGATAGCCAGCATCTGCTGCTGACCACCCGAGAGCCGCCCGGCCTGCTGCCCGGTCCTCTCGCGCAAAATCGGGAAGTAGCCGTAGACTCGTTCTAGATCGGCCGCTATTCCGACCCGGTCGCGTCGGGTAAACGCGCCCATCGCCAGGTTTTCCCGCACGGTCAGGAACGGGAACACCTCGCGCCCTTCTGGCACGTGGCTGATCCCCCGACCGACGGCGGCATCGGGTCTCTGCCCGGTTACCGCGCGGCCATCATACCGAATGCTTCCCTTCTCAGGTTCGACCAATCCGGAGATCGTCTTCAGCGTGGTGGACTTCCCGGCGCCATTTGCGCCGAGGATCGCCACGAACCCGCCCTGCGGGACGTCGAGCGATACGCCCCGCAGTGCGCGAACCGCACCGTAGCGCGCCTCGACGTTGCTGATGCTGAGCAACACCGTCGGTGTTGTCGGCTGCGCCGTGTTTTCGGCTGTAATCATCCGAGATACGCCCGGATGACGTCGGGATGCGCTTGCACATCGTTGGCGGATCCCAACGCGAGCGTCCGTCCCTGGTCGAGCGCGAGGACGCGATCCGACACACGGGAAACGAGGCCCATATCATGCTCGACCATGAGCACTGTCATGCCCATCTCGGCGCGCATGTCCGCGATCCAGAACGCTACGTCGTCGGTCTCCTCTGGATTAAGGCCGGACGACGGCTCGTCGAGGAGCAGCACGCGCGGTTCCGCGCACAGCGCGCGGCCGAGCTCCACCACCTTGCGCGCGCCATAGGGTAACTGGCCGACGACCGTGTCCCGATGGCCGGCGAGGTCGAGGAACTCGATCACACGTTCAACTGCCTCGCGATGGGCGCATTCGGCCCTAGCTGCGGCGGGCAGGAACAGCAGATCGCGCCAGAACGACGACTGGCTCCGGCAATGCCGGCCGATCATTAGATTCTGCAGGACCGTGGCATGCTCGAATAGCTCGATATTTTGAAAAGTACGCGCGAGGCCCAGCTCTGCCAGCCGGTCCGCCGGCAGCCGAGTGAGGTCCGAGCCATCCAACACGATGCGTCCGGAGGATGGTCGGTAGATGCGGCTGATGAGGTTGAACAGCGTCGTCTTTCCGGCGCCATTCGGTCCGATGATCGTGAAGACCTCGCCCCGTTCGACGGCGAAGCTCACGCCGTCCACCGCCGTGATCCCACCAAAGGAAACCGAGAGATCTTTGACTTCGAGAACGCTCACCGCGCCCGCTCCGACCGCATGTAGAGACGCTGCCGCCGGTGCGTCCCCTGCCGGTGCAGGGGAAAGGATTGCAGGAACTCACGTATCTTGAGCCAGCGCCCATGCAGGCCTCCCGGCTCGTACAGGATGAAGAGAATCAGAATGGTGCCGAACACCACGGGCTGTAGGCCCGGAGCGTTCCTGATGCCTTCCGGCAGCACGTCCTTCGCTTCGGCGATGAACTGGGGAAGGGCGATGATGAAAACAGCTCCAAGCACGGCGCCGTGCAAGGACCGCGAGCCGCCGACGAACAGCATGATCAGGAGATCGATGGAAGCGAGCACCGAGAACTGCTCGGGGCTGATGAAGCCGAGCTTGTGGGCATAGAGGGCACCCGCCAGCCCGGTGAACGCCGCGGACAAAGCGAAGGCCAGTGTCTTCGAGCGCGCAACGTTAACGCCGAGGCTGCGCGCTGCGACCTCGGAGTCACGTATCGCAATGAACGCCCGACCAGTCGGCGTCCGGAGCAGGTTCAGCACGCCGAGGATCGCAAAACAAAGCAGTAACAGGCCGAGATAGTAGAAGCCGATCTCCCCGACTCTCCATCCGAGCAGGTTCAGCTTCGGCACCACCAGTCCTCCGTTGCCGCCGGTAACGCCTTCCCATCTGGCAAAAACTTCCTCGACAATGAAGCCGAAGCTGAGAGTCCCGATCGCGAGATAGATCCCGAACAGGCGCAACGCCGGCACGCCGATCGTGACTCCCGCCAATGCGGCGAGGCCCACGGCGGCGATGCAGGCCAGTGGCGCCGGAATGCCGTGCAGGACGAGCACGGCCTGCGTGTAGGCGCCGATCCCGAGAAACGCACCGTGCCCGAGCGAGATCTGGCCGGTTAGACCGGTCAGGACGAGCAGGCCCACACCGATAATCGCGTAGATTGCAACGAGTGTAACCTGCGCGAGATAGTAGGGGCCGAGCACCAGCGGCGCGGCGAGGAGTACCGCTGCAAGGAGCCCGTACCAGAATGCGACGCCCGCGTGCGGCACGAGCCGAATATCGTCCCGGTAGCTTCGCTTGAAGAGGAAGCGCATCGCCGTCAGACCCGCTTCCCGAAGCGCTCGCCGAAGATCCCCGACGGGCGCACGACGAGGATGACGAGGACGACCACGTATGCGGCAACGTCTTTGAAGCCCTCGGGTAGGTAGAAGCCGGCAAGGGCCTCTATCAGGCCGATACACAACCCGCCGACGATTGCGCCGGGCACCGAACCGAAGCCGCCGAGCACGGCAGCCGGGAAAGCCTTTATGCCAATCAGGCCCATATTTGCATGCACAAAGGAAATCGGCGCGAGCAGGATGCCCGCCGCTGCTCCGATCATGGCGCTGATGGCCCAGGCCAGCGAATTCAACCTCTGGACGGGGATGCCAACCAGGTACGATGCAACCTGATTTTGTGATACGGCCTGCATGGCGACGCCGGTGGGCGTAAACCGGAAGAACGCATAGAGCGCGGCGCAGAGCAGAACGGTGGAAGCCACAATGGCGACGTGATCCGCGCTCAGCATCACGGTTCCGGCGCGGAGGACCTGCCCGGAAAATGGGCTCGGCAGCGCCAAGGTTTCAGTGCCCCAGCCTGGAATCATCGTCACCGCACCCCGGAGGACGTAGCCGATCCCAATCGTCAACATAACGACGGTGAATTGCGGCTCGCCCAGCACGCGGCCGATGACCGCCCGGTCCAGCAAGGCACCGAACGCGCCCGTGATAATCACTGCGCCGGCCGCCGCAACTGCAAAGGGCAGGCCGAGCAACTTGACACCCGTATAGGCGAGAAAGGCGCCGACCATCATCATTTCGCCCTGGGCGAAATTGATGGTCTCGGTCGCCTTATAAATCAGCACAAAGCCGAGCGCGACGAGTCCGTAGATGCAGCCAACCGCCAATCCGTTGGCAAGGATCTGCGGCAGCGGTGCGAGAGCGGCGGTCACGCGGGCTCGAGCTCCGACCGCGCTAGTGCACTGTATTCGGCGAGCAGGCGCTCGACGATGTCAGCCGCCGGCTCGATGCTTGTAGCGGAGCCAACCCCGTGGCCGGCCGCCCAAAGGTTCTTCCAGGCCTTCACGTCCACTGATGCGCCTGTGAAGCTGGCCTTGCCTTTCTGCTCCAGCATCTCCGGCGTGTAGCCAGACCGCTCGAGACTGGGGCGTAGCCAGCTTCCCATGACGCCTGTCACCGCGGCACTGCTGACCACGTCGCCAAGCCCGCACTCCACGACCATCTGCTTGTAGGCCGGCGCCGCCATACTTTCGGCGGCTGAGATAAAGGTCGTACCCGCGTATACGAAGTCCGCGCCTAGTATTTCCGCGGCGCGCACACTCCGTCCGCTGCTTATCGCCCCCGCGACGACGAGCGGTCCACTCCAGAAGCGCCTGACCTCCTCGACAAAGCCGAACGGGCTGTAGCGGCCTGTATGCCCGCCGGCGCCGGCACACACGAGGACCAGCCCGTCCGCGCCGGCATCAACCGTGACCTTGCCCCCTGAAGTGCCCCCGGTTTGAAGTTAGGGTCCGTCATCAGGAGACGGACGATGAAGCGATCAAGGTTTACGCAGGAACAGATCATCGGCGTGCTGAAGGAGCATCAGGCGGGCGCA
>JAABUQ010008121.1_pt1 | contig 14861 bp, 18 predicted proteins | sample 5560001 | NCBI WGS metagenome assembly JAABUQ01 (sample SAMN10711888, study PRJNA513371) | rock metagenome | isolation source: Antarctica rocks | place: Antarctica: Victoria Land, Finger Mt nord | collected 2015-12-18 | reverse complement strand
GGCGCATGAAGTGAGGCGAGACGGGTCGGCCGATCTCGGCCTTGGACGCGACGGCTTGGACGATACGCCATGCCTGCGACGGATCGAGGGCCCGCAACGGCCAGCGAAGACATACGCCCCTTCGAGCGCCGCCGAGCGATAGTCAGACAGTACGGCCGCAGTTGCCGACGATACACGGACTGTTCGCGCCTTTCTCCCTTTTCCGACGACGCTAACGTACGCAGTCCCATCTGTCGCCGAGATCACTCCACGCAGCCCTAGCATGGTGCGGATTTAAACGCGGAAGGCGCCGAAGATTCCTTATTTGATGCGCACCTTCGGCTTCGTCCCTGTCCCAGATTGTCGATTTTCTCATCGTTTTGGGCTTCTTTGTTCATTTCAGGACACACTGACCCCATCTTCATGCGGATACTGGAATGAGCTTGCGCATGCGCACGAGGTTAAACGCTGCGAGCGCAAAGGTGAAGAGGGCGCCGACATGATCCAACCCGCGAACTTTGACTTTGCGGATTCCGCGGACAACCTTCTCCCATCCGAAATTTCCTCGCCACGTTTGCGCTTGCGCTGACTGATGTCGTATCCCTCGTGACGTGTCGTGCGATCGTCGATGGCACTGCGTCGATTCGTAGCGTTTTACGCAACGTGAGGCGTTACACCGCGAGCGCTTTCCAACTCGCATTTCGCTCTCGACCGAGCGTGCGATCGAGCAGCTGCGGCGCAAGCGACGCCTCCTCGGCTTGCAGATCGCGGGCGTTCTCCATCTGGCTCGTTCGACGCTAGATGACGCCTGGGCCAAGGTCCAGCCGTTACCGCGCCTCGACAAAGAGCGCCGAGACGCCGCCACGGTGACCGGGCGTCAGCGGATCGTCGCCGTCCCGCTCGTGCTCGATTTTGACTGCCAGCTCCTCACGAAGGACGTACTTGATGCATGCCCTCGCCGATCCGCCGCGACGAGGCGGAGCGCAAGGCTTCCCTCCATCTACGAACTCATGAAGCGTCGCGAGGCATTGAATAAGTCTTCCGTTACGTTATCATGGATCGCTGTGGTCGGGCTCGCGTATGGGCGCGAGCGCCGATCTCCGAGCTACTGCCAGTCTACGCCCACGAACCAATCCTGGAAGGCTGGTTTGTCATGGTGTCTGATCTTGGCGTCGTGATGGCGTTTGATCCTTTCCGGGAGCGGCCTCACGGACGAGGGGGGCGACCTCAGTCCCCAAAAGCTCGATCGAGCGCTTCATGGTCTCGTGCTTCATGACGGCCGAACTCATTTGGAACGTGATGCGGGCAATGCCGCCGAATATCTCGTCGGCCGCGAGCACCTTGGCAACGACGGTCGCCGCGTCACCAATCATGAAGGAGCCATTCGGAGCGCAAAGCGCGTCGAATTGAGCCCGCGTCGGCGGCGACCAGCCCCGATCGCGCCCGACCTCCGCGAAAATATATTGCCATCCCGGGAAGAAGGCGTCCCTGGCTTGCTCGCTTGTGTCAGCGACAAATCCGAAAGCGTGCACCCCGACCCTTTGCCGTTGCGGCGGATGTCCCGCCTGCCTCCAGGCGTCTCGATATATATCAACCAGCGGGCGAAATTGTCGAAACTCGCCGCCGATGATGCCGATCATCAGCGGCAGGCCGAGAGTGCCGGCACGGGCGGCGGATGCCGGCGTACCGCCGACACCAAGCCAAATTGGAAGTTCGGCCTGATGTGGGCGAGGATAAACGCCCTGTCCGGTCAACGTCGGCCGATAGCGCCCGGACCAGTGGACTTGTGTCGTCTCCCGCAATCTTAGGAGCAGGTCGAGCTTTTCAGCGAAAAGCGCGTCGTAGTCTTGCCGCTGGAGCCCAAACAAGGGAAAGGCTTCGGCGAACGAGCCGCGACCTACGACGATCTCCGCCCGGCCCTCGGAGATCAGGTCGAGGGTTGCGAAGTCCTGAAAGACGCGCACCGGATCAGCAGCGCTTAAGACTGTGACGGCACTTGTAAGGCGAATGCTTTTCGTGCGCGCCGCGGCCGCCGCCAGAATGATTGCTGGCGCGGAGTCCAGGAACTCCGGGCGATGATGCTCACCGACCCCGAATATATTGATCCCGAAATGATCTGCGGTCTCAACCTCCTCCAGGAGGTTGGCGAGCCGTTTAGCCGACGATACTTCAATGCCAGTCCTCGGATCGCGCAAGATCGCCGCGAAACTGTCAATGCCTATTTCCATGACGCCTCTGTGATTGGAACTTTGCTGCGTTCAAGCTTATGCGGCTAAAGCCAGCGCCTAGCCGAAATTTTCGTGGCGGTGTAGGCGACGATTTCTCCTTGGTGTCTGGCGCCAGCGAGCTCGATCGCGCTGGGCTGGCGCGAACCGTCGGCGCCAGCGATTGTCGTCGCCGTAGGGCGCGCCGCCGGCGATCTCTTCGAGCGTCATTTGGCCGGGACACTATAGGGCAAGCCGGCGATAATCATGCCGAGGTGAAGCAGGTTCGCAATAATCGAGAACAGCGTGGTCTCATTGCCACCGTGTTGCGTCGCGCTCGACGTAAATGCTGCGCCGACCTTGCCGTTGAGCGCACCGCTCATCAACAGACCCCCAGCTTGATCGAGAAACGACGCCATCTAAGAGCTGACACAGCCGAACCGCGTTCCTGTGCCAACGATCCTCCCTAAACAGAGCGGTTCGGAAACTCGCCGCGCATCTCGACCACGCTTATTATTCAGTTAAAGACGAAGCGAGGAACGAGCCCCCCCTGTTTCTTTGTTTAGGTGCTCGCCGCCGCCTCGACGTCATGCACGTGCGAGGCGAGGAACTGATCTGCCGTCTGCTCGCCGCGCATGATCGCCATTGCACCGCCGGCGCGCACGAACGTTACCTCGGCCACGCCTATGAAGCCGAGAATCATTCGAAGGTAGGGCGTCTCGTAATCGTAGCCTTCGGCCGGCGATCCCGGCGAATACGATCCAAGACTCGCAAGGATTACCGTCGCCCTTTTTCCGGCGAGCAGCCCGACGTATTGGCCGTCCTCCGTAACGGAGAACGTTTTGCCGAGCCGGACGACATGGTCGATGTACGCCTTGAGCTTCGCCGGGATGGCGAAGTTATACATCGGCGTCGAGACAAGGTAGTGGTCGGCGTTCGCGAGCTCGGCGATCATCTCTTCCCCAATTGCGAGCGCTTGCCGCTCGACCGGACCATGACCGCCGGGATCGCTGTTCGCTCCGATGATCCAGGGCATCTCCACGAACGGCAGCTCGGTGTTCGCGAGATCGCGCACGACGACCTTAGTGTCGGGGTGCGACGAACGCCAGCGATCGACGAAAACATCAGCGAGCGCACGAGAGAGCGAGGCGTCGCCACGAGGGCTGACATCGATTTTGAGCAAGGTTGACACGATGACCGTTCCTAACGCCTCGCGACGTCTGTCGGACGTCGAGGTCTGGCGATCATTGCCAACGAGGTCGTGGCAGACTATAATCAACACGCGTCGTTTTGTCAACGATCGTCGAGTAGGCCCATTGTGAACAGCCCCACGAACAGCGGCCGAGCGCTGGATCCGCGCGTCCGCCGGACCCGCGTCCTCTTGCAGGACGCACTCTTGCTTTTGATGCGCACGAGAAGCTTCGAGCAGATCTCGGTCCAGGACGTCACCGAAGAGGCGACCGTCAATCGTGCGACATTCTACGCCCATTACGAGGATAAGTCGGCTTTACTCGCGAGCGCGACGACAGCGGCCTTTCATCAGTTGATCGATGAGCGTGCGATCAGCTTCGACGGCACGTGCGAGTCGGCGTTGCGCAAGATGTATTTAGGCGTATGCGACTACCTTGCCTTGGCCGGCACGAGCGAGTGCGGGCGCGAGCGGCCGATCGATCCGCACATGGCCGCAGCGATCGTCGAGGTTGTGCGCCGGATGGTCCTCGATAGCCACCCCGGTTCAGAAGTGGCGTCGATCTCGATCGACATGATCGCCTCGACCATCGCCCACGCGGTCTACGGCGCCGCGCGCTCGTGGCTGATTACTCCGCAGCGAGGTCCGGCCGAGGCGAACGCCGCGGCTGCTGCCGCTTTGATCTCGCCGCTCCTACATCCCTCGGCGGGACCGAAGGCCGTGCAGATGTGATGCTACACTTAATCCGCGACTTGGCTAACTCAGTAGCAAGCCGGAGGCTGCTTCAATTCAATTAATAGGTGCGCTACGTGTACGCACGGGATCATGTCGCATGAACCGTCGGGTTGTACGAGCGTAGACTGCGCTTGCGAGTTGAGTCTCCACGCGGTCATCGAGGCTGAAATCACGTTTTTACGTACCAGTAAGCGTCGGCGCCTGTATGTTGAGGTGACCCCCAATAGCTCATCGACTTCGGCTTCGAGGTAGGCTTGCACGAGCTTGGCGACCTTCGAGCGGCAAAGTTCGTCGAGTTCGCCTGGAAAATTAACGCGCGGGCTTGTCAGCAAGCCCGAGTTCGGGGTAGTCTCCCATCTAGGCGTACCTCCTTCTGGTGTTAGCAACCAAAGGCTACGCCCGCTTCTTTCTGGATTTCGCCGAAGATCGGCACGAGCTTGCGATCGTCAACAGTTAACCTACACCGATAGAGACCGCTCAAGATTGGCGTTGCTTCATACTAGAAATGCTTCGAGCTCACTGAAAACTCGGGCCGGCTGCTCCTCGATGACCCAATGTCCACTTCCGGGAATGACGCCGCCATGCACCGTTCCGGCCAGATGTTGAAATTGCTCGAAAGGACCAAGGCCCATTGAGTGCTCCCCGCCTGCGGCCCATACCGGCATAGTCAGCTTCTTTGTCGTGAGCTGCAAGAGGGCGGGTACCTCGGCGGCAATTGCCCGGTAGACGCCCATCGCGCCTCTGATACCCCCAGGGGAAGCAAGATGACGAGCATATTCGGTGAAGTCTTCATCATCAAACGCGTCAGGGTTAAACATGTACGTTCGAACAAATTCAGCGAGATACTCGCGTTCGCGGCCCGTAATCAGAAGTTCCGGGAATCTCGGGTGTGCGTAGAGCCCAATGTGCCAATATCCGGCTAGAACCTTTTCTATAATTGGAGAAGGCACTCCAAGTATCGGACATTCCATAATACCCAGCCGCCGAACCTCGTCCATATGTTGAGCTGCATAAACATAAGCGACTATTCCGCCGAGATCATGCCCAACCAAATTCACAGACGTCAGCCCGAGCTGAAGCACAAGTTGCCTTACATCCTCCGCCATCGTATGCAGTTCATAGCCGGTGTCTGGTTTATCGCTCTGACCGTGGCCGCGAAAATCAGGTGCGATGACCGTATAGGTTTCTGCCAATTTCGGCATGATCTTGCTCCAGGAACGTGACGTCAGGGGCGATCCGTAGAGGAGCAGTAGCGGGGATCCGCTGCCTGCAATTTTGTAGTGGATCCGAACGCCATTTACGATCGCTTCTTTGTTTTGCATTTTACCTTTCGCATTATGTTGAGCTTGCTCCGGTTTCCCGGACCGGTGCCTATGGCGCGTTCGGCAGCATGAGCCTAAACCAATTTTGGACCGAACGGCACTGCGACTTCAGCTTGCAGCGCGCTCGATCGCCGCTCGCGCGTAGCGCCAGCATGGGCCATTACGTTCAGCACCGTCAGCAATATATGCATGCAAGCAGCGAGGGCCGATTTTGGCTTCTTGCCCACGAGCGCGGAGTCTCGAATAGAAGGCCAGCGGTTACGCTCTTCACGAACGCGAAAATGCACGAGAACATCGCCCTGTACAAAAAATTGGTTTCACCGAGACCGGCCGCAAAACGGAGGACGGGTTCAATCGCGTGTTCTTTCGTAAAATGTTTGTACTCTCATCAAAAGAATTGAACGGAGATGCTCATGCCATCCCTTCCGGCCACGACGACCGCGGCGCTCCTGCTGCTTGCGGCCTCCGCCACAGCGGGGGGCGCGCGGGCGGACGGTGTCGTCCGCCATCCGCTGCTCAACTCCGATCTTCCCATCCTGTCCGCCGTCGAGATCCCGCCGGGCAAGACCCTTGTCGTCCTCAGCGGGGCGGGCGCCCCGGTCAGCGACCTCGCCGCCCCCGCCCGCAGCCTGGCGGCCTACGGCGACACCCGGGCACAAACGGTCGGCGCGCTGACCGGCATCGCCGGCACGCTTAAGGGGCTGGGACTGACGCTGGGCGACGTGGTCAACATGACCGTGTTCCTGGTCGGCGACCCGGCAAAGAACGGCCGGATGGACTTCGACGGCTTCATGCAAGGCTACCGCCAGTTCTTCGGCGGACCGGACCAGCCCCGGCTTCCCACCCGGTCCACGGTGCAGGTCGGAGGCCTGGCGAACCCTGGGTGGCTCGTGGAGATCGAAGTCACCGCAGTCCGGCCGTATAAGGGCATCGGGCGGCCGACCGGCCGGCCTTGTCGCGAAGGCGGGCCAGGCTGCGGGGCCGCCGCGGCGGGCCTGATCCGGCGCGGCAGGGCTGGTTCATTACCGTCCCGGCCAGCCTTTGCTAAAGGCCAGGATTTGTGGTGATTTTAGCCTGGCCCAAGTAACAAACAGACCGAGTTCCGGCAGCTTCCGCACCGAAGCTCCCGCCGTGCTGGGATGCGAGGTATTATGCCGGCTCTGAGTTGGGCGCGACCGAGTTCATCCCATGGTCCCGCCCAGGAACTCGACAAGCGCGCGGTTCACGACGTCGCTCGCTTCGAGTTGCGGCCAGTGACCGACGCCCTCGATCGGTAGAAAACCCCGGAGGTCGGTGGCGCGTCGCGCGACGTCCGGCTCCTGAACCGCACTCATCCCCACCATGCCGTCCCCGGTTCCGAAGGCGAAAAAGGATGGCTGTCCGATGTGGGCGCCGGCAAATGCGCCCGCCTGGTCGAAATAGGGCTGGATGGCCCGGTAATAGTTGAGTGGCCCGCGAAAGCCGTCACTCTCGAAATCAGCGATGGCGGCTTCCACGTCGCGCCGTTCCGCGAAGGGCGGGATGCCTATCGGAGACTGTCGCGTCAGACCCTTGCCGGGGTTCATCGGATCCCATGCGTCCGATGGCGAAGGGAGGCCGGAGGTCCAGTAGAGCATGCCGGGGATCGTGGTGGCGGCATCCGCCCAGGCGCGCTCGGCCTCAGGACGCATCTGATGGAACATGTAGAAGTCGTCTCTGCCCGCAGCCTTGAGTTGTTCAAGCATGCTCGGGCCGCCCGGAATCATAGGCGGCACGCTGAGGCAAAAGACGGCGGAGAAACAGTCCGGCCGCATCATGGCGGCGCTCCAACTGATCGCGGCGCCGAAATCGTGCCCGACCAGCGCGGCGCGTTTAATCCCGAGCGCATCAAGCACACCGATGAGATCACCTACGCAGTAGAAGACGGTATAAAGCGCGGGGTCATCAGGTTTCGAACTCGCGCCGTAGCCGCGCATGTCGAGCGAGATCGCCCGATACCCCGCGCTGACCACCGCCGCCATCTGCCGACGCCAGCCGCGCCAGCCGTCCGGAAAGCCATGAACGAACAGCACAGCCGGCCCTTCGCCGTCCTCGATCACGTTCAGCGACACGCCGTTAGTCACTACCTGACGCTGCTTCATGTCTCGCCTTCCTATACACACACTCGCTTCTACGATAATATTAACGCTCGTACGTATTGAATTGCTATGGGTCGACCCTCATTGCCCGAGAAGCTGTTGGACGCGGGCCTCTCGGTGCCTGCACGAGCGCGACTTCTCCACGGCCGGCGTGCGCGAGATCATGCAGTTGTCCAATGCGCCCCTCGGCTCGATTACGAGCCACTTCCAATCCAAGGAAAGCTTCGCGCTCGCGGTGGTGGATCGCTATTTCGATCGCCTTTCGGTCATGATTGATGCGACGCTGAGAGACACGTGCCTAGCACCGCTCGACCGGATCGACGCCTGTTTCGCGGAGATCAACCAGGTCGCACGTCCCTTCGAGTGGGGCATCTAGAACTTGATTTTTCCAAGACTTGACTTACGTCGAAATAGCAAACAGACTGCACCTTCCATTGGGAACGGTCAAGACTCGAATTGGATCTGGCTTGCGCGGACTTCGAATGAACCTCGAGGACCCAACTTAGCAGCAGCCGGCTCTTCAACGACAACGTGACCGCGTGAGCTGAAGTCGGAGGGACACGACGTCCGGCGACCATTGATCCCAAACGGACGCATTCCGGGACAATAGCCCGACTTGGTTCACATGGACTACCGCGTTCCGAAAGGCCGTCCTCAATTCAGACCCACTCGCCTGGATGTGTACGTCTATAGTCGCTAAAGCGTGATGCCTGAGAATGCAGCCATTCTCAGGCATGGGAGTCTTCACGATTTCAAGTCTCGCTGTGTCTGCTCGGGCTTGCTGTATCGGCCAAGGCGGATTATGGATGTTTAATCCGGTAGAGCACGCAGCGCTGAAGCGACGTGCCAAGAGCATGTGGATGGTCGAAGTCATCGCGCGGATCGTGCGTCATACCAAGGCGCTGCATCACGCGTTGTGAGGAGACGTTACTTGCAGACGTGAGTGCTACGACTTGGCTCAGCTTCATGGTGGTAAAGGAATAAACAATCGCGGCGCGGCCACCTTCAGTGGCGTAGCCGTTTCCCCAATACTCCCGCGGTAAGAGCCAACCGACTTCGATTGCCGGTGTAAAGGCAGCCGTAAACGTCACGTCTCGTAACAGAATTATTCCAGCGAACGACGTACCACCTTTGACGTCGATCGCCCAATACCCGTAGCTCTTGGTTTCGAGCATGCGGCGATAGTGAATAGCCGCTGCTTCAGCACTAGCACGTAATATCGGTGTGGGTGAGACGTACCGAGTCACCTCTAAATCGGCTGCCCATGGTGAGGTACGGCTCCATGTCGACGTCGGTCATTGGGCGCAGGCTCAAACGCTCTGTCTCAATAATTATGACATTACGTCCTTCATGAAGCGCCAAGCACGTCGAGCGGCCGTGAAGCGTTTGAGAATCGCGGCACGGCCTTTAGTTAGCTTACGCATCTCCGCGCGGAGCTACTCGGCGTCCTTGGCGACTAGCGCCTGCGTCGCTTGCGATGTCACGAGACTTCGAGTGCCTCCTTAACGACTACGAACCCTTACGCTGCTCGTGGCGCCATAACTTATCCCGACGCTTAGCGGCTTGCCTCACGTCCACGATGCTCACCTCGCCCGTCTCATCGCGCATTGTATCGAGACGCGCTTTCGGTGAGAACTCCGGGATAGGTTGGGACAGGTTTTTGTTCAGCGTGTCTCCACGCTTTTGCTGAATCTTCCCCGTTTGATCACGGTGACGGTCATCGAGTCCCGGTTCTTTCATTTGTAGCCTCCTATATCACGCGAAGCAGCCAGCGCCACGTCGGCAAGGCGATCATTTGTTCTATCCTACCATACGCAGCGCGTCTAGAGACTCACTTACACAGAAGGATTAGCTGCTATGAGTGTCCGACGCGAGGTGGGTCCTAAATTACGAAGTACGGCTGGATCGCGCGGTAATAGTTGAGCGGGCCATGGAATCCGTCCCGCTCGAAATCGTCGATCGCAGCCTCGACGTCACTGCGGTTGGCAAAAGTAGGAATGCCAACCGGGGAGGGCCGCGTCAGTCCCTTGGACGGGTCCATTGGATTCCAAGCGTCGGTAGGAGACGGCAGGCCGGAAGTCCAGTAGAGCATGCCGGGGATGGTCGTGGCGGCGTCAGCCCATTCGTGCTCGGCTTCTGGACGCATCTGCCGGAACATGTAGAAATTGTCATGGCCGGCGGCCTTAAGTTGCTCGAGCATGCTGGGGCCGCCGGGAACAAGAGGCGGCACACTCAGGCAGAACACCGCAGGGAAACGATCGGGGCGCATCATGGCCGCGCTCCAGCTGATAGCGGCGCCGAAATCGTGGCCGACGAGCGTGGCATGCTCGATCTCCAGCGCGTCGAGCACGCCGACCAAATCTCCGACGCTGTAGAAGATGGTATAAAGTTCAGGATTTTCGGGCTTCGAACTCGCGCCATAGCCGCGCATGTCGAGGGCAATCGCTCGGCGGCCTGAGCCGACGACGGCGTTCATCTGGCGGCGCCAGCCACGCCAGCCATCTGGAAAACCGTGGACGAAGAGCACCGCGGGCCCGTGCCCGTCCTCCATGACGTTCAGTGAGACGCCGTTCGTCTCCACCTGCCGCTGCTTCATGACTTCTTCTCCGTTCTCGACGCCGCCTGAGCGGTTACAATCCTATACGTGCGTAGGTTCTCCCGTGCTCGCCTCGCTTCGTTGTCAGTCCATTGGCAAGTCCGTCGCCGGCCGGCGCTGTCCCGACTGCAAGGACGCCGCCACATCCTCGATCAGTCGTGAGTCGCGCTCGAGACGAGAACGCGTATCGCGAAATTCTGTCAACGAAGTCACGCTAGCGAGCCGTGGCAGCCTGGGACCCGACGAGACCGCGCGTTATTGCCGCTCGTGGTCACGGTACGGGCGGAAGAAGTCGCGGAGCTGTCGTGCGAGGACGTGAGGAACCTCCAGGGCGGCGAAGTGTCCCCCGTGCGGCAGCTCGATCCAATACTGAACGTTGAAGAACCGCTCGGCGAAGCGACGTGGCGCTGGTTCGATGTCGTTTACGAACGAAGCGAAGCCGGTCGGAACGTCGACGTACGTCGGTCCAGGCGGCGGCCCGTCACGGTGCGCCTTCTCGTAGTAGAAGCGCATCGACGAGCCGATGGTCTGCGTGAACCAGTAAATCGACACGTTGGTGAGAATCTCGTCCGCCGTCAACGCGGTCTCGAGGTCGCCGTTGCAATCGCTCCAGTCATGAAGCTTCTCGACGATCCAGGCCGCGAGGCCGATCGGCGAGTCATTGAGTCCGAAGCTGGCGGTCTCGGGTTTCGTCGCGTGGAGGTGCGCGTACGCGCCCTCGCTCTGATCCCAGGCAGCCGCTCGCCGTAAGTACGCCTGTTCCTCGGGGGTGAGGTCGGGTATGCTGAGCCGGGCGTGTTGGGGCGGGACGTTCGTCAGGTGGATCGCCGACACGCGGTCGGGAAACTGTAACCCGAGCTGCTCCGTAATGCTGGCACCGAAGTCGCCGCCGTGCGCGAAGAAGCGGTCGTACCCGAACGCGGTCATCAACTCGGCGAAGAGTCCGGCGACGCTCGTCGTGTTGGTTCCGGGCAGCGTCGGTTTACGCGAGAAGCCGAAGCCGGGGATGTCGGGGACGATGACGGTGAACGCGTCCTCGGCGTTCCCGCCGTGGTTAGCGGGATCGGTGAGCAACGGGATGAGCTTCACAAATCGGAAGAAGCTGTCGGGCCAGCCGTGAACAAGCAACAACGGCTTCGGGTTCGGGCCTTTGCCGAGAACGTGAAGCGCGTGCACCTCGGTTCCGCCCACCTCGACGGTGAACTGCGCAAGCGCGTTGAGCTTCGTCTCGTTCGCGCGCCAGTTGTAGTTGCGATGCCAGTAGGCGGTCAGTCGCTGCAGATACTCCCGGTTTGTACCGTATCGCCACGCCGCACCATCGATTTGGTCGGGCCACCGGGGATATCGCAGGCGCGCTCCGAGATCGTCGAGGGCAGTTTGATCGACGTGGATCTCGAACGGTCTGATCATCGGCGCGCCCCCGTAGTGGGGCCGCCGACCATGAGCCCGACGCCGACGAGCGCGACTACGGCCGCTGCGATCTTCGTGACGCTCAGCGACTCGCCGAGGAACGCAGCCGCAAGGACGATCGCGATTACCGGCGACACGTAGTTATACGTGTTGGCGAGCGTGCTCGATGCGTTCACGTTGAGCCAGGTGAACAATCCGTAGCCGATCAGCGTGCTGAAGAACGTCAGGAACGCGAGCGATGCCAGGGCCGGGCGCGAGAGGTGGAAGATGTCGGTATTCGCGACGCCCGTGAGCCCGGCGACGGCCCACAGCACGACTCCGGCGGTGAGTAACTGCACCGTCACGCTCGCGATCGGGTCGCGAATCGTCACGATCCGGTGCTGAAGCAGCGAGCCGCTCGCCCAGATCGCGTTGGCGACCAGGATCGCGATCGCGCCGATCGGGTGGAAGCCGGCCGACGACGCCGAGCTCAGGCCTATGAAGACGATGCCGACGAGCCCGATCCCGATTCCGGCGAGTTGCCGCGTGCCGAGCGGGCTCCGGAAGACGAGCCAGGCGAAGAGCGCTAGAAAAATCGGTGGCGCCGAGCCGAAGACCGAGGCGACGCCCGCCAGGAGCTGTCCCGTTCCCCACAGCGTGAGCGTCTGGCCGCCGACGAGCATGAGCAACCCGAGTGCTGCGGTGCTCGCGATCTCACGCCGACCTGGGACCCCGTACGTCCGGATCCGCCAGAGTGCCAGCGGTACCAGCACGAGCCCTGCCGTCGTGAAGCGCAACGCCGCGAGGAAGACGGCGGGCATCGCGTCGGCGCCAATCTTGAAGGCGAGAAAATTTACCCCGCCGTTGAGCCACGTAATGACGACCGCGATCGCGATGAGCGCTCCGCCGCGCCGCGACGCCGATCCGGAGGCCGGTAACGCGGCCGCGTTCGCGGTCATCGGGTGGAGTCGGTCGCGTCGAGGCGTTGGAAGAACGTCGCGATCTCGGCCGCGGCGCGTTCGGGATCCTCGCGGTGTGGAAAGTGTCCGGCGTTCGGAAACGTCCCGAGGTCGAGGTTCGTGAAGAACTCCGGCAAGCGGTCCGTCCATGCCGAGTCGTACGTCGGATCGTCGCCGGCCCAGCGCACGCAGGTCGGTATCGCGATCGGCGCGGGCGCGGCGAGCGAGCCCGTGATCTCGCCCTGTCGCTGTTTGGCAACGCCCTTGTAATACGCGAAGCCGCCCTCGAGATTCCCCGGCGCTTCGAAGTTCGCGACGAACGCGTCGAGCGTCTCGGGGTCGAACGCCTCCGAGCGATTCGACCAGCTTTTGAGGAAATGCGTGATGAAGAGCCGGATACCGTCCGGCGACGCGCGTAAGAGCGTCGGCGCGAGATCGCTCTGATTGAAATACGTGTGCCACGTATTCTTGAGCCGGGCCGGCTCGCTCGCGCGATTCCCAATCCCGGGATACATGAAGTTGAAAAAGAACAGTCCGGTTATGAGATCCGGCGATTGGCGCGCGAGCGCTTGCGCCACGGACGCTCCGACGTCGTGAGCGACGACGCCGACCGGCCCGAGTCCGAGCATGTCCACGAGCTTCGCAATGTCGCCCGCCATCGCCGCCGGTCCGAAAACCGTCGACGGCTTGTCGCTCGCGCCGAAGCCGCGCAAATCGGGGGCGATCAGCTCGAAGCGATCGGCGAGCCGCGTCATCACGGGCTCCCACGTGAACCAGAATTCGGGCCACCCGTGGAGGAGCAGGAGCGGCCGCCCTTGTCCGGCGCGCGCAACGTGCAGCCGCACTTCACCAACGTCGACGAACGAGTGCTCGACCGCGAAGCCAGCGTTTTCGAACATTTCCCGGGTTACCATCATTCGAATATAGACGGTCACGGTCGAGCATGTCAACGTTTTTCGTCGGCGTCGCGGCGAACGGCTTGCGCACGGGTGAAACTCGACACGGCGAACGCCGGTCCGTAACTCCAGGTATCGTAATGTTGATGCACCGTAGCCCCTCGCGCCCGCCGGAGCACCTCAGCGTTCTCGACGACTTCCTTTGGCGTGAGTTCGATTCGAACGCCGCATGGTCGGCGTGGGCGACCGAACGGTCCGACGCACACGCGAGCCGCATCCGGACCGACTACGCTCGCGCCAAGGCGCTCCAGGCGGCGCTACGTCGCTTACAGATCGTGAACATGGGCGAAGCGCCCGACCCAGAAGCGGCGCAGGACGTCGAGCGGATCGCCGCCGCATGCGACGTCCGCCCGACCGTTCGCGCCGACGGGACGACCGCATTCTCGGCGTCGTCTTCTCCCGTCGCAGACCTCGTCATATCGGTCCTCGGGGCCATGAGTGACGGGTCATGGAAGCGTTTCAAGCGGTGTCGGAACCGAGCGCAATGCACGGCGTCGTTCTACGACACGACGAAGAGCGGAACACGAGCCTGGTGCTCGATGCGCACGTGCGGGGCTCGCGAGAAGATGCGTCGCCTGCGAGCGGACCGGCGAACGGCCGGCGTGTAGCCGTTCGCCACCGGCGCGTACAGCGGCGCGTCGATATAAAAAGAGCGTGATTCGGCGTCGACAACGATTTCGCCGGGCACTCGCTCTGGCGCGAGTTCATCACGAACGCGGCGAAGAACAAGACCCCAATCGAGAGCATCAAGCGCGTGACGGGGCAGCGCAGTAGCGGGATCGTGCTGCACTACACGGCGGCTGCAACGCTCGACGACGACCCGCCGCTCTTGGAGATCGTCGGTTAAATGCGACGTTAAGATGAACCGGCAGGCAAGCAGTGGCAGGACTGGGCTAATCGCTGCCGTCCATTCCGCGAGGTGTCGAACGTTCACGCCGTGACCTCGAGAAGGAGCCGGTGCACACGCTCACCAGTTTTGATGCGCTGATTTTCGATCGTGTCCCAGGACGTGGTGTACGAGTCGAGGCTACTTAGCGACGGCTGAGATGCGATGAAGGCCGTTATCGCTCACGACTTGGAGTCCTTCGAGCTGCATATAGCGACGCTGTAATTGCCACTCGTCGTTCTGCTCGAGTAAGAGCGCGCCGATGAGCCGGACGATCGCCGCGTCGTTGGGGAAGATGCCGACGACGTCGGTGCGCTGCCTGATCTCCGCGTTGACTCGCTCGAGTGGGTTCGTCGATGCGATCTGTGTGCGATGCGCTTTGGGAAAGCCCATGAACGCCAACACGTCGTGCTTGGCATCGCCGAGCATGACCGCGAGCTTCGGAAACTTCGAGGCGAGCTGATCCGCGACGACGTCCCATTGTGCGCTTGCGGCTTCGGCCGTCTCTTGCGCGAACGCGGTGTTGATG
>JAABUQ010008118.1_pt1 | contig 14863 bp, 14 predicted proteins | sample 5560001 | NCBI WGS metagenome assembly JAABUQ01 (sample SAMN10711888, study PRJNA513371) | rock metagenome | isolation source: Antarctica rocks | place: Antarctica: Victoria Land, Finger Mt nord | collected 2015-12-18 | reverse complement strand
AACCGATCCAGACAGTGATGAAGGCAGCAGGCTTTCCTGATGCGTATGAGCAATTAAAGGCACTGACGCGGGGCGCGGGCATCACGCAGGAGGCATTGCAGGCGTTTGTGCAGTCGCTGGACCTGCCACCTGAGAGCAAAGCCCGGTTGCTGGCACTGACGCCGCAAACTTATATCGGCCTAGCTCCGCAGCTTGTTGGGCATATCCACCTGCCGACGGCGTGATGCCATCATGCTGATCCCGTATTGACCCGACGCGAACTATTCCTGGTAAGCAATACTTGCTTTGCGGAGGGCAGGCTTGGCCTTTGTGCCTGGGCGAACCGATAGGCCATGTATATGAGAACAAGGTATATGAGAACAAGACCCTCCACGCAATAGCAGAGCCACAGTACCAAGTGCGAAAGAATTGTTTTCATGGGCTGCTTTGCGCGGCTTTCTGCTTGGATGATAGAGCGCGCGTGGGCTGGCAGTGCAAGCAGCATATGGCGTATGCCTAGGAGGGCATTACTTCGTACCGACTGCGACGCAGTGTTAGACCGCAAGCGGCCCCATGATCGTCTAGTTTTCCTGCATCAGCCGCTTGCCATCTATAGTATCTTGCCCCTCTCCGAAAGTGCGCTTTTTGAGAAACCAGCGTTGATGGGCGTGCTTCCATGTATCCTTGAAAATAGCGGTATCCCGAATGAAGTGGTGCTGTCCTGTCTTGGGGTCGGCAGCCATAACGCTGTCATCTTGGCGCATGGCGACTTGAGCCACGTCGCCTTGGAGTGCGACAGTCTGAACCTTCTTGCTGTAGTGGAACGAGTGCTCATCCACCACCCACGCTGAGGGCCAGTGAAGAATGGAAATCTTCCCCTGCCCGGCATCGTATGCTGATTGGATGCCGTGCTGGGCTTGTTGTAAATTATCTTCGGCAGAGATGGCGATACTTGCGAAAGGCAAGCTCAATCCGATTAGCACCAAAGAAAGAACAGGTTTGGTCATACTTTACTCCTCTGTAGATGTGTTAAAGCAAGTTCGTATCTTGCGGTCTCACTTGTCCTTTGCCGCACAAACCTAAGTCACTTTGCTTGGCTATCTGCTTGGATTATAACGCACATGGGCTGGGAGTGCAATGGGAAACTAGGCGGACTTGCGCTCCGTTGGCGGCGGCACGCTTTCGCGCACGGCTTTGACCAATGTGCGCAGGGCTTCGTTGACCGCATCCGAGTCGGGGAACACGGCGGCCATGTCCGGGGACAGCACGACCAGGTGCGGCTGCTGCGGGAACAAGTGGGCATAGCGGCCTCGCTGCCCGCCCCTGAAGTTGTAATGCGCCCGCATCTCTGTTTCCGGGGCTTCTGTTTCCGGGGCTTCTGTTTGTGATGCTTCGGGGTTTGAGGCTTCTGTTTCTGGTTTAATGTTCATAGCCGGGTTCTCCCTCGTATACGGTGCGTTCATCGGGGTTGGCAGGGCGCGCGCTGATAATCCGCAGGTTGTCGCCGCGCTCGGTATAAACCACCACAAGCAGGCGCCGGCGGTCCGAGTGTCCTATCAGCAAGAGCCGGTCTTCTATGTCTGAATGATCCGGGTCGGGCACGGTGAGTGAGAGTGGGTCACGAAAGGCGGACGTAGCTTCCTCAAAAGACACGCGGTGCTTGCGGAGGTTGCTTTGTGCTTTGCTGGGGTCCCACTCAAAGTTGCCCCGTCCTTTGTAAGCCTCTGTCATGGCTAAGTGCTGCGGGAAATGGAACTGGCTTGCACTTGCTCTTTGGCCCGCGCAACAAGGGCATCCAAGCGCCCGGCTTTGGCATCGGCGGCGATTTGCCGATCCCAAGCGTCTGCCTCTTGGTTTGCCTGGAACTCTTGGCCTGCTTGGAACTCTTGCAGCCAGTGTGCCAGTTCCGCAAGGTCTGCGGGCGGCAGTTGGGCAATAACGGTTTCTAGTTCTTGGACGCTCATGGTTGGTTTCCCCTGAGACAATTATAGCGCGCATGGGCTTAGAGTGCAAGCCGAGCGTGGCGTTGGAGGCAGCAATGTACTGGGCCGCTAGCAGGCCGCCGAATGCCTACATGTCATGGCAAAAATGGTACTTTTGATCGCTCGACGTCAACTCCTGTGTACGAGTATTTTTCCAGCAATTGTCGTATACTATGTTCAGCCCGCTCGAAGTCAAGACATGGCCCTACTACAATCTTGACGATAGGCAATTTCTGTCCATCTTTTGGCCTAAGCCGGATGTATGGATTCAGAATTCCATTGCGTTCAAGAAAATCATCGGGCCTGCCGATTTCCGGTACATCTTCCCCGGAAACAATTAAGCGTGACTCAACTTCTTCTTCAAATCCTTTGTGTTTTAATTGTGGAAAAGTGAGATCAATGGTTAGCTGCATTAAAGTCTTGACATAGTCACGTGAATTATCATATTCGGCTTCCGATACCAGCTGTGGGACTTCTGTAAGGACATTGTTGACCATTGTTGCGGCAGCCAGCCTCTGTGCCTCTTTGTCGTATATAACTTGCGCTAGAATAGTTTTGACAGTAAGCTGAGGGTCTGGTCGCTCAAAACGAAAGCCAATTGCATATCCATGACCTTGTACCGCATAACCTCGCCACTGACTCAGCCTGTCACCGTCGTCAGCGAAGCAGCAACCAAACACATCAAAACGCCCCCGTCTATCCAAGCCTTGCCGGAACAAGGAAACTAGGTCAGTCTGAATCCTGTTAGGTTTTCCTGTTAGGTTAAGTTGACTTTCGTAATAATCAACTGCTGCTCTCGTATACTCCAATCCTAACAATAGTTCAGCACTATCATTCATGTATCCAAAGCAATTAGCCCAAATCTCTCCACTCTGTATTATGCCTTTTAGTCCAGAGCTTGTCGTGTAGTGATACAAAACTTCAGGCGATGGCGGCAACTGATTGGTATCATGCAATACGCTACTAAACGCATTTGCAGCACGAAAGAAAACGTCCAAAAGAACGTCAGGCATACTTGCCTCCATTGCCTATTTCTTGCTTAATGTTAAGAAAACGACTTTCGCCCAACGGCACAAATTATTACTCTGCCGCACAAGCGCCATTTGCTCTACGTGACTCTCTGCTTGGATTATAACGTACATAGGCTTGATGTGCAATGGCAATCATGGGCGAAGGGTGGTGAGTTGAGGGGGCTTTGCGGGCGGTTTTGCAGTGGATTGCTGTAGATTGCTATAGATTCCCTTTAGAAGGCTATGGGCTTGGCATTAACTTTTGGGGCGTTTGCGGCTAAAATAGGCCGGTGCGTGTATGGTTTGTTGAGACAAGTACGGACGCACCCAGCAAAGGAGGCTGTTATGCCGCAGGTGAACGTGTATGTCACCCTGAAGCCGTCGCTACTTGACGCGCAGGGGAAAGTGGTGCAAAGCGCCTTGCATCAGATGGGGTATCCCGCTGTTTCGCAGGTGCGTATCGGCAAGGCGATTGAGATGACACTGGACGATAGCCCGGACTTGGAGGCGCAGGTCAAAGAGATGTGCGAGAAGTTGTTAGCCAATCCTGTGATTGAAGATTATCGGTATGAGGTGACAGCGTGAAGTTTGGCGTTTTGCGGTTCCCCGGCTCCAACTGCGACCAGGATGCATTTTATGCTATTCAGGATGTGCTGGGGCAGCCGGTGCAGTATCTTTGGCATCAAGACCATGACCTGCGCAATGTGGACTGCGTGGTGGTGCCGGGCGGCTTTTCGTATGGCGACTATCTGCGCTGCGGGGCGATTGCCCGGTTTGCGCCCATCATGGCGGCGACCCAGGACTTTGCGGCCCGTGGCGGCCTGGTCTTGGGTATTTGCAATGGCTTTCAAGTGCTATGCGAAAGCCATTTGCTGCCGGGCGCATTGGTGCGCAATGGCGGTCAGCAGTTTGTCTGCAAGCAGGTGTATTTGCGCACGGAAACCAACGGGACGCCGTTCACGAATGCTTTGGCGCGTGGGCAGGTGCTGCAAGTACCGATTGCGCATGGCGAGGGCAATTATGTTTGCGATGATGAGACGCTGGACGAACTTGAAACCGCAGGGCGTGTTGTATTTCGGTACTGCGATGCCGATGGGCAGGACACTCCCCAGTCAAACCCCAACGAATCGCGGGACAATATCGCGGGGATTGTCAATGCGCAGGGCAATGTAATGGGCATGATGCCCCACCCCGAACGCGCGACTGACCCGCGCCTGGGTTCGGGCGATGGGCGGCTGATCTTTGAGTCTTTGCTGCGCTGTGCCGTGGCTGCGCTGGGTTAGCTTCTTGTTTTGAGTGGCAAAGCGAGGGCTTCTCAAGCGTGTTCGCTCGGCGTTTTTTTGGCTTATCAAACGTGTACCAACGACGGAACAAATTGTTCCGTCGTTGGTGCGCGCTTAGTTCGCGTTGGAAGAGCGTCGGCAAAGGCTTAAGAATCCCTCCCCCGCGCTCGTAAAACTCAGGCTTCCCCTCCCCTAAAGGGGAGGGGTGCCTGTAGCAAGTAGTTGATCAATGTGATAAAGCGTCCTGCTCTGCCCAGCCTTGAAGAATGCACAACCTTTATTCGAAGAGATCAACTTTATGCAACAGGCACCTCTCCCCTTTAGGGGAGGGGAAGCCTGAGTTTTACGAAGGCGGGGGAGGGCCTCTTAAGCCTTTGCTTCTACCTGCCAGTCGCCGGACAAAGACTGGCCGGGGGCAAGCACAGCCAGCCCCCACTCGGGGTGATTAAAAGCGTCCGAGCCGCAGGTCATCGGCTCAATGGCGAGGGCACGGCGGCTGTGGCTGGGGGGCAGAGGGTCGCCGGAATAAAGCACGACGCAGGTAATCGCTTCGCCCAAAGTGACGGACACGGTGCGCTGGGTGTCGGGATTATGGAGAGCGATCACGGCCTTGCCTTCTGAGCTGCGCTGGGGATGCAGGTAGCAGGTGTTGAACACCATGCCGTCAATGCGGCGCGCGCGGCGGAAATCGTAGGGCGTATCGGCAACGGGCAGCTCACGGCCCGTCGGGAGCATGCCAGCATCGTACTCCAAAGTGGCGGCGAAGGGGATTTGGAGCAGGCTGCGGTTGATCAGCTCGGTGCCTGCGGTGAAGTAGGGATGGAAGCCTGCCGCAACCGGGGCAGGCGTGTCGCCCGTGTTTTGGATGCGGAAGGCGCAGGATAACCCGGTCGGGGTGGCCTGCCAGGTGACCTGGGCACGCAGCCCAAATGGGTACCCGGCGTGGTCTTGCGGATGGACATTGGCAGAGAACGTGGCTTCGGTTTCGGTTTGGGCGTCCATGTCCCAAAGCACGGTGCGCAGAAAGCCGTGGATGGCATTGGGGCCTTCCTTGTCGTTTCTGTCCAATTGATAGGTCTGGCCGCTGAATTGGTAGCAGCCATCGCGGATGCGGCCCGGGAAGGGGATCAAGACATCCCCTTGACCGCCGACTTTGCCGTGCGCGCCTTGATAGGCAGTGACAACAGGCTCGCCGCCGAGTGTCAAGCCGCGCAGCGACGCGCCGTAGGGGGAAACGTGCAGGCGCACATCACCGTTTGTTAAAACAACTTCGGTGTCGGAAACGGCTTCGGTGTCAGGGGTGGTCATGGGGTGGTTCTCCTTGTGGGGGGCGGGCTAGTCGGGGGCAGGATAGTGGCGGTGGTGGGAACCGGCTCCTGGGTGAATTGCCACAGCACTTTTCCGGTGCGGCCTTCCAGGGCGTAGATTTTACTGTTTCCCTCGCAGGCGACATACACGACCCCGTGCGGACCAAAGCGCGGAAAGGACAGCAGGGGATCGTTGGTGGCAAATGTCCACAGCAAATCGCCTGTCGCGGCATCCAGGGCGGCCAGGCTGCCATCGGCATTGCCCGCGCACACGATGCCGCTGCCGACTGTCGGCGTGGACCAGGGCGCGCTGCCCTGCCCGTACTGCCAGACCAGATGACCGTTGCTTTGCCGCAAAACATACACCTGATCCGCGCCGACATACACGCGGTCATCCAAAGCGAGCGACGCAGAGGCCATGCGTTCGCCCAGGGGATAAGCCCAGTTCTGATGGCCGGTGCGCGTGTCCAGGGCGCAGATTTGGCTGCGGCCTGCCTGGTCGTGCGCCTGCGCATAAACAGTGTCGTTTGGGGCTGCCGCGACGGGCGAGGCGGCATCGTACCCGGTCGGCGCTTTCCAGATTGGGGTGCCGTCGGCGGGTTTCAGCGCATAGATTTGATCGGCCCCCACATATACTGTGCCGTCTTTGCCGAGTGCAGGCGACGATGCGGCGGCCCCGACCAAGGCGCGCCACTTGACCGCGCCGGTGAGGGCCGCAAGGGCATACACAGTGCGGTCATAGCCACCCACATACACCGTGTCACCCTGGGCGCTGACAGCCGGGGCGGTGTTCAGCAGGGAGCGAGAGGCAAACTGCCAGCGCAAAGCGCCGGTCGCGCCGTCCAGCGCGTACACTTTGCCGTCATAGGCCCCGGCGTAGACAGTGCCGCCGTCCGGGCCGACAGCGGGCGAAGCATTCAGCATCTTCGGGGCGATAAACTTCCACTTCAGCGCGCCGGTCGCGCTGTCCAGAGCATACACGCGGCTGTTCCAGGAGGCAAAGTAAACCAGGCCGTGAGCGCCAAAGACGGGGGCGGAGCTGATGGTGCCGCCGGGCACAAACTCCACGGGCGGCTTGGGCGGCTTGGGCGACAGGCGGCGCCTGCGTCCTCTGCGCCTGTTATTCTGCGGCTGTGCAGGCGTGTTTGGGGCAGGCGCGGGTACGGAAACACGAAGCTGCCGGGTGCGCTGCCTTCTGATGGCTTGCGGGGCGGTTTGGAGCGGAGGCGTGCTGGGGGAAGTCACCTGCTGGGCGTGTCCCGCAAGGGGGGTGCAAAGCAGGGCGATAATTGGTGAAAGCAGACCCCAAAAGCGACGCGAATAAAAAGTCATAGTTGATTTCTGTCTGTTGTCAATGCAAACACAAACGGCAGGCGAAATGCGGGATAAACCTTATCATTCTTAACGAGAGTGTATAAATCCTTTGACAGCGGCGGGGGAATCCAGTATAATAAAGCCAGCGTTTTGGCAAACCAACGCCACGCGCGACTTTTTAGGGCGGGACAATCCTGCTCTTTTGCTGTACGGAGAATTACAACATCATGCCCAGGAACCGACGCGCCGCCGCGCCTGATGCCGACGCGCAAAGCACAGAAGCGCGCGACCCTCAGGCGTCTGCACCCGAGGCTGCCGACGCCGCCCCTGCCCAAGCAACACCTGCTTCACAAGCGGCCCCTGCTTCGCGCCGACGCCGCACCAAGACTGCCGCCCCTGCGGAAGACGCTGCCGGCGTGCCTGCCCCCGAAGCTGAGGCAGAGGCTGCCCCCAAACGACGGGGCGGACGACGCACGAAAGCCGCCCCGGACACGGAACCTGCCCTCGCTGCGCCCCAGCCAGCCGCAGAAACAGAAGCGCCTGCGATAGACCCCATTGCGCCTGCTGCGGAAGCAACCAGTGGTTCTGAAGCCCCGCCTGCCGCCGCGCGCAGTCGCGGGCGAGGGCGCACCCGCAAAGCAAGCGCAGATGCCCCGCCTGCCGCCCAGGTGCCGCCCTCGGCTAAGGCCGAAAGCCCTCTTGTCACGCCTGTCGTGGAGACGGGCAGCACTGACATAGCCCCGGCTCTGCCCGCGCCGGTGCGGGGCAGGCGACGCCGCACACAAGCCCCTACCCCCACATCAGCCCTAGAACTGCCCGATGTGGAAGCGCCCGTGGCGGAAGCTGTTACTGAGGAACCCATCGCTGTGGAAGCTGTTCCAGAAGCTCCTTCCCTTCCAGCCCGCCGCCGAGGCAGCCGCAGGCGCACAGAGCAGACTGCCGCTCCTGTTGTACCCACAGAGGACGTGGAAATTCCCATCGCCAGCGAAGCCGCGCCGGAGCTTGCGGAGGAGGCCGAGGACGACAGCGCGCGCCGGGGACGACGCAGGCGCAGCCGCCGCCGCCGTGGCGGGGAGATTGAAAGCGCCGAGGACGTGGTAGAAGGCAGCCTTCTGCCCGAAGAAGTCGTGCAGGAGGTGCCTGGCGACGAAGATTTGGCCTTGGATGCCGCTCTTCTCCTGCCGACAGTGCCCCGCTACAGCGCACCGTCGCTGGTGCCGCCTGCCCTCGCGCCTGCTGAGGGCGCATTGCTGCCGCGTGTTTCGGCCCGTGTCGCCCACCCTGCTGACGGTCGTGGACTGGCGCAGATTATTACCAACGAGCAGGCGCATGCCCCGTTCTTCTTTTTCGTCAACACGGAAACGGCCTCTTCCGGCGACGTCGTGGACTCGCAATTGCGCGCGGCAGCGGCTGCCAATATCCATTTGTACTCAGGCGTCATGTACCTGCCGTTTAAGAACTTGCATGGCGACCGCTCGTTCGGAGCCATTGATGCCCTGCTCCAGCAGATTATCAACGCTGACCCGGACGCCTTTGTGCTGCCCCGGCTGCAATGCGTGCCCACTAACTATTGGGCGCGCACGCACCCGGGCGAGATGGCGCGCTACGCCGACGGCAGCGAGGGCGATGCTTCTATGGCCTCCGCCGCGTTCTGGGCGGACAGCGTGGATGCTCTTGAAGCGCTGATCGCGCACCTGGCTGACCCTGCCACCGTGGGCGGCGACCGCGTGATTGGCTTTCACCTGGACAAGGGCGAGTGGTTCTACGACCGCGAGGCAGGCTATGACTATTCCGCGCCCAATGTCACGGCGTACCAGAACTGGCTGCATGCGAAGTACCAGCAGCCGTATGCGCTGCGGGCTGCGTGGTTCCAGGGCACGGCAACATTTGACGAGGTAAGTATCCCGCCCTACGCGCCGCCCTCAGCTAAGCCTGACTCCATGCCGGTGTACTCGTCCCGCCGCGATCAGCAGTGGCCGGATTATGCGCAGTTTGCTTCGAACTTGGTGGCGGAGGCCATCACGGGCCTGGCTGACGCCGTCAAGACGCTGTCCCATGGGCAGTTATTGGTCGCTGTCTCCTATGGCTATACGCTGGAGTTCGCCACGCGCAACGACTCGGGACATCTGGCCTTGGGGGCGGTGCTTCAATCGCCGCACATTGACATACTTGCCGGGCCGAACTCCTACACAAGCCGGGGCGCGGGCAGCCCCGCGTCGTTTGGCGCACCCATTGATTCGGTTGCGCTGCACGGCAAACTGTGGCTGGTGGAGGACGATACCAAGACCTTCCTGGCCCAATCAGAGACTGATGATGCCTACAACCCCAAGATTGCCGGCGGCGCGGAGACGCAGGCCGCCCATCAGCGCAACTTTGGGGCGGCACTCGCGCACCGCGCGGGCGTGACCTGGATGGACTTGTGGGGGCAGGGCTGGCTGGACAGCCCGGACATCTGGCGCGAGCTGGGCGCACTGCGCGACCAGGCAAACCGCCTAGCGCAAATCGCACCCACGGCTCCGGTTGGCCCTGATGTGGTTGTCTTTGTGGACGAAGCTTCTCTCGCTTATCTGAAAAGCAGCGCGGCGGGGCTGGGGCTGTCGCTGGTGGGCAAGACGCGCGATCTGCTGCTGCGCACCGGGGCATCGGTCGGGTTTTATCTGCAAAGCGATGTGGCCCACGCGGGCTTGCCTGATGCCAAATTGTACTTGTTTCTCAACGCACTGCGTCTCACAACCGGCGAGCGCCTGGCAATCCGCGAGAAATTGCAGCGCGCGGGCAAGACACTGGCGTGGGTTTACGGGGCAGGCTTGTTTGACGAAAACGGGCTGTCTGAGGAGGAGGTCGGCGAGACGGTGGGCATGGCCCTGCGCGTTCAGCCGTGGAACTCGCGCGGCGGCAGCCTGATTAGCGAAGCGCGCCACCCTCTTTTGGAGCGCCTGCGTGGCGGCAAGCGCACCATTGGGCAGGAAGAAATACTTAATCCCTCGTATGCTGTCGCCGACCCGCAGGCGATTGTGCTTGGGGAATATGCCAGCACCGGCGCGGTGAGTCTCGCGGCCCGAGAGCATCCGGCAGGCTGGAAGTCGGTGTTTTTTGGCGACCCGCACCTGACTGTGGAGCTGCTGCGCGGGCTGCTCACCTATGCCAATGTCGGGCTGTACGACACGCAGGATGACGTCGCTTACGCCAGCGGCGAGGGCGTTCTGCTGGTGCATGCGCCGTTTACCGGGCAGCGGACGCTGACCCTGCCGCGCGCTGCCACAGTCTATGATGCGATGGAAGACCGGATTATCGCCACGCAAACCCGCTCGTTTCGGGCCTTCCTGCGGGCACGCACGTCGCGGCTGTTTTTGTGGGGCGAGAGCGAAGCGGTCGCGCAGGCAACAGGTCTTGCGCTGCCCGGCCCGGAAAGCGCCCCGGCTTCCGAGCCATCGCCCCAGCCGGACACTGCGCCCGCCGAAGACTTATCTGCCGCTTCCCAGCTTGCTGCCGCGCCTTCGCCCCTCGCGCTCGCCGACAGCGCGGCGGCGACCCTTTCGGCGGCAAAGGCCATGTCAACCCTGGTGGCCGGGATGCTTTCTACGGACACAGCCCAGACTCCCGAGGAACCCGCCGCGCCAAGTGCGGAGCCGGAGTATTTGGAGGCCGATGCTCTCGCCGCCGACCTACCCACTGAGGAAAGCCTCGCCGGGGCAGACGCCGATGAAGCTATCGGCGAGCCAGGGATATCCGCCCCGCGCTCTCGCTGGCAGCGGCGGCGGGCCGCGATGCGCGCGCGCCGGGAAGCCGAGCGTCAAGCGCAGCAGGTTTCCTCGGGCAGCGCGCCTGCCCCCGCCTCTGCCGCTGATGCGATGGCGGATATGGCAGCTTTGCTGCCGGGTTTGCCCCCGCGCCGCCTGCCGCCGCCGCTGCGCTCGGAGCGGGACAAGCCGCAGGTTGATGCGCCCGATGACGGTTTGCCGGAGTAGTTTCTTCCTCAATCCATGCCAGCCAAAAGCGCCCGTGCCACTCCCAAGGCACGGGCGCTTTTCTTGTGCAGACGACAAACGTGTTTGTTTTGGCCTGGCTGGGGCGTGCTTGTTTCGGCGAGGCTGCTGTTTTTCTCGCGCGCGGCAAACGCATTTCCAAGGCGTTTCCCCATCTTGCCCAGCGCGTGCCAACGACGGACGAAATTGTTCCGCCGTTGGTACGCGCTTAACGAGCGGATTGTAAGCGTCTGCAATGCGGTCAAGACACCGAAAACCATCCAGCCATCAAGGGTTGTTTTCGGCGCGCATGGCGTCTAAATCAATGCCGCGCTCGGCGCAAAACTCGGCGTAGGCAAGGGGGCTAATCTCTGAAGGCTTGATTTCGCTGCGCCCGCCCCAAAAGACGTTGGTGTACGCAATAGGCATGCCGAGCTTTTCTAAATGCGCGTCAATGGCGGCTTTGTGCGCGAGCAGCACGGATTTATCCAGCCCGTGCGCCACGCCCATGATGTTGACATCGCGGAACTCAGGCCCGCCCTCGCGCCAATACGCATGGGTCATAATGTGAAAGCGGCCCACTTCGCGCCCCGCTTCAATCTCGCGTCCCGGCGGCACCGCCCAATGGAACAGACCGTTGTAGCGGGTCACGCGCTGCCCTTCCGCCGTGGGCTTGACGTGTTCCAGGAACGTGGAAAAGCGTCCAATCACGCCGCGTTCGTTGAGGGATTGGCCGACACGCAAGAATGTTTCCAGGTCAACCCCGGCTTCGTCGGCGCGCGCGCGCCACAGATCAGCAGTGAGTTCTTCCGGCTCAAACTCGCGCTTCAGGGCGGTCAAGACCTGCCAGTCCAGAGCGCTGAGCTGCACAATCTGCGTGTCCAGCACGTCGGCAGGCACATCCGCCAGGCTGCCGATTTCAAGGCCGCGCCGCCGCAGATGCCCCACGCCGAGTGCGAACAGGCGCTGGGCAGGCATCAAGCGGTAATGGTCCGCCCCGACCTGTGCGGCGAGAAAGTCGGCATGGGCGGCGAGCGAAAAGCCCTGCGGGACTTTGAGCGTTGTCCACAAACGGTAATGTGAGCCGGGTGTCGCGGCATCGGTGGAGCGGATAACGACATGGCCCGAAAAGGGGTCGTCGCGCACCATGAACTCAAAAGCGGCATCCAACTTCTCTTCCGGGATTTGCCAGGCCACGAGCGACCCCTGCGCAAGGTTGGTCGCCATCAGTGTCTGGCGTACCCGGCGGATGGTGCCCGCCCGCAGCATCGCCTGGATGCGCTGGGTAACCAGGGGCAGGCTGACGCCGGATTGGCGGGCGATAGCGGCGAGAGGGTTGCTTTGAAAGCCTTGGATTTGGTCTTCGGAGACGCGCAAAATGGCGGCATTCGTGGGATCGTCAATGGTGGCCGGGGGAGCGCTTAGGGGAGCGGAGGCGAGGGTACTCATACGACCATTGTACCCGAAACGCAAAACGGCCTGCGTACCCGAGGGCACGCAGGCCGATTGCGTTGGTTGGCAAAGTTCCAGAACGAGGAGCTTAGGCGGGCTTGATGTCTACGGTCGCGCCTTCGGCCACCAGCTTGGCCTTGAGGGCATCGGCATCTTCTTTGGTCAGGCCTTCCTTGACCGCCGTTGGTGCGCTTTCTACCAAGTCCTTGGCTTCTTTGAGGCCCAGGGCGGTGGCTTCGCGCACAGCCTTGATGACGTTGATTTTCTTCTCGCCCACAGCGGTCAAAACAACGTTGAATGAGGTTGGCTCTTCGGCAACCGGCGCGGCGGCAGCGCCGCCACCGGCGGGGGCTGCGGCGGCGGGCACGGCAGCGGTGACGCCAAAGAACTCTTGCATTTGCTGGCTAAGTTCATGCAGTTCCAAGACTGTCATGCCCTTGATTGTTTCCAATAATTGTGCGGTATCGGCCATATTCTTCTCCTCTATGTCAAACGGTCGTTTCTACGGTTCCACTTTGCTTCTCAGCAATAGCGTCAATTGTGCGAACAAAGTTCGCAAGGATTTCGTTGAGCGTGCCCACAAAACCCGCAATAGGTGACTGGAACGAGCCAATAATCTGCGAGATCAGCACTTCGCGCGGCGGCGTTTTGGACAGTGCGTCCACCTGTGCGGCGGAAAGCACCAGCCCGTTCATCACGCCTGCCTTGACGGAAATCTCTTTGTGATCCTTCACAAAGTCCATCAGCACTTTGGCCGTAGCCACCGGGTCACCCTTCGCAAACCCAATTGCAGTCGGGCCTGATAAAAATGCATCCATGTCCGCAATCGGCATCTGCCCATCAGCGGCCAGCTTGAACAGCGTGTTCTTGACCACGCGGAACTCGCCGTCCGCCGCGCGCAGCTTCTTACGCAAGTCAGTCAGCTCCGCCACTGAAAGGCCCCGATAGTCCGTAAAGATTGTTGCCGTAGACGCCTGCGTCAGCGCGCGAAGCTCGCTTACCTGGTCCACTTTGCCCGATGACGGCTCAATAATATAATCTGTTGCCATTGTGTGTATTCACCTCCTCCCGTTTGTATCTCAATAAATCAAAGCTGGCTGCAATAAAAATGCGCCCTGCGGTTGCCACAGAAGAGGCATCGCAGGGCGCATTTCCCAATGCTGCTAGGCATAGGGCGCGTTTTCTGTGACCTCGGCAGGCGGGACAAATCTCCCATTACCCCTTGCGGGACCGGCTGTCTGCGGCGTAAAACTATTCAGTTATCTGTTACGGCTTGCCCGAGGCGATGGCCTGCGCGCGGATGGGGTCCACTTTAACGCTCGGCCCCATAGTCGTGGACAGGGCGATGCGCTTGAAGTAACGGCCCTTAGACGCGCTCGGCTTGGCCTTAACAAGCGCGTCCAGCAGGGCATTGAAGTTCTCCTGCAACTGGTCCGGTGTGAACGATGCCTTGCCGATAGGAGCCTGCACAATGCCGGCCTTCTCCACGCGGTACTCCACACGGGTGGCCTTTTTGATGTCGGAGACAGCCTGCGCGATGTTAGGGGAAACCGTGCCAGCTTTGGGGTTGGGCATCTTTTGCTTGAATGTCGCGCCCAGCCGTCCCACCTGACCCATCATGTCAGGCGTGGCAAGGATAAGGTCGTACTGCTTCCAGTCCACTTTGTTCTGCTGCACTTCAGCCACTAGCTCTTCCGCACCGACCAAATCGGCACCGGCTTCCGTGGCTTGGACAGCTTTGTCGCCCTTGGCGAACACCATCACTTTGCGGCTTTTGCCTGTGCCGTGGGGCAGCGTGGTGACGCCGCGCACCATTTGGTCGCCATGGCGGGGATCAACGCCTAGGTTGATAGCGGCTTCCACGGTCTCGTCAAACTTGGTGCTGGCGAGGCTTTTGACCAGCTCCAAAGCGGCCATAGGTTCCAGCAGGGCTTCTTTGTCGATCTTTTTGGCAAGGTCTAGGTAGCGCTTGCCTTCGGTTTTAGTGCGGTCTTGCTTTCGCATGGGGTTTCTCCTTGTGGTATTCGCGGGCGTTCGAGGCCCTCCCACAGTGCTAGAACGGCGGCCTGGCTTGCCGCTTGCCGGATTTTTGATCCGGCGTATTCAGGTTCTGCCAATAGTCTTGTGTCCACCAAACCACGAGGCTGCCGCCTCCGAGGACAATTGCCAGCACTAGCGCGCTAATTTTAATCCAGAGCGGAGTATCGGGCGACAGCAGGTAGTTGAGCAGAGATGCCACAGTTTACCCTAATTCTTACCCGACTTCAATGCCCATGGAACGCGCCGTGCCCGCGATAATCTTCATGGCGGCTTCCGTATCGTTGGCATTAAGGTCGGGGGCTTTGGTTTCGGCGATCTCGCGCAATTGCTGCTGCGTAATCTTGGCGACCTTGGTCTTGTTGGGCGTTCCCGACCCTGACGGCACGCCTGCAGCCTTCTTGAGCAGGTCGGCGGCAGGCGGCGTCTTGGTGATAAACGTAAACGAGCGGTCTTCGTAAATGGTAATTTCTACCGGCACGATAGACCCAATCATCGGGGCGGTACGCTCATTGTACCCCTTAATGAACTCCA
>JAABUQ010008117.1_pt1 | contig 14866 bp, 4 predicted proteins | sample 5560001 | NCBI WGS metagenome assembly JAABUQ01 (sample SAMN10711888, study PRJNA513371) | rock metagenome | isolation source: Antarctica rocks | place: Antarctica: Victoria Land, Finger Mt nord | collected 2015-12-18 | reverse complement strand
TTCCGCTTCCTATCCTCCTCATCAGAATCTTATCAACACCCAATATACGGTGTTAAGATCTTGGGGACAGACCTGGATCTCGGCTTTGCTGGGGGGTTGGGGCGCTGTGGAGGGGTCAGGATGGGTTGACTGGGGCGAAGGGGAGGGAAGGGGAGGGGGGCAAGGGGGGGCAGGGGGGGACTGACGGCCTCCGAACATGTTGGCTGTGGGGGAGGCGTGGGAGGAGGTGGGGAGGGGGTTGTGGTGGTGAGTAGGGCTTAAACAAGGAAGGAAGATGGGTAAGTTTTCTGATGCTGCTTCCTCGAATTATTAGAATGCGCTAGGCCCGATGCGGCAAGGTGGCTGTTTTGGCCACGCGAGTGTCACGTGCGACCGCTTTTGGAATTTGGGTGAGCTGCTGCCCGCGTGCTATTCGCCTTCTATCTGGCCTGACTGGAATATGGAGTGCAATGAGGGTTCGACATGATCGTTCAACTAGATTTCTTTAGTTTCCCTCGTTTTGCAATTCTTCTTCTTCTATGATGTCTACATGTCCTCTATCTGATCCGGCTCCAGGATAGATACCCATCGCGCGAGCTCGCTCTCTAAAGCATTTTCATTGAGCTAAGTGTGGAGATTCGTCTCTACCTTCATCATGGAAACTCCTCGTTGATCGTATCTTCCGACTCGCTCGTCACTCCTTCAGCACACCATTTCCCCCTTCCCTTCGAGACCTCATTGATTCATAGCGTGTCCACCTTACTCCCATTTCTCTACAGCTCCCCTCGTTTACTCCCCTTCATGCCTTCCGCACCATCGCTGTGCCTGCTCCTAATGCGTTAGTTCTCTTGAAATGGCGCCGCCATCCCCCCCTAGCCCTAGGCCAATGCCTCCTCCAATCCTGCATCTCACTCAAGCTCTTCGAACCCTGCCCAACATCTGATCCCAATATCTACACCAATCAAAGTGCCGATGCTCTCCAGCGCAAAGTTAGGAGCACCAGACCACTGGCAGGCTGATGAAGGTTATAGAAGATGCCAAACTTCAGCTCACGAGATGCTTCACCTGGCAAGAAGATCCTCAGCACCGACAGAACCCTACACATATCCTTGTTATTGAGAAACTTGCGTATGCCAGGTTGCTCGTTTGTCGAGAAAGCAAAGTCAATCTCCCCCCGTGGGCCACTATACCTCAACCTCAACGGTCTAGTGAGCTCAGCCTCCGGGGGCTTTGCACGAAAATTCTCTAGCAAGGACGTGACGGCGGAGAGGAGAACGGCCGGGTCGACATAATGGGCGCCAGGGATCTTTATGAAGCTTAGGAATATTGGGGGCTGTGTTGGGTCGCCAGGTACGCCGGGAATTGGGAGAATGCTTCCAGGATTAAGATCGGTTGTTGAGGTTAGTCCTATAGGAGTGGACTTGTTGGCTATGTCTATTGACTCCAGAAGAGAGGGTTTGGTGTCGAGTGCGCAAGGTGGGAGGAGTGCTGCATATGCTGCGGAGAGGAATGCTGTCGTGAGGATAATGAAATGGCTTCTCAGAATCATTGTGAGAATACTGACACAAAACAGGCGCAGTCTGTGGGGGGGCCCTCGTAATATGTTAAGAATTGTCGCGTTTGGTCGCGCATGCTGCAAAGCAAATTTTGAAGCGCGAGACATTGGAGGTAGATATCCGTCGGACCCTTGCCATCCTATAGAGACGCTTACAGGATGAAGACTCAACAAACTCAGCACACAAATCCATCGCAGTATCAGGCCTGAAGGTGGGAACCAAGGTGTGTAGATGTTAGGAATAAGATTCCATCTCCCATCGTCGTGTTAAATAATGACATACACTGACGTTCCAAAAAGCCGTATGGTCTCCGAATGAGTCGGTACGAATAATCAGCGATCTCATGCTTCCTGGACATATGAAACATGGAAACCAAATCCAGAAGTCGTCGTTCTGAGGACTTCCATCCGTTAGAGGGTTCCTCTCTATGGGTCTTGGCGAGAAATAGGCCAAAAAGTTACTAGACCGATCTTGCAACACAGCAACTTACGAGAAGGTTCGCAACGAGGTATGAACAGACATACAGATAAAGAAGCAGAGCTGTACTCAGCACCTACCGATATGCATCCCGGTTGCATACACCGCAGTCGGCTACCTGCAGGCTATCACATACGCATTACCACCTGGCAATCCATCAGGTCCCAATATCCTCTCATGTTCGGCACTCGCTCGCGTGATCGGCATCCTTCCAGGACCTTTGGGACAAGAAATGCCGTACGTACTTATGAGATCGCCAATATCCGGCCTTTCCACGGCGACTACGCACGATGCATATGGCAATTTGCAAAAGTGCATATGCACTATGCTCAAAGCTCGCATACGCCGCATGTCAGCCATGAGCTTGGCGAATAGTCAATCCAGAATCTTCCTGCCTGCCTGAAGTCGTTCCGTCACATTTTCCAAGCAACATGCGAGCTCCCCCTGCTGTAGTCCCCTTCCTCCATCCCCGCGCCCTTCTCACGATGCCCCTTCTCCTCCGGCTGTCTATGACATGGTACTTACAGTATAGCGTCTACCGCTATGCTACTACGTTTCTCAGCCTGCTTCTCGAGAGCTGTGCACCGAATCATTGTTTGGGCAGCATTCGGTAGGACACTATATTGTCTCATTTATGCGTCTTTTTACCATTGATATAGAGGGTTGTCCCTCCCACCCGTAGTGATTGTTCTCTCACACGTGCAACATCTTCAAGCACTGCTCAAAGCCTTCGTTGAAGTGCAACAATGTCTGTTCCTCCCGATCATCAGACTCGCGCACCGGCTGTCATTGCAACATGTGTCGTCTGCTCCGTACTGTCCACAGTTTTGGTCGCTGTTCATTTGCGGACTGGAGCCTTTGTGAACCATTCCACTGGTTGGGACGATTGTACATACGCCACTCCTTCGACCATACAGACAATATGCCGAATCAATTCAGATGCTGCGGTATTGACGTTGGTACGGTGGATCCAGCAACTCAATATGGCTCTGTAGACTGATGAACACAAAGCCTTTCTGCGTCGCATATGGTGTGCTTCTCGGCATATGTAAGCAATGCAGTGTCGACTTTTCACATTTTCCTTACGAGATTAGCAACAAAACATGGCATGGGCCTACACGCATGGGACTTCCCCGGAGACTTGAGACAGCAATATCAAGAGGTAAAAGCCCAAAGCCAAACGATCCTGCTGACAATGTTTTTAATCCAATATCTTGCAGTGGATCTTCATCGCATCAACCACCTACCTCGTAAGTCTCTTCGGCTACAAACTCTCCATCCTCCTCCTTTACCTCCGCATTTTCGACATTAACAAAACCTTCAAATTCTGCACCTGGGCCGTCATCTTCATCGTCTTTGGCTATTTGTTTAGCAATTTCTAGACCCAGATTTTCGGCTGCGCACCAATTCCGAAAGCTTGAGACCCCGACCTCCGTGGCCATTGTATCGCTACGCTCAAATCGGGCCATGGGTATGGTGCTCTGGATTGGCTTACGGATCTGATGATTTTTATATTGCCTCTGCCGATGATTTGGCGTCTCCATTTGTCTACCAAGGACAAGATTGACATATCGCTCCCCCATAGTATGAAACAGAAACGTAATAGATTCTGATAGGAATAGAAAATCAGGCAGTAGGTTACCCGCAATCACCCAGGATCACTATACTAGCGCGACCCTCACCCCCGTCGCGCGAGAGTAAAGCGGCGCTCACCCTACGCCCGGTGGGGGGTGAGTCCGGGGCAGATTTCTGTCACCTTGGCGTAAGCTATTCTTACAATTAGCTGTGATCCCCGGTATTTTCCCTGCGCTCATCGAACCGCCTTCCTTCCACAATTGCCATCCAAGGCCTTCACTGTTCTCCCCTAGAGCTCTCGAAACACACCCTCACCCCCTTCCTCCAAACACCCCCCCAATCCACCCCAGAAATGGCATCTCCCTCAATCCCGCCCACAATGCACGCCTGGCTCCGCCGGCGGCGCGGCCCCGCCAGCACCTCGCTGGAGCTGGCAACATCCTACCCCACGCCCTCGCTCCCCGATGCGTCCTCGGCCGACGTTCTAATCCGCGTATCGCACGTGGCTTTGCAATTCAGCAGCGAGACGCTGTTAAAAACCCTCCCCGTGCTACCCTTTACGGCGCCGTCCATCCCTGAGCTCGAGTTCACCGGCACTGTGGTAGCCGCAGGCTCCGCGGCCTCGTCCAACGTGCGAGAGGTCGGCACGCGCGTGGTGGCGTACCAAAACATCCCGGACATGTTGTTCTTTGGCCGGGGCGCGCTGGTGGAGTACGTGCGGATTCCGAGCAGCCAGGCGGCGCAGCTGCCGAAGGGGCTGGATATGGTGGCCATGGGAGGCGTGCTTGGCAGTGGGTCGACGGCGCTCAAGATGACGCGCACGGGCGGGGTGAAAGAGGGGCATCGTGTGCTTGTTAATGGGGCTAGCGGGTCTGTGGGGACGGTGCTTATGCAGGTTTGCAAGATAAGGGGGGCGAAAGTCGTAGGTGTTGCGAGCGGGGGGAATGAGGAGATGGTACGCGGGCTGGGCGCTGACGAAGTATGTTTTCTGCTGCTTGCTGCATTTGGGAGTTGATCTCCGTGAGGTTCTGGAAGAGGGTGGAGAGCTAACCTTTGTGGATAGTTTATCGACTACCGCAAGCACGACCCGCTGCCAGCCTACCTGGCTTCGCAGTACGCGGCGGACCCCTTCGACTTTGTGCTCGACTGCGTCGGTTTGCAGGCCCTTTACGTCAACTCGCCGGCGTACCTCAAGCCGGCCGGTATGGTGATCAATATCGGCTCCATGGAGGGCGCGGCCTCTACGCTCAAGAACTGGTTCTTCAACACCTGGTGGCCCGCGTGGCTGGGCGGCGTGCCGCGCCGCTACATCATGTTCAGCACGCCGCCTTCCAAGGACGACGCCATCGTGCTAATCAAGCTGGTGGAAGAGGGCAAGCTCAAGGCCTCCGTCGACTCGGTGTTTGGTATGGAGGACGTCATCAGAGCCTACGAGCGCATCGCCACCATGAGAGCGCGTGGGAGGGTCATCGTTAAGGTTGAGAGAGACTGAATATGTATACACCGGTAAGGAATGGTTATAATGCTGGAGGTTGGCCTAACAGTATAGGGTTCAATTGCAAATAGTTCCTATTGTATAGCATATATTCGACGAGGATCTCCTGTTATTATCGTCTATACCCACCAGCGAAGATATCTGCTCAATGATCAACTTGTATATATTTTATAATACGTAATCAAACAGTCGGGGCAATATCCGCCCGATTGACTTTATACTTGTATAATCAATACGGCAGTATATCTTGTATATATAATCAAGGTAGCAATGCAGCGCAGGAACATCTAAAATAACGAAATCCGAATTAGCCCTCAACTTTGGATCAGTACCTAGCCTATCCTAAGACTTGATCAGCTAGCCAATGGTAACGCTTGCCTACTGCCTAGTTGTAAAGGTGTTGTTATAAGTCGGAGTTCGCGATACTTTCGGCCAGGTACCCCTGGATACAGCCAAATGATTGCTATTGAATACTTAGAAATGTCGTTTAGCTACACCTATAAATCGTTCTCTTCGTTTTTGCTTGGACGGAAGCTTTTCCGCAGTAGGTAGACTTTTATTTATTATTTGCTTAGGCGGTCAGGAATATGTTTGAAGCTCTAATACCTAGAGAGGCAGAAAGCTCTTAGGGGTTGTATTTCCCGTGCTTCTTTATATAACTAGATCTGTTATGTTCTTCTTGCCAGGCGCCCAGAGAACCCGACGGAGCAGTCGAGCGGCTGGTAGAATAAGCAGGAGAATATAAATTGAATCGAGTACTATATAACCCCGGTCCAGAGGCAGCTTTCACCCCAAAATATAGATTTTATTAGTATTCCTTAATACTTTATATGCCTTGCGACCTAAACTGTCTTCCCGAAAGTAGAGCAATAGAGTATTTGGGTCTCTACTATAAGACAAAATCAGTATAGCAGGCAAAGAAGCATAATAGGAATTATCTCGCTGGCGAATAGTTCTTCAGAGTGTAGATCGAACCGTCTGCGGACGCCCTTGCTATCCCGGCGTAATACAGGCTATACATTTCCCCGGCTACCTTGAACCCTTTCTCCCTGCTATCAGCAGCTCCGAAAGGATAGTTCTTCCCTATTGTCTCCGCGACAATCGTTGTATATTTCCCAATTCGCAGCCTAGTATCCACGTATTCTTCCAGTATACTCTGTATTTATAGGCCCGAACCGTCGGTCTCTTAGCAACGAGACTTAATATCTCGCATTCCTTATCTTCATCCTATACTAAATCTCATTGGCCCTGAAGCTGCTTTGAAAGTGGTAGGGTAGGGTGACGGTGATAATATTGGGAGGATCCATAGTCGCTACTACTGCGTAATCGTCTGTGTTAACGATCGGTTCGCCTTAGTGCGGGGGTAGAGAGACGCCGGGAAAGGTCGGGCGATAAAGGCTTTGGTAGTAGGTTCGGTCAGGGGTTGAATAATCAAGTAAGCGTACTTCTTTAGCACTAAAGCTATACAGTCCCAATCTCGGACTCTACGCCCGTAGTACAATTGGGTAATCTGTAGAATACTAGAGGGAAACCTTACTGCAGAGGAGAATTATACCGTCGGGCCTTACCTTGTTTATTATCGTAAAACTTAAAATACAAGAAGACCGGTATCTCCGAACAGACGAAGAACTTAATTAGAATTGAAGTTAGGATTTCAAAACGTACCGAACAGGGCTAGATAAGCGGTATAAGGACCTGCCTCCTCTTTTCCAATACTGTTGGAGAATGGCTGGGGCAGTCTCTCCAGCAGCACTAAGCCAAATTAGGTCTAGCGTATCGCAATCCTGGATCACTGTCAGCCAGGCTGTATGCCGAATAACAAGGGCTATACTTAAGGTATATCAGCTTTACTAAAATGTCTTATTATTTATAGGGCCTAGATTGATCAGCCAAGTATATAAATAAGTTTATATTCTTAAATAAATAGAATAATTAAAAATCTTTTAAGCTAATAGGTTATAAGCCCGGCTAGTATTTATATATTTATATAAAGAAATAAATTTTTAAATTTTTAATTTATAAATATTATTATTTTATTTACTTTTATACTAAGTTATAAAAATAATATATAAGAAAATAATTATCTTAGAAGGGATTTTTAATTATTATAATTAAGCTTCCGAAATATAAATTACTTTTATTAAAAAAAGATCTTAATTAATTATTAGCAAAAAAAAAAATAATATTAATAATAATTTACCTTTAATAAATAAGAAGGTTTAAATTATTATTATTTTAATATATAAATTATATATTAAAGACCTTTTTAATAACGAAAAAAATATTATAAAAATATAAAAAATTTTAAAGAATAAATTCTAAAAGAAAAATAATTATATTATATATATAACTATTTAGTATTTAATTAATATAGATTTTATTATTTTCAAAAGTATTAACAAATATATTAATTATTTATATTATTAAAATAATTATTTAATAATAATAATATAAACTATAAATAAAATAATATTAACTTATTTATTCCTGAAAAGTCTCTTAAATAAAATTAAATTATATTAAATTTAAATTATTTAAATAATAAATAATATTAATAAAGATATTACCTTTAAAGAAATTATTAAAATAATATTTATTTATAATAAATAATAAAGCTAGGAAGGCTCTTCGAAAGCTTTAAAAATAAGGAACTTTAGAAAATAAAAGAAAATCAAAAGTAATAATAATAATAATAATAAAAAGGGAAATAATAAAAATATTAAATTAAAATACCTTTATTATAAAGGAATTTATATAAAAAAAAAATATTAATATTTAAATAGTAACTTTTATCTTAATAATTAAAAGTTAAAAAATAAGAAACTCTTCTTTAAAGATAATAAAAAGAAAACAAAATAGGTTTTAAAAATATATAGCCCTAAATCGATTATAAATTTTAAAAAATATTAATAATATAATTAATATATAAAATATTTAAAAAATCAAATATTTATTTAGACTTAAGAGCTAAGATTTATATTTATTTTAAATATTAATATTTTTTTTCTTATTATATATATAATTACCCTATTAATAAAATTAACAATATTATTATAATAATAAAAGGGAAAGGCTTTATTATTATAATAATTAATAATAATAAAGAAGTCAAACTAATAGATATATATTATATTTTAAAGAGCTAATATAACGTTATTTTAGTAATAAAGCTAACTAAGAAAGGATATACAATATTGTTTAAAGGAAAATTTTTTGACGTTAGGGATAAAATAAAGAAAATATTATTTTCAAGTTAAAAAATAGGTAATAATTATCTTATTCCTTAATTTCCCTTAAAATACTAAAAGTATATTAAAAATGTTAGAATAAAGGACATTCCAGCCTTATAAAGGCTTTGGTATATACGCTTTAGGTATATGTAAGGCTATACGTAGGTCTTGGTATTGCGTATATATTCTATATATACTCCGGTATATAACTAGAAGTTATATTAATATTAAGCCTATTAAAGCAATTTTATATTTACTTTATTCAAAAGTTTTATTTTATTATTTTAAAAATCCTTTATTCTTTTAATAATAACCGTTAATTCTTTTATCTTCTTAAAGGATAAAATTAATAATAATTATTTATTTATTATATTTAATTTATATTTTATTATTATAATAGTTATATTTAATTATTATATTTTATATTATTATTTATTATATATTTTAATAATTTTAATAATTCTTTTTATTAATATTATTTAAAATAAAATAATTAAATATAATATATAATCTTCGTAACTGAATTATAATAAAAATAGTTTAAATATTAATATAATTAATTTAGAAATATTCTTAAAAGAAATTGAAAATAAAATATATTAAATTAAATTTAAAAATATTTATTTTAAATTATAATTTATAAATATAAAAATTAATATTTTAAAAAAATAATAATAGAATTTAAATATAAATATATAATTTATATAAAATAATAATATTTTATATATAATAATTCTAATATTAAAAAAAATTTATATTAAAAATCTTTTATAATATAAAAATAAATTATTTAAAAACTTTAATAATTAATTTTAAAAACTAGGAAATTAAATATAATAAAGTACTAATTATTTTTTTAATAATATATTTAAAATTTCTTTTATAAAATTAAGTTTAAATAATATATAATCAGAATATATTTAGAATATTAAAAAGTCCTAAAATAAGCTTTTCGAATATACTTTTAAAATCTTTAAGAAAATATTAATAAATTTAATTTTATATTTAGTTAATAAGTTAATTAAAGTTATATTATATTATAAAAATATAAAATAAAAGAAATACTAATTAATTTATAATTTCGATATTTATCTTTTTAATATTAAAGTATAAATAAATCTTAAATATGAAAAAAAAATTATTAAAAAATAAACTTTTAATAAAAAGTTATTATTTAATATTTATAATTTAATAATTATAATAAGAAAAAAATTGAATATTTATACCGATTTTATAATAAAGATATTTTATTTAAAATAATATAATAAAATAATTTATTCCTTAAAAGATTAAATTATTAAGCTAAATTAATATCAGAAATTATTTAATAATAAATATTAAAAAAATAAGTTAAAGAAAACTTAATTTTAATTTAATTATAAAATAAAAAATAATTATAAAAAATTTAATAATTTAAATTAAATATTAATTAACTTTAAATATTTATATTCTTTTGAAAAAAATAATTATTATTATAATTATAAGTAAATAAGTTATTAGGTTAAAAATTGTTTATTTAAAAACCTTATTAATTCTGTTATAAAAATAGGAAATAATAAGGTTTTATAAATATTTTATAAATAAAAAAAAATAAAAAATAAAAGTAGAATCTCTATTGAATATAAATAATATTAAAATATTTATTTTATAAAAGTTAAAGCTTATTAAAATCCTTTTAAATAATAAATTAATATTTAATTTAATTAGTTAATATATAATTATATTATATAACTTTTTATATAAAGACTATAGCCTATTTATATTTAAATTAATTAATAAATCAAATATATATTATTATAAAATTTATTATATTTATTTTATTATAAAAGATAATTAAAATTTTCAAAAAAAATATAAATTATTTTTTTATATTATAAATTAGATCAAGCTTTAACTAATTATTAAGGTATTAGGTCTTAAAGATCTTTATATATAAATTGATTTCGGAATAATAATATAAAGATTTCCTTTTATTATTAATAAATTTCAAATTAAAAATATAAAATATTTTAATAAAAATCTTTTCAAATTAATAGGAATAATTAAAATAATATATATAATATTATAGCCGATCTATATTTAAGGCGAAGAAATAGCTTTGCTTAAAAAATTTAAAATTTATAAAAAAATATTTTTTAAAGATAAAATATTTCAATTATTAGTCTTTAAAAAAGGCGATTATATAATAAAATTAAAAAATAGAAATCTTCTTTATTAACTTATTTATAGTTTTTTTAAGCCAAAACTTAAGGAACTTTGTTAATATATTAATAATATAATTATATAAAGGATAATTTACCCTTCGATATTATTAATAAAAATATTTATTATTTTTATATTTAAAAAAAATAGTATTTTATAATTATATATTAATTATAAAAATTTAAATATAATAATTAAAAAGAATAAATATTTACTCCCTTTAATTATAAAGACGTTAAATTATTTAAATAAAATTAAAAAGTTTATTAAGCTAAATCTGATAAAAATATATTACTAAATTTATATATAAAAAGATAATAAATAAAAGATTATATTTTATATATAATATAAATATTTTGAATATTTAATAATATTATTTAATTTAATTAATACCTTAATAATCTTTTAAATATATATTAATAAGGCTTTAGCAAACTTAATTAGTATAATATATTAATTTATTTTAAGGATTTATTATAATATTAATAATATATATATATAATATTAAAAAGGTTAAAATAATATTTTTTATTTATAAAATTATTTAAATACAAATTCAATTAAACGATAATTAAGTTTCTCGGCTTTATAATATTTATATAAAATATATTTATATTTTTAAAGAGAATTATAATAATTATATAATAATTAATTCCAATGTTATTTTATTAGTTTTAATAATTTTTAAGGTTTGTAAACTATTTTTATTTATTTATTTTAAATTATTCTAAAAAAACAAATCCTTTAACTAACCTATTAAAAAGTAGTAAAAGAGGTAAAAATTTAGCGAATTCAAATAATTAGAAAATATTATATAAATATTTTATACCTTATACGAAGCTTTTATATAAATATTTTTATTAATATATTTTAATTTTAAAAAGGGAATTTATTTAAAAATAAATATCTTTAGGTTCGTTATTATTATAATATTATTATAATTATAAAATAATAAGTAATAATATTTAATAACTTTTTAATTTAAAAAAATAATATTTATAAAATAAAATTATAAAGTTTATAACTAAGAATTATTAGCTATTATTAATACGTTTATATGTTAATATTATTATTTTAATAATAATACTTATATTATAAAGGTTTTAATAAACTATAATAATTTAAGAAATTTTATAAATATTAAAAAGTTAAACCTTAAATAAGTTAAATAGGCTCTAGATTTAACTGTTTATAATTTTGAAATTAATTATAAACTTAGGAAAATAAACTTAATTGTATAATACCTTAATTATAAAGGTAATTCTAATAATTTAAAATAATTATTATTAATACTTTAAATCAAATTAGCCTTATAAAATAAAAGTTTATAAGCAGAATATTTATATAATATATTTATTATAAAAATATTTTAAGAAATTAATTATATAATACTTATATTAAAATAAAAAATTAATATAATTATAAAAATAATTTATAAAGATTATATTATTAAAGTTATAAATTTAATTAAAATTTTATAATAAAATAATAATTTATCAAAAATATATAATTAATTAATAAAGAGTTTATAAAAAGTAAATAGAAATATTATTATAATATATAAAAATTTATTAATAGGACTTTAATTATTTAAAGATATTATTATATATTAGGAGATAAAATATTAAAATAAAAGCTTTTTAAATAATATTATAATAATTCTTTAACTAAATATTTCGGAATAAAAAAAATATTTAAATTATTATAATAAAAATATTAATAGAAAAATATTATTATATATATAAAATATTATATTAAAATATATAATATTTATTAATATATTAAAATATAATAATATAAATTATATAAAAAGCTTTATAGCTTATTATAACCTAAGGGGCTATAAATAGAAATTATTATAAATTTTATTATAAATTTATTATTAAATAAATAAAAAAACTATATTTATAATATAATATTAATTATTATTAATTAATATAATAATATAATATATTATATATTAATTAATAAAATCGTAATAATTATAAAGCTTATCGATTTCTTTTTGAATATAATTATTAAATATAACTTTTTAAAAAATATAATATTTAATAAAAGATTTCTATTTACGAGTATTTTCTAATCCGAATTATATTATTATTTTAAAATTAAAAAATATTTATTAATTATATTTTACTTTTAAATTAATAATATAATAAAATAATAAAACCAAACTTTAAAATAATATTTATATAATTATTATAATTATAAATAGAATAATTAGACTATATTATTATTAATAATAGAATTTATTTATAATAATAACTATTATAAGAATATTAAAACAATTTTATTTTTTATATATTATAATTATAACCTTATTATTTATTTCGAGGACAAAATATTTAAAAATAGACAAATATTAATAATAAAGGAAAGAATAAAAAAATTATAATTTATTTATATTAAACTTAAGGAAAGCTATTAGAAAATAATAAAATATTAATAAAAATATTATAATAAGAAATATAAATTATAAATATTCCTTATAAATAATTTAATATTATTATTTATTAAGAACTTAAAGCAGAAGCGTCTTAAAAGGAAATTATTTTATAAGTTTATTAATCTTTTCCGAGTATTCAATATAATCGGAATATAAGTTTATTATTTTATATTATTTAATATTTATTAGATTTATTTAATCTTTTATATTTTATTATTAAAATTTTATTATAATTTATAAAAAAATAATTAGAAATATATATTATTTTTTAAATTAATAAATAATTAATAGGAATAAGAAATAGAAGAAATATTAAAGAAATACTATTAGAAAAATATTATATAATATTAAATTAAATAGAAGGACTAGGACCCGAAATATAATAAATAAATTAATAAAGAAAATATAAAAAATATTATAAAAAATATCTAGAACTTTAAAAGTAAAATAAAAAAATAATAATTTTATTAAATATAAATATATTTATTATAAATATTTTAAAAAGCCTAAAAATAGCAGAAAAAATATATTATTTAATAACTAAACTTATATATTAAAGGTATAATAATTATCTAACTTTAATATTAAATAAGCTTAAAGATATTACCTCTTTAGAGCTAGGTCTAATAATTCTTCTTATATTAAGCCTATATTAAATTAATAATAATACAGTATTAATTATAATATTTATATTTATATTATTTCTTTATAATTTTAATAATTATAAATTTAATAGCCCCGGAATCTTCTTTTTCTTCCTTTTTTGCTCCCTTTTCTTCTCCCTTTTTAATAATCCCTACCTCTATATCCCCTTATATAAAAGTTAATTAAGCTATATAAAACTTAATATAGAAACAGAATTTATATTTCCTTTTTCTTCCTCGGGTATTATAAGTATTATTAAGGAAGTTAAAGATATATTCTTAAGTTTTATAATTTTACCTTTTTTAATAGCAATACCTCTTCTTATTCCCCTAATAATAAATTTCCTTTATAAAAGTTAATAGAAATTATACGGAATTATTAAATATAATAATTAAAGAAAATAAATTAATAACTTTTCTAAATAAATAATAAAGGAATTGAAGGCGCTCTATAGGATAGCAAATTCGTAATAGTTATTATAAACCTCTGCTCTTAGGCCTTTTAATAACTCCCTTATATAAATTATAATTTTAATAACCGAAAATTTATATATAGAATCCTTTAACCCTATAGTTTATAAAAAGTTATAATAACCCTTAATAAGAATTACCTTAATAACTTTCCTAATAAAGTTTAAAGTACTAGCTTTAATATATAAAAATAAAATACGAATATAAATATAGAAAATATATAAAGGGGCTATATATTTATTAAGGTTATAATACTTTTTATAATATTAAATATAAATATAGCTAAAAGCGAGGCTAGGATAAAACAAAATAATTTTGCCTTTAAGGGCAACAGTTATATAATATAAATAAGAAGAAGGTATATTATATATATATTAATTATAACTATATAATAACTACAAAATAAATATATAATAATAATATATAATAAAACAAAACAAATAAAATATTATAAAATAAAATAAAAAAGATATATTAAAACCTATATTTATAGAGAATATAAATAATAATAAAATAATATTTATATTACTTATTTTAACTTAAAGGGCTAAATAAAAATAAGAAGTATTATATAAAATATTTATATAAAATATTATAAAATAAATATTATTATATTAATAATAATATAATAGGAATATATATATAGAAACTATAATATAACTATTATAATAATATTCTTATTATTATTAAATAAAAGATTAATTATATTTAATATAAAGAATATTAAAAGTATATAGAGCTTATAAATATATATATATTATATTAATAGCTCGACCTAATTATATTTATAT